>OBVD01000898.1_pt1 | contig 13515 bp, 8 predicted proteins | sample 1495031 | NCBI WGS metagenome assembly OBVD01 (sample SAMEA2579967, study PRJEB22360) | human gut metagenome
TGCTACCGCCATACTGCGTCATGTCGCCCTGACGCGCCGCCGGTTTTCCGCTCATTTCTCATCCTTGTTTTATCGGGTTATTTGTCCGCTGACAGGCAAGACCCTACAGATTTATAAGAAAGCCTTAAGTGAGATATCCGTCAGATAGAAACAATTAGGAAAATATTTATATATATTTCATGAATATATGTTTCGATTGGTATAACGGTGTCTAAATATTCCTCTGAACATCTTCCTGATACAAAAAACCGCCAGCGTTTCCGCTGGCGGTTTTCAATGTATTCAGAACTCAGCAATCAGTAAAAATCACCGGTTGCCTTTTCGGCCTGTTCCATCCACACCGGTTTATCGCTGGTTTTCGACCAGACGCGGTGCAGGTAGCTGTAAAAGCGGGCGCGGTCTTTCCAGAAAAGCATGAAAGGCAGCGCCAGAACGCCCGCTGCAACCGCATATGTACGGCGTAAAAAGATAAGCCATGCAGGATATTCTCTGTAGAGTTCCATACTTTTCTCCCCCTTTTGTATCTACCCGGTGAATAGCACCGGAAAAATGAATTTGTTTATCTGATGAAAATAGTACCGCCTTTTGTGTAATTTTACTACTCATCCGACCACTTATTTTTGCTTATTGATGGTTTATTTACATTCATTCTGTAATTAAGTTACACAAAAGTTAAATTAATACTAAACATTAGTTAAATCATGGCTTTTGCCATTTTTATACTTTTTTTACACCCCGCCCGCAGATTTTTGCGAAATCTTTGCAGCCAGAATTCTACTCTTCCGGTATCACTTTTAGGCCACTGGAGGTGCACTGTGAGTGCAGGCGTGATAGCCGGCGTGTTGCTGGTGTTTTTATTACTGGGTTATTTGGTTTATGCCCTGATCAATGCGGAGGCGTTCTGATGGCTGCGCAAGGGTTCTTACTGATTGCCACGTTTTTACTGGTATTAATGGTGCTGGCGCGTCCTTTAGGCAGCGGGCTGGCGCGGCTGATTAATGACATTCCTCTTCCAGGTACAGCGGGCGTTGAACGTATACTCTTTCGTTTACCTGGCGTCTCTGACCATGAGATGAACTGGAAGCAATATCTTTGTGCCATTCTCGGCCTGAACATGCTGGGGCTGGCGGTGCTGTTTTTTATGTTGCTCGGTCAGCACTATCTGCCGCTTAATCCACAGCAGTTGCCGGGGCTGTCGTGGGATCTGGCGCTGAATACCGCCGTCAGCTTTGTCACGAATACCAACTGGCAATCTTATAGCGGTGAAACCACGTTGAGCTATTTCAGCCAGATGGCAGGCTTAACGGTACAAAACTTTCTTTCTGCCGCCAGCGGGATTGCGGTGATTTTTGCCTTCATCCGTGCGTTTACTCGCCAGAGCATGAGCACACTCGGGAATGCCTGGGTCGATCTGCTACGCATTACGTTATGGGTGCTAGTCCCTGTGGCGTTGTTGATCGCACTGTTTTTTATTCAACAAGGTGCGCTGCAAAACTTTCTGCCCTATCAGGCAGTGAATACCGTTGAAGGAGCGCAACAGCTGTTACCCATGGGACCAGTAGCTTCTCAGGAAGCGATCAAGATGCTCGGTACTAACGGCGGTGGCTTCTTTAATGCCAACTCGTCGCATCCGTTTGAAAACCCAACCGCACTGACCAACTTCGTGCAGATGCTGGCGATCTTCTTGATCCCAACAGCGCTGTGCTTTGCCTTTGGTGAAGTGACGGGCGATCGCCGCCAGGGGCGCATGTTGCTGTGGGCGATGTCAGTGATTTTTGTCATCTGCGTAGGCGTGGTTATGTGGGCAGAAGTTCAGGGTAATCCTCATCTGCTGGCGCTCGGCGCAGACAGCAGCATCAATATGGAAGGTAAAGAGAGCCATTTCGGCGTGCTGGTCAGTAGCCTGTTTGCGGTCGTGACTACGGCGGCGTCCTGTGGCGCGGTGATTGCGATGCATGATTCGTTTACCGCTCTCGGCGGCATGGTGCCGATGTGGCTAATGCAAATTGGTGAAGTGGTGTTCGGCGGTGTCGGTTCTGGTCTTTACGGCATGATGCTGTTTGTCCTGCTGGCGGTGTTTATTGCCGGGCTGATGATTGGTCGTACACCGGAATATCTGGGTAAAAAAATCGACGTACGCGAGATGAAACTGACTGCACTGGCGATTCTGGTTACTCCAACACTGGTACTGATGGGCGCGGCGTTGGCGATGATGACCGACGCCGGACGTAGCGCCATGCTTAACCCTGGCCCGCATGGTTTTAGCGAAGTGCTGTACGCCGTGTCGTCCGCCGCTAACAACAACGGCAGCGCCTTTGCCGGATTAAGCGCCAACTCTCCGTTCTGGAACTGTTTACTGGCGTTCTGCATGTTTGTCGGTCGCTTCGGGGTGATTATCCCGGTGATGGCAATTGCCGGTTCGCTGGTGAGTAAAAAGAGCCAACCCGCCAGCTCCGGCACGCTGCCAACGCACGGCCCGCTGTTTGTTGGCCTGTTAATCGGCACCGTGTTGCTGGTTGGCGCACTGACCTTTATCCCTGCCCTGGCGCTTGGTCCGGTGGCGGAATATCTCTCCTGATGATATTGAGTGAGCACTGAATATGAGTCGTAAACAACTGGCGCTATTCGAACCAACACTTGTCGTTCAGGCGCTGAAAGAAGCGGTGAAAAAATTAAACCCGCAGGCGCAATGGCGCAATCCGGTGATGTTTATCGTCTGGATCGGCAGTCTGCTGACCACCTGTATTAGCATCGCGATGGCAAGCGGTGCGATGCCTGGCAATGCGCTGTTTAGCGCGGCAATTAGCGGCTGGCTGTGGGTCACCGTACTGTTCGCTAATTTCGCCGAGGCGCTGGCAGAAGGCCGCAGTAAAGCGCAGGCCAACAGTCTTAAAGGGGTGAAAAAAACTGCCTTTGCCCGCAAGCTACGTGAGCCGAAATATGGCGCTGCGGCGGACAAAGTTCCTGCCGATCAACTGCGTAAAGGTGACATCGTGCTGGTAGAAGCTGGCGATATTATCCCCTGCGATGGTGAAGTCATTGAAGGCGGCGCATCGGTCGATGAAAGCGCCATCACCGGGGAATCGGCACCGGTGATCCGTGAATCCGGCGGCGATTTTGCCTCCGTCACCGGCGGCACGCGTATTCTTTCTGACTGGCTGGTGATTGAGTGTAGCGTTAACCCCGGTGAGACATTTCTGGATCGGATGATCGCGATGGTGGAAGGCGCACAGCGACGCAAAACACCGAACGAGATTGCCCTGACTATCCTGCTGATTGCTCTGACCATCGTCTTTTTACTGGCAACCGCCACGCTGTGGCCGTTTTCCGCGTGGGGCGGTAATGCCGTGAGTGTAACGGTACTGGTGGCGCTGCTGGTCTGTCTGATCCCAACCACTATTGGCGGCCTGTTGTCAGCGATCGGCGTCGCCGGGATGAGTCGGATGCTGGGCGCGAATGTGATTGCCACCAGCGGACGTGCAGTTGAAGCGGCAGGTGACGTTGACGTTCTGCTACTGGATAAAACCGGCACCATCACACTCGGTAACCGTCAGGCGTCGGAGTTTATCCCCGCGCAGGGCGTGGATGAAAAAACGCTGGCTGACGCCGCACAACTGGCTTCGCTGGCTGATGAAACGCCGGAAGGTCGCAGTATTGTGATCCTCGCCAAGCAACGTTTTAACCTGCGCGAGCGCGATGTGCAGTCGCTCCATGCCACCTTTGTACCGTTTACTGCGCAAAGCCGGATGAGCGGGATCAACATCGACAACCGCATGATCCGTAAAGGTTCTGTCGATGCCATTCGCCGCCATATTGAGGCTAACGGCGGTCACTTCCCTGCCGATGTTGATCAAAAAGTCGATCAGGTTGCGCGTCAGGGAGCCACGCCGCTGGTGGTGGTGGAAGGTTCTCGTGTGCTGGGCGTTATTGCGCTGAAAGATATCGTCAAAGGCGGTATTAAAGAGCGCTTCGCCCAGCTGCGCAAAATGGGCATTAAAACGGTGATGATTACCGGCGATAACCGTCTGACTGCCGCCGCGATAGCTGCGGAAGCGGGTGTCGATGATTTTCTCGCCGAAGCGACACCGGAGGCCAAGCTGGCATTGATCCGTCAGTATCAGGCGGAAGGTCGTTTGGTAGCGATGACCGGCGACGGCACCAACGATGCTCCGGCGCTGGCGCAGGCAGATGTCGCGGTGGCGATGAACTCCGGCACCCAGGCGGCGAAAGAGGCGGGCAATATGGTGGATCTCGACTCTAACCCGACCAAGTTGATCGAGGTGGTGCACATTGGCAAACAGATGCTGATGACCCGTGGCTCGCTGACCACCTTCAGCATTGCCAACGATGTGGCGAAATACTTCGCCATTATTCCGGCGGCGTTCGCGGCAACATATCCGCAGTTAAATGCGCTGAACATCATGCGCCTGCATTCGCCCGACTCCGCCATTCTCAGTGCGGTCATTTTCAACGCCTTGATTATCGTCTTTTTGATTCCTCTGGCGTTAAAAGGCGTGAGTTATAAACCGCTTACCGCTTCTGCCATGTTGCGCCGTAACTTATGGATTTACGGTCTGGGTGGGCTGCTGGTGCCGTTTATTGGTATCAAAGTCATTGATTTACTGCTGACCGTTTGCGGTCTGGTGTGAGGTTTACCATGAGTGGATTACGTCCGGCATTATCGACATTTCTCTTTCTGTTATTGATTACTGGCGGCGTTTACCCGCTGCTGACCACCGCACTGGGGCAATGGTGGTTTCCCTGGCAGGCCAACGGTTCGTTGATTCGTGAAGGTGATACGGTGCGCGGTTCGGCATTAATCGGTCAAAATTTTACCGGCAACGGCTATTTTCATGGTCGCCCGTCAGCAACAGCAGAAATGCCCTATAATCCACAGGCTTCTGGCGGGAGCAATCTGGCAGTCAGTAACCCGGAGCTGGATAAACAGATAGCCGCACGCGTTGCCGCATTACGGGCCGCTAACCCGGACGCCAGCACGAACGTTCCGGTTGAACTGGTGACGGCGTCGGCAAGCGGACTGGACAATAACATCACCCCGCAAGCGGCGGCCTGGCAGATCCCACGCATCGCGAAAGCGCGTAATCTCAGCGTTGAACAGCTCACGCAGCTGATCGCAAAATACAGCCAACAACCGCTGGTGAAATATATCGGCCAGCCGGTCGTCAACATTGTCGAACTCAATCTGGCACTGGATAAGCTTGATGAATAACGAACCCTTACGTCCCGACCCCGACCGTCTGCTGGAACAAACTGCCGCGCCGCATCGGGGGAAGCTGAAAGTTTTCTTCGGTGCCTGTGCAGGCGTCGGGAAGACCTGGGCGATGCTGGCAGAAGCCCAGCGACTGCGGGCGCAAGGGCTGGATATTGTGGTTGGCGTGGTAGAAACCCACGGGCGGAAAGATACCGCCGCCATGCTGGAAGGGCTGGCTGTTCTGCCGCCAAAACGCCTGGCGTACCGTGGGCGGCATATCAGCGAGTTTGACCTCGATGCCGCCCTCGCCCGCCGTCCGGCGCTGATCTTAATGGACGAACTGGCGCACAGTAATGCGCCAGGTTCTCGTCACCCTAAACGCTGGCAGGACATCGAAGAGCTGCTGGAAGCAGGCATTGATGTTTTCACTACCGTCAACGTTCAGCATCTGGAAAGTCTGAATGATGTGGTCAGCGGCGTCACCGGAATTCAGGTACGGGAAACCGTGCCCGATCCTTTTTTCGATGCCGCCGACGACGTGGTTCTGGTGGACTTGCCCCCGGACGATCTGCGCCAGCGGCTGAAAGAAGGCAAAGTCTATATTGCCGGGCAGGCGGAGCGCGCCATTGAACATTTTTTCCGCAAAGGCAATCTGATCGCCCTGCGCGAACTGGCACTGCGCCGTACTGCCGATCGCGTTGATGAGCAAATGCGCGCCTGGCGGGGGCATCCTGGCGAAGAGAAAGTCTGGCACACGCGCGACGCGATCCTTTTATGCATCGGCCATAACACCGGTAGTGAGAAGCTGGTCCGCGCGGCGGCGCGGCTGGCGTCACGGCTGGGTAGCGTCTGGCACGCGGTGTATGTTGAAACCCCTGCCCTGCATCGCTTACCGGAGAAAAAACGTCGGGCAATTCTCAGCGCCTTACGTCTGGCGCAGGAGCTGGGCGCGGAGACGGCAACACTTTCTGATCCAGCGGAAGAGAAAGCGGTAGTGCGTTATGCCCGTGAACATAATCTCGGCAAGATTATTCTCGGTCGCCCAGCCTCGCGCCGCTGGTGGCGTCGGGAAACATTTGCTGACCGACTGGCGCGCATCGCCCCCGATCTCGATCAGGTGCTGGTCGCGCTTGATGAACCACCCGCCCGCACGATTAACAACGCGCCGGATAGCCGCTCATTTAAAGACAAGTGGCGGGTACAGATTCAGGGATGCGTGGTTGCCGCCGCGTTATGCGCCGTTATCACCTTAATTGCCATGCAGTGGCTGATGGCGTTTGATGCCGCCAACCTGGTGATGCTGTATCTGCTTGGCGTGGTGGTGGTGGCGCTATTTTATGGACGCTGGCCTTCGGTGGTTGCCACCGTCATTAATGTGGTGAGTTTCGATCTCTTTTTTATCGCCCCACGCGGCACGCTCGCCGTCTCTGATGTGCAATGTCTGCTGACCTTCGCGGTGATGTTAACCGTCGGGCTGGTGATCGGGAACCTTACTGCGGGTGTGCGTTATCAGGCGCGGGTAGCCCGTTACCGCGAGCAACGCACACGGCACTTATATGAAATGTCGAAAGCTCTGGCGGTGGGCCGCAGTCCGCAGGACATCGCCGCCACCAGCGAACAATTTATTGCCTCCACGTTTCATGCCCGCAGTCAGGTGTTGTTGCCCGATGAAAACGGTAAATTGCAGCCGTTAACACATCCGCAAGGAATGACGCCGTGGGACGATGCCATCGCGCAGTGGAGTTTTGATAAAGGCCTGCCTGCGGGCGCGGGCACCGACACGTTACCCGGCGTGCCGTACCAAATTTTGCCGTTAAAAAGCGGTGAGAAAACCTACGGGCTGGTGGTGGTGGAGCCGGGGAATCTGCGCCAGTTGATGATCCCGGAACAGCAGCGCCTGCTGGAGACGTTTACGCTGTTAGTCGCCAATGCCCTTGAGCGGCTGACGCTGACCGCCAGCGAAGAACAGGCGCGGATGGCAAGCGAACGTGAACAGATCCGCAACGCCCTGCTGGCGGCGCTTTCGCATGATTTACGCACTCCGCTTACGGTGCTGTTTGGTCAGGCAGAAATCTTAACGCTCGATCTGGCAAGCGAAGGATCACCCCACGCCCGCCAGGCCAGCGAGATTCGTCAGCATGTGCTGAACACTACCCGACTGGTGAATAATCTACTGGATATGGCGCGAATTCAGTCCGGCGGCTTTAATTTGAAGAAAGAGTGGTTAACGCTGGAAGAAGTAGTCGGCAGCGCGCTGCAAATGCTGGAACCGGGTTTATCGTCGCCCATCAATCTTTCTCTGCCAGAACCGCTGACCTTAATCCACGTTGACGGGCCACTCTTTGAACGGGTGCTGATTAATCTGCTGGAGAACGCGGTGAAATATGCGGGTGCGCAGGCCGAAATTGGTATCGATGCCCACGTTGAGGGCGAAAATCTACAACTGGATGTCTGGGATAACGGCCCCGGTCTTCCGCCAGGCCAGGAGCAGACGATATTTGATAAGTTTGCTCGCGGGAATAAAGAGTCGGCGGTGCCGGGTGTCGGGCTTGGGTTGGCAATTTGTCGGGCGATTGTGGATGTACACGGCGGCACCATTACCGCGTTCAACCGACCGGAAGGTGGTGCCTGTTTTCGTGTTACACTTCCCCAGCAAACCGCTCCTGAACTTGAAGACTTTCATGAGGATATGTGACAAACGTTCTGATTGTTGAAGATGAACAGGCTATTCGTCGCTTTCTGCGCACGGCGCTGGAGGGCGACGGGATGCGCGTCTTTGAGGCCGAAACTCTGCAACGCGGCTTGCTGGAAGCAGCAACCCGTAAGCCAGATTTGATTATTCTCAATCTCGGCCTGCCCGATGGTGATGGGATTGAGTTTATCCGCGACCTGCGCCAGTGGAGCCCGGTGCCGGTGATTGTGCTTTCCGCACGCAGCGAAGAGAGCGACAAGATCGCCGCGCTGGATGCCGGAGCGGATGATTATCTGAGTAAGCCGTTTGGCATTGGCGAATTGCAGGCCCGTCTGCGCGTCGCTTTACGCCGCCACTCCGCCACCGCCGCGCCCGATCCGCTGGTGAAATTTTCCGATGTTACCGTCGATTTAGCCGCCCGCGTGATTCACCGGGGTGAAGAAGAGGTGCATCTCACACCAATTGAGTTCCGCCTGCTGGCGGTGCTGCTCAACAATGCCGGAAAAGTACTCACCCAGCGCCAGCTCCTTAACCAGGTGTGGGGGCCAAACGCGGTCGAACACAGTCACTATTTGCGTATTTATATGGGACATCTGCGACAAAAACTGGAACAGGATCCGGCCCGGCCTCGCCACTTCATTACTGAAACCGGTATTGGGTATCGGTTTATGCTTTGAATTGTTATTCAATAAATTCGCTTAAATAGTGATTAATTTATTATTAAACCTGCGCCGAATATTATTATTTGGCAGGTTTAATTTCTTAACGCAAATATAAAACACGAAATTACAACATTTAAGTAACAAAACAGCATCTAATATGGCGATATTCATAATTAATGATTTATTATCTGGGGTATGATCGTTTTTTTTTGATCTTCTTCACAGATTATAGCCATTTCAATGGATAGAATAACTCTACCTTCAACTGACACAGCAAGAGGTAAAGGTAAATGGAAAATAATAACCACTTAATGCCTCATATAAGGCGGACAACCCATATCATGAAGTTTGCCCATCGTAATAGTTTTGACTTTCATTTCTTTAATGCCCGCTAGTCTTCTGACTAAAGGGCACCCCAACGTACAGGTCTCCCTGACTTTAAGCATTACAGGTTAATACCTGTATTCCTCGGTGCTCATATACTGCTAACCCTTTTAAACTCTAAATAATTCGAGTCGCAGCACTTGCAACTTGAGGTATGACGAGTATAGCCAGTTACCGGGCTGGTCTGGGTTATTGCATCTGCAAAAAGCAAACTACTGATTTATTTATCAGCGGTGGAGCTTTGCTTTTTTTCCGGCGTGATCGATTTCTCCTTTGAGAAATTGAGGACCTGCTATTACCTGAAATAAAGAGATGAATAAAATGTCAGAATTAAAAATTGCCGTTAGCCGTTCTTGCCAGGATTGTTTTTCCACTCATCGTGCATGCGTGAATATTGACGAAAGTAATTATATTGACGTTGCCGCCATTATTTTATCAGTCAATGATGTTGAACGTGGAAAACTCGATGAAATAGACGCTACTGGCTATGGCATTCCTGTTTTTATTGCAACGGAAAATGAAGAACGTGTACCTGCAGAATATCTGCCACGTATTTCTGGTGTCTTCGAGCATTGCGAATCACGGAAAGAGTTTTATGGACGTCAGTTAGAAACCGCTGCTAGCCATTATGAAACGCAACTGCGCCCGCCCTTCTTCCGCGCACTGGTCGATTATGTCAATCAGGGCAATAGCGCTTTTGACTGCCCGGGTCATCAGGGAGGTGAGTTTTTCCGTCGTCATCCGGCAGGGAATCAGTTCGTGGAGTACTTCGGAGAAACGCTGTTCCGTTCCGACTTATGCAACGCAGACGTAGCAATGGGCGATCTGCTGATTCACGAAGGCGCGCCATGCATTGCACAGCAACATGCGGCAAAAGTGTTTAATGCCGATAAAACATACTTCGTTCTAAATGGCACTTCATCTTCTAACAAAGTGGTTTTAAACGCCCTGCTAACACCGGGTGATCTGGTGCTGTTTGATCGCAATAACCACAAATCTAACCACCACGGAGCGTTGCTACAGGCTGGTGCAACACCGGTTTATCTGGAAACGGCACGTAACCCGTATGGCTTTATCGGTGGCATTGATGCGCACTGTTTTGAAGAAAGTTACCTGCGTGAGCTGATCGCGGAAGTCGCACCGCAGCGGGCAAAAGAGGCTCGTCCTTTCCGCCTCGCTGTGATTCAGTTAGGCACCTACGACGGTACGATTTATAACGCCCGCCAGGTGGTGGATAAAATTGGTCATCTGTGTGACTACATTCTGTTTGACTCCGCATGGGTTGGCTATGAGCAATTTATCCCGATGATGGCTGACTGTTCGCCGCTGTTGCTGGATCTTAATGAGAACGATCCGGGTATTCTGGTTACGCAATCCGTACATAAACAGCAGGCTGGTTTTTCTCAAACTTCACAAATCCATAAAAAAGACAGCCACATCAAAGGGCAACAGCGTTATGTACCGCACAAACGCATGAACAACGCCTTTATGATGCACGCCTCCACCAGCCCGTTCTATCCGCTGTTTGCCGCACTGGATATCAACGCCAAAATGCATGAAGGTGTCAGCGGTCGTAATATGTGGATGGATTGTGTGGTAAATGGCATTAATGCCCGCAAACTGATCCTCGATAACTGTCAGCATATTCGTCCGTTCGTACCTGAACTGGTGGATGGTAAACCCTGGCAGTCGTATGAAACAGCGCAAATTGCGGTTAATCTGCGCTTCTTCCAGTTTGTACCAGGGGAACACTGGCATTCTTTTGAAGGCTATGCAGAGAATCAATACTTTGTCGATCCTTGCAAACTGTTGCTGACAACCCCAGGTATTGATGCACGTAACGCCGAATATGAAGCGTTCGGTGTACCCGCGACGATTCTTGCTAACTTCCTGCGCGAAAATGGCGTAGTGCCGGAAAAATGCGATCTTAACTCCATCCTCTTCCTGCTGACTCCGGCAGAAGATATGGCCAAACTTCAGCAACTTGTTGCCCTGCTGGTACGCTTCGAAAAACTGCTTGAGTCCGACGCGCCATTAGCAGAAGTGCTGCCTTCCATCTACAAACAGCATGAAGAGCGCTACGCCGGTTATACCCTGCGTCAGTTGTGCCAGGAAATGCATGATTTGTATGCCCGCCACAACGTGAAACAACTGCAAAAAGAGATGTTCCGCAAAGCGCACTTCCCACACGTCAGCATGAATCCGCAAGAAGCCAACTACGCCTATTTACGCGGTGAAGTGGAGCTGGTTCGTCTGCCGGATGCCGAAGGTCGTATCGCTGCCGAAGGGGCGCTTCCTTATCCTCCGGGTGTGCTGTGTGTTGTTCCGGGTGAAATCTGGGGTGGTGCTGTTTTGCGTTACTTCAGCGCTCTGGAAGAAGGGATCAACCTGCTGCCAGGTTTTGCACCGGAGCTGCAGGGTGTCTATATCGAAGAACATGATGGTCGTAAGCAAGTTTGGTGCTATGTCATCAAGCCTCGTGATGCGCAAAGCACCCTGTTGAAAGGGGAAAAATTATGAGTCAGGCTAAATCGAACAAAATGGGCGTCGTTCAGTTAACCATACTGACGATGGTCAACATGATGGGCTCCGGTATCATCATGCTGCCGACAAAGCTTGCCGAAGTTGGGACAATTTCAATTATCTCCTGGCTGGTGACAGCCGTAGGCTCAATGGCACTGGCATGGGCATTCGCAAAATGCGGTATGTTCAGCCGTAAATCAGGTGGTATGGGCGGTTATGCCGAGTATGCTTTCGGTAAATCCGGTAACTTTATGGCGAACTATACCTACGGCGTCTCATTGCTGATTGCTAACGTCGCGATTGCTATTTCGGCGGTTGGTTACGGCACCGAACTGCTCGGCGCGAGTTTGTCGCCAGTGCAGATTGGTCTTGCGACCATCGGGGTGCTGTGGATTTGTACCGTGGCTAACTTTGGTGGTGCGCGCATTACCGGGCAAATCAGTAGCATTACCGTGTGGGGGGTCATTATTCCGGTGGTAGGCCTGTGCATTATCGGCTGGTTCTGGTTTAGCCCGACGCTTTACGTTGATTCCTGGAATCCGCATCATGCACCGTTCTTCAGTGCAGTAGGTTCTTCCATCGCTATGACGCTGTGGGCTTTTCTTGGTCTGGAGTCTGCGTGTGCGAATACTGATGTAGTGGAAAACCCGGAACGTAATGTGCCAATCGCGGTACTCGGCGGTACGTTAGGTGCGGCGGTGATTTATATCGTCTCCACCAACGTGATTGCAGGGATTGTGCCTAATATGGAGCTGGCAAATTCAACGGCACCATTTGGCCTGGCCTTCGCACAGATGTTCACACCAGAAGTGGGTAAAGTCATTATGGCGCTGATGGTGATGTCCTGCTGCGGTTCGCTGCTTGGCTGGCAGTTCACCATTGCCCAGGTGTTTAAATCTTCATCTGATGAAGGCTACTTCCCTAAAATTTTCTCCCGTGTAACCAAAGTGGATGCACCGGTGCAGGGAATGTTGACCATTGTGATTATCCAGAGCGGGTTGGCGCTGATGACGATTAGCCCGTCGCTAAACAGTCAGTTCAACGTGCTGGTTAACCTGGCCGTGGTGACCAATATCATTCCGTATATTCTGTCAATGGCGGCATTAGCCATTATTCAGAAGGTCGCTAATGTGCCCCCCTCAAAAGCGAAAGTTGCAAACTTTGTTGCTTTTGTTGGCTCGATGTATAGCTTTTATGCGCTGTACTCATCCGGGGAAGAAGCCATGCTGTACGGTTCCATCGTGACCTTCCTTGGTTGGACACTGTATGGTCTGCTGGTATCACCACGCTTTGAACTGAAAAATAAACACGGTTAAAAAAGCAAAGTAAAAAAGGGCGATCTTGCGACCGCCCTTTTTTTATTAAATGTGTTTACGCGTTTTTCAGAACTTCGCTAACAATCTCGACCGCTTCTTTCTCAATCTGCTTGCGATGTTCTTCACCGAGGAGGCTTTCGCAGTAGATCTTATATGCGTCTTCCGTGCCTGACGGACGCGCGGCGAACCAGCCGTTGTCAGTCATCACTTTCAGACCGCCGATAGAAGCACCATTGCCCGGTGCCGCCGTCAGGCGCGCGGTGATCGGGTCGCCTGCCAGGGTGCTGGCGCTCACCATTTCCGGAGACAGCTTAGACAGCGCCGCTTTTTGTGCGGAAGTCGCAGCTGCCTGCAAACGGTTGTAGCTCGGCGCACCAAAGCGTTTTGCCAGTTCGTTGTAGTGTTCCTGCGGGTTCTTACCGGTGACAGCGGTGATTTCCGCCGCCAGCAGACACATGATGATGCCGTCTTTGTCGGTGGACCACGGCGTGCCGTCGAAACGCAGGAAGGAAGCCCCTGCGCTCTCTTCGCCGCCAAAGCCGAAGCTGCCGTCGAACAGACCATCAACAAACCATTTGAAACCTACCGGGACTTCTACCAGCTTGCGGCCCAAGTCATTGACCACACGGTCGATCATCGCAGAAGAAACCAGCGTTTTACCGACAGCAACATCTTTGCCCCACTGCGGACGATGCTGGAACAGGTAGTTGATCGCCACCGCCAGGT
>OBVD01000906.1_pt1 | contig 13448 bp, 9 predicted proteins | sample 1495031 | NCBI WGS metagenome assembly OBVD01 (sample SAMEA2579967, study PRJEB22360) | human gut metagenome
AGTCCCTTGCGGCGTAGTTTTTATTTAAGCCGTCCAAGTTTTGGGGTGCAGTTCAAGTGCGCAGCGGGGGTTCTTTCATGTCCGAGGACGTCCGCGAAGGTCAGCCCTCAGATCCTGCGGTGGGAGACCTAGGCCTCGTTGTACACCGTCTTGAGCTTCAGCAGGTGAGCGTAGCGGTCCATAGCGGCCTGCTCGTTCTCCTTGAAGAGCTCCTCGGCGCGCTCGGGGAAGGAACGCGTCAGCGAAGCGTAACGGGCCTCGTTCATCAGGAACTCCTGATAACCGCCCGCAGGCTCCTTGGAATCGAGCGAGAACTTCTTGCCGGCAGCAGCCTCGGGGTTGAAGCGGAAGAGGTTCCAGTAACCGCACTCGACAGCCTTCTTCATCTCGGCCTGGCAGTTCTGCATGCCACCCTTCTTGATGGAGTGCATCTCGCAGGGGCTATAGCCGATGATGAGGGACGGGCCGTCGTAGGCCTCGGCCTCGTGGATGGCCTTGAGGGTCTGAGCCGGGTTGGCGCCCATGGCGACCTGCGCCACGTAGACGTAGCCGTAGCTCATGGCGATCTCGGCCAGGGACTTCTTCTTGGTCACCTTACCGGCAGCGGCGAACTGAGCGACCTGGCCCAGGTTCGAGGCCTTGGAGGCCTGACCACCGGTGTTGGAGTAGACCTCGGTGTCGAAGACGAAGACGTTGACGTTGTGGCCGGAAGCCAGGACGTGGTCCAGGCCACCGAAGCCGATGTCGTAGGCCCAACCGTCGCCGCCGAAGATCCAGAAGGACTTCTTGGTGAGGTAAGCCTTGTCGGCGAGGATCGCCTTGGAAGCGTCGCAGCCGCACTTCTCGAGCTCGGCAACGTAGGCAGCGGCAGCGGTCTTGGAAGCCTCGGCGTCGTTGACGGAGTCGATCCAAGCCTGGCCGGCAGCCTTGAGCTCATCGGACGGACCATCGGCAGCGATGATGTCCTGGGTAGCGGCGATCAGCTTGTGCTGAACGGCCTCATAGCCAACGGCCATGCCCAGACCGTGCTCGGCATTGTCCTCGAACAGGGAGTTGTTCCACGCCGGGCCGTGACCGTCCTTGTCCTTGCAGTAAGGAGCGGTGGCAGCGGGGTTGCCCCAAATGGAGGAGCAGCCGGTGGCGTTGGAAATGAACATGCGGTCGCCGGCGACCTGGGTCACCAGACGTGCATAGGCGGTCTCGGCGCAGCCGGCGCAGGAGCCGGAGAACTCCAGGTAGGGCTGCTTAAACTGGCTGCCCTTGACGTTGGCCGCGATGAGCTCCTTCTTCTCGGAGACGTTCTCGACCATGTAGTCCCAAACGGGCTGCTGGTCCATCTCCTGCTCGGTGGGAACCATCTCGAGGGCGCCCTTGGGGCAAACCTTGACGCAGTTGGTGCAGCCCATGCAGTCGAGCGGGGACACGGCCATGGTGAACTTCATGCCCTTGGCCTTGGGGCCCATGGCGTCGAGCGTGCGGGTAGCCTCGGGCGCGGCGGCAGCCTCGTCCTCGGTCATCGCGAACGGACGGATGGTGGCATGCGGGCACACATAGGCGCACTGGTTGCACTGGATGCACTTGGTCTCGTCCCAGTGAGGAACGACCACGGCGACGCCGCGCTTCTCGTATGCGGAGGCGCCCAGCTCAAACTGGCCGTCGGCGCAACCGACGAAGGCAGAAACGGGCAGGCTGTCGCCATCCATGCGATCGATGGGCTCGAGCAGGTTCTTGACCTGCTGGGCGATGGCGGACTTGGTCTCCTCGGAGAGCTCGACGGGAGCGGCGTCCTCGGCGGTAGCCCAGTCGGCCGGAACCTCGAACTTACGGAAAGCGGTAGCGCCGGCATCGATGGCCTTGTGGTTGGCGTCGACGATAGCCTGGCCCTTCTTCATGTAGGACTTGGTAGCCGCGTCCTTCATGTACTGCAGGGCGTCCTCGGCGGGCAGGACCTTGGCCAGCGCGAAGAAGGCAGACTGGAGCACCGTGTTGGTGCGCTTGCCCATGCCGACCTTGGCCGCCAGGTCGATAGCGTCGATCAGGTAGACGTTGACGTTGTTGTTCGCGATGTAGCGCTTGGCCACGGCGGGCATGTGCTCGGCGAACTCCTCGTCGCTCCACTGGCAGTTGACCAGGAAGGTGCCGCCCGGCTTGACGTCGCGAACCATCTTGAAGCCCTTAACGATGTAGCTGGGGTTGTGGCAGGCGACAAAATCGGCCTTGGTCACGTAGTACGGCGAACGGATCGGAGAATCACCAAAGCGCAGGTGCGAGACGGTGACGCCGCCGGTCTTCTTGGAGTCGTACTGGAAGTAGGCCTGGACGTACTTGTCGGTGTGGTCGCCGATGATCTTGATCGAGTTCTTGTTGGCGCCGACGGTACCGTCGCCACCCAGACCCCAGAACTTGCACTCGATGGTGCCGGGGGCTGCGGTGTTGGGCGCATCCTCGACCTCGGGCAGGCTCAGGTTGGTCACGTCATCGACAATGCCGATGGTGAACTCGCGCTTGGGCTCGTCCTTCTTGAGCTCCTCGAAGACAGCGAACGCGGACGCGGGAGGCGTGTCCTTGCTGCCCAAGCCATAACGGCCGCCGACGACCTTGATGCCCGTCTTGCCAGCCTCGTAGAGAGCGGAGACGACGTCCTGGTAGAGCGGCTCGCCGATAGAACCCGGCTCCTTGGTACGGTCCATGACGGCAATCTTCTGGACGGTCTCGGGGAGAACGTCGACGAAGTGCTTGATGGAGAACGGACGGAACAGACGAACCTTGACCAGGCCGACCTTCTCGCCGTGAGCGTTGAGGTAGTCGATGACTTCCTCAAGCACGTCGCAGAAGGAGCCCATGCACACGACGACGCGGTCGGCATCGGGAGCGCCGTAGTAGTTGAACAGGCCGTAATCGGTGCCGAGCTTCTCGTTGATCTTCTTCATGTAGCCCTCGACGACGGCGGGAAGCTCGTCGTAGACCTTGTTGCAGGCCTCACGGTTCTGGAAGAAGATATCGCCGTTCTCGTGGCTGCCGCGGGTGTGCGGGTGCTCAGGGTTGAGCGCGTGGTCGCGGAAAGCCTGGACGGCGTCCATGTCGCACATCTCGGCCAGATCCTTGTAGTCCCACATGGCGACCTTCTGGATCTCGTGGCTGGTGCGGAAGCCGTCGAAGAAGTTAAGGAACGGGGTCTTACCCTCGATGGCGGCAAGGTGAGCCACCGGCGAGAGGTCCATGACCTCCTGGACGTTGCCCTCGGCGAGCATGGCGAAGCCGGTCTGACGACAGGCCATGACGTCGGAGTGATCGCCAAAAATGTTCAGGGCGTGGGAAGCGACGCAACGCGCGGAGACGTGGAAGACGCCCGGGAGCTGCTCGCCCGCGATCTTGTACATGTTCGGGATCATCAGGAGCAGACCCTGAGAAGCCGTGTAGGTGGTGGTCAGAGCACCGGCGCCCAGCGAACCGTGAACGGTACCGGCTGCACCTGCCTCGGACTCCATCTCGACGACCTTGACCGGGGTGCCGAAGATATTCTTGCGACCCTGGGCCGCCCACTGGTCGACATGGTCGGCCATCGGGCTGGACGGCGTAATGGGATAGATTCCCGCTACCTCGGTGTACGCATACGAAACATATGCGGCCGCCTCGTTGCCGTCCATAGACTTAAACTTACGCGCCATATACCCCTCTCCTCTCATATAGGTATACAGGCCCCGGCGATCGCCGGGATGTTGGCGTGATGGGATTTACGCTGTTGCTTCCAATCATCTGGCAGGCAGGCTCAGCAGCAGGTACATGGCGTGGAGAGAAGACATGCCGAGGCGAGGGGCAACTGATGCGCCCTACAGGCCCGACCGCCCGTCTTGCACATGACCGAGCGCCGCAAAGGCCGCATGCCGGATGCTCCCGGGCACGCCCCGGCGATGGGAAGCGCCCGCAACGGAAATCCGCATGCGGGTTTATTGTACCCCGCCGTCAAGTGTAATTTCGGCAAATATAGGCGTGCGGTAAAGGTTTACCCCGACTGACCGCCAAGGGGCGAAATGGCCCCTCGTCCCAAGCGGCCGGCCCTGGCGCGCCAAGGAGTGTCCCCAAGTGCCGGCAGAAAAGGAACGTCCCTAACTGCCGGCTAGAGGGCACCGAAGAGAATGGCATAGGTAGTGGATTCGCCGAGCTTGAGCTCGTCGCCGGGATTGAGTTGGGCGGAACGGCCGGGCTCGACCTGAATGCAGACGCGCGTGGCCCCGTTTACCACCACGGTTCCGTTGGTGGACGACAAGTCCTCGACGTGCCAGATATTTTGAGCATCGCACCAGATATGGGCATGGCGGGCCGAGACATCGTCGCCGACGTCGGTAATATCGCCCTCACCAGTGGCCAGCGCGCCAATCTCAACACCCTGCTCACTCGGCTGAATCCAGCGCGGGGCGCTCACGACAAAACTGTTTTGCACGCGCAGCAAGCCCAAGGGGTGCGCCGGGGCGGGTTCGCGTTCGCCCGCAGTCAGCGACATGCCAAGCGAACGCGGCGTGGATGTGCCTCCGCCACAGGTCGCGTGTGCGTAGTCGATGGCATAGTTCACCGAGGACCGCACATCCGCCGAACAACCGACGGCGACAAACAGCACCAGCACGGCCTCGGCGCGCTCGGCGGGCATGAGTTCCGCCGCCTGGGACAGGCGATCGAGCGCGTTGCGATAGAGATTCGTGTCCTGGTGGCATTCTTCGAGCGCGTGTACCATCGGTTCACCTGCAGGACCGCACACCATATTGATCACAGCCGTGGAGTCCATGGGATTGCGCTGGCGCAGGGCCAGTTGCGACATAATACGCGCAGCCGAGGTACCGTATTCGGCAAAGTAGCGCTGCTGAAGCGTGCCGACCGGCGCGCGAACGATAAAGCGGGAAACCCAAGAGCGATCGGCGGCTCGGCTCTGCGGGCTGCGGCCGTCGGCGAGCGGACGGGACGAAAGCACCAAGCCGCACAGCTCGATATGGCTCAGATGCGCCGCGCGCTTAAAGATGTCAAACATGGCCCCGCATGGGGTGAGCTCAACTTGAGATGCCATGACCTAGGCCTCCTTGGTCGTAGAAATAGAATCGGACGATACTTCGACAGGTCCGCCAAAAGTACGGGCAGCTGCGGCTCCACCGGCAAGCGGAGTCGCCATCTGGGCTTTTGTGCGTCGCGGTGCCGAAACGGGAAGTTCAAAGGCAAAGCCCATCGCAAGCAAAAACCACGTAAGCGTATAGGTTGCAACCAGAGCGGCAACAAGGCCGCCCATCACGGCGCGTTGGGAAAATACGCTACATGCAGCCACAACCAACACCGGAACCTCGCAGGCAGAAAGCGCAAGCACACCCTGCAGGAAGCCCGAGCGCCGATCACGTGCAAGTGCCCCCGCGGCAACGCCGGCTATGCCTGGCAGCGCCAACGCCAGTGCGGCAATAATACCCGGTAGCGACCCAGACCACACGAGCGATCCCAAAGTCGCCGTCACGCGAGCGCCCGACGCCAGCAGCGTGGCCGAAACCACGACCACAGCCCAAACCACGCCACAGACGACCGTCGCGCCGACCATCAGCGCGCGACGAACCGCGCGGCCGGACGCATCCATGGGGCACGGCGTGAGCGGCTCGCCGCGGAGCGAACGACCGACATTTTGCGTATAGTGGTCACAAAACGCCGAGAGCGCCGCCTCGACCGCCGCCGGCTCGGGACGATCTTTTTGATGGCTGGACAGACAGGCCATCACCACGTCGAACAGCTGGGCATCGACAAACGCCAGTGCATCGCGTAGCTCTTCGGAATCCGGCTCAAGCCCCAGCTGCTGGGCCTGCTCGGCCGCGGCGAGCGCCACATCGGGCTCACGACGAAGCAGCTGAGTCAAATCACAACCGGGCGCATGGACACCAATGGGATAGTCGGGGCGCGTGTCCATCTTGAGACGATAGGGGCTGGCGATGTCGCGCGTCTTTTTGCGCGAACACGAGGTGCCCGAAGTGCCCGGCGCGGCTTCGTATGGCGCGACGCCGGCAATGAGCTCGTAAACCGTGCTTGCCGCGGCATAGACGTCGATCGCCGGCGACATACGCAAAGCGCGCAGGTCGGGAATATCGTCGGTGAGCATCTCGGGCGGGGCATAGGCAACCGTCGCGCGACGCAGCGTGGCATAACGCTCCGTAAACGACGCCTTGCCGCCGGTACCGGCCACGGCCGACGCAGGCTCGAGCGCCAGCGACGAGCCAAAGTCGATCAGGCACAGGTCAAAGGTGCCCTCGGCAAGCTGCCGGTCAAGCGGCAGGCGCGCCGTACGCACCATAATATTAGCGGGCGAGATATCGCGATGGACAAAGCCCTCGCCCACCAGGCTCATACGGCAGAGCAGATCGAACAGGTCGCGACCCAGACGCGCCGCCACAAGCGGCGACAGGCGTCCGGCATCGTCCACGGCGAGTCGCGAACGCAAGCGGGCAAGCGTCTCGCCCTCGACCCATTCCATGACAATTGCAGGCACACCGTCGACCTCGCCCCAGCCATAGAGGCAGGGAAAGCCCTTAAGGCCCGAAAGGGCGCGATGGCATTCGTATTCCTCGCGAAACGCCGCCTTGAACTTGGCGACCAGCGCCTCGTGAGCGGCATCGTCGTCAAACTCATCGCGCGCCGGCAAGATGAGCTGCTTGAGCGCCACGGCCTCGCCTTGGGCGTTGACGGCACGCGTCACGCGGCCGATACCGCCACGGCGCATGGTGGCATCGTCGGCAAACAACATCGTAAAACGACGCAGATAGGCAGGCAGTTCGTCCTGACCGAGCGCAATGGCCGGCTCAAACCCGTCGACACGCGCCAGGCGCAGGCCGACCATCGGATCGCGACCGAGCGATTGTGGTGTGGTGGATGCAAGATCGGTCATCATAGGGCAAGCGCCGCCACGTTATTGTTGAAGTTACCGAGCGCGACGTCATCATCGCCGTAATGGCCGACCCATTGACATAGGTTGGTGTAACAGCCCCACAGATTGGCATACTGCTGATACCACTTTGACCGGGGCGAGAATGTCTGACGACCGAACTCGGCTCGAATGACAAACATCTCCCCGACCAGGCTGTCGCACGGCCTAGGATCTCCCGTAGAGTTATAGGTCGAGACCACATCATTGGCACGAGAAACATAGCCGTCGAGCATGTTGTACTTGGTCACAAGCCAACTGTGAATGCTCTCTTCCTCAGCAGCGGAAAGGCCGCCGGAGTTTGCATCGTTGTCAGTGTTGCCGCCCGTCGAGCCGCCGTTTCCAGGCCCTCCGGTAGAGGAACCCGACCCAGAGCCGCCGCCCGAACTCGATGAATCCGAGCCGGAGCCAGAAGTATCCGAGCTACCGGGCTTTCCGGACTGCTGGGCGTCCTGCTCCTTTTGCTGCTCGACCTTATTCACCGTTGCCGCCACGCTATTGTTGGACAATCGATCGATGATCTTGGTGTTGGTGAGCACGATGGTTTTGCCATTGGCAAGCGTGACTTCGTTGTCCGGGGCCTCGGCGCCGTCCGCATCGTCGGTGCCAAACACAATATGCCCGACCACACTTGCCCAAGCATATCCAGTCGTGGTGCCCAGATCGCTTTTGACCTCATGCCCCACGCGCGGTTCGCGTGCGGCATGCGCCTGCATCATGGACGGCACAGTCATGCCATAGGCAGAAACGCCAGCTATGACCAGCACCAGCGAGCACGATAGCAGTGCGTACGCCCGCGGCGCCAAGCCCAGTCGGCGTCGTATGCGCACCGCGGCGCCGCGCTTTGTCTGAGTGCCACCGGGCCGCATGCGTTCTCCTCCAACAAAAACACGCCGCTCGGGAGCGGCGCATTCATTCGAATCCATATTTGAGTGTATCAGCGAACCAAAAAGGTTGCGCAACGAATGGACAAATTAAGGATGCGAGCGGAAGCGTCCATGCGATAAGCGGATACGAAGCATCTTTGTTGCACAACAAACTCACAGTCGCACGGGGAAATTATGACTACCCCGTGCGTCGCGAGGAAAACATACGGCAGGAGCAGGCTCGCCACCTAAATCGCGCGGCGGGCCTCGATGGCGCGGCCAAGCGTAAGCTCGTCGGCATACTCCAAGTCGCCGCCCACGGGAAGGCCGCTTGCCAGACGCGACACCTCGACGCCCAACGGCTTGATGGTACGGGCCAGATAGCTCGCCGTGGTCTCGCCCTCAATATTGGGGTTGGTGGCGATGATGACCTCGTGGATGTCCTCGTGGCCCAAGCGCGCCAGCAGCTCGCGGATATGCAGCTGCTCGGGACCGATCTTGTCCATGGGACTGATCACGCCGCCCAATACGTGGTAGAGGCCGTGGTAGCTGCCCGTGCGCTCGATCGCCTGGACATCGCGCGGCTCGCCCACCACGCAAATGCGAGTGGTATCGCGCATCGGGTCCTGGCAGATGGAGCACTCGTCGGCCGTGGCGTAGTTAAAGCAGCGGCTGCAAAAGTGGACCTCCTGCTTGACCTCCAGGATGGCCTCGGCCAGGCGGCGCGCCTCCTCGGCGTCGGCCTCCAACAGGTAATAGGCGATGCGCTGGGCCGACTTGGGACCAATGCCCGGCAGACGGCCCAGCTCATCGAGCAGTTTTTGCAGACTGTGGTTGGCACTCATATATATGCGTGTCTTAGAACGGCATGCCCGGGATGTTGAGACCGCCGGTGATGGCGCCCATCTGCTTGTTGGCGAGCTCGTTGACGCCGCGGACGGCCTCGTTGACGGCAGCCATGATCATATCCTGCAGCATATCGACGTCCTCGGGATCGAGCGCATCGGGATCGATGGTGAGGTTGACGAGCTCCATCTCGCCGTTAACGGTCACCTTGACCATGCCGCCGCCGGCAGAGGCGTCGACGGTCTGGGACTTGAGGTTCTCCTGCGCGGCGGCAAGCTGCTCCTGCATCTTGCGAGCCTGCTTCATCATCTGCTGCATGTTCATACCGGCCATGATGGCTCCTTTACGTGCGGCCGCACGCCGAGCTGCAAGGGCAGCCGGAGCACGGCGGGACTTTCAAACTCAAAAATCGTACCACGGCGCGAGGCCAGCGAGCGGGGCGGACGTGTTACCTCAGTCGATATACATGTCCTGGAGCGCAAGCCGCACCCATAGATTATGCAAAGTTGAATAATTCGCATCTGCATAATATTTAAAGCTAAATCTTGTAGAGCCGGAATCCGACATTTAATGCGTACCACTAAATGGCTAAATGCCGAGCCACTACTCGAGGCGGCGCTCATGACGGCGAGGTATAATTTGATTGCCATAGATAGTAATTTGGAGGTGCCCCATGAATGCCCCCAACGCGCTCCAAAACATCCGCTCAAAACACCCCGTTGCATATGTGGTTCTCTATCTCTTTGTCGGCTGGGCATTGCTGGTTGTCATCACCCATGCCATAGCTTTTGGAGCAGAACTGCTGATAGCCAGCTCGGACCAGCCCGTCGTCAAATGGGAGACGACCGATGAGTGCACCGACGGAACCCGAACCGTCTACTACAACAGCCCGTCCCTCTATCAAGAGTTCAAGGTCAAGATAAAGGACTTCAAGATTGTCGATGCCGAGCTAGGCGTTTATTTGGCAATCGGAGCAACCATTAACGCCGAGCAAGTCGAGTACACGGACAGCCATGCGACGTATCGTATCGACCTCAGCATCCTAGGCCGACCGTCACGCACCTGTCTGCTCAAATGCGACATACGCGGCACCACGTTGCACATGTCCGAAATACAGATGCGCCCGGGCAAAGAGATCTCTTCTTGAGCAGCATACCCGCCCGCACGGTTACTCCACCGGCTTGAAGATGGTGGACTGACCGAAGACGCTGCGGATGAGGGCCTTGGCCTCGTCCTCGGTCTGCGGGATGCTCGGGGCTGCGCCCTGATGGCCGAAGGGGCTGCCAGCACCGGGATTGGATTCCCAGGGAGCGGCGGGGACGTCGTCGTTTGCAGAGGCTGCGGGTGCCACAGCAGCGGCCTTGGTCGCGGACGCCGCACCCGACACGTCGAACGGGGGCAGATTGTCCCCGCCGGCATCGGCAGGCAAACCACCGGCCACAGCATCGTCGTAGGGCACCTGCTCGGATTCCCATGGCGCAGCCTGCGCAGGCGGCTGAGCCATGGGGACGGACGCGCGCTCGGGCGCTCGGGGCGCGGGCTCGGTCGGGAGCTTGCCCGTGGCAGGAGCACCGGCAGGGTTGTCGGAGCGCAGCCAAGGGGCCTTGGCCAGGTCGGATGACTTGGGCGCAGGCGCGGCAGCGGACTTGGGCGCGGGGATCGGAGCAGCCGGTTTGGGCGCAGCGGGTTCAGGCGCCGACGGGGTCGGTGCCGCTACCGGCGCCGCTTTTGGCTGCGTCGCGCTGGCGCTCGAGGATGCAGGGGGCACCGAGGACACGGGTTGCGGGTCCGCAGATACCGCAGCCCGTGCAGATGGAGAATGCTCCTCATGTTGAGGAGCCGGCGTGCCACCCCCATCCAGGACATAGTCGACGGTACGACGACCGAAGACCGCGCAGACCGTCGGCAGGACCACCGACTGCGTATCGGCGCGACCGAGCATCTTGATGGCAAAAGTCGAACCCGCGGGGAACGAGACCGTGAGCTTGGAGCCGTCGTCGGCCGTGGCGCGGGCGTTGAGCAAAAGCCCTGCGTAGGAGGCCTGACGAGCCTTGACGCGCTCGACGACCTCGGCCCATTTGCGCTGGAGCTCGCCGGCGTCCTCAACCGCGGGGGTCTCGGCAGCACCGGCGGTGGCAACCTGGGCGGCGTTGTTGGGCTTGGACACCGACACGGTCGATGCAGCAGGCGCGGAAGCCGGAGCCGCAACGGGCTGAGGTGCAGGCGTTACAGGTCTGGGCGCCGGCGCAGGAGCCGCGGACTTGGTCGCAGGCTGGGCAGCCGGAACAGCAGCGCCGCGGTCCCAAGGCATACCGCCCTGGCGCGCGGACGTAGCAGCGGGGGCAGCGGATGCCGCCGGAGCGGCAGCACGAAGCCGCCACTGGAGATGCATCGACCATGCTGCAGGCGCGGCGGCCTGAGCAGCAGCCACGCTCGCCGGCACGGCGCCGTTGGCAATCATGGCCTCCAGGCGTGCCACGCGCTCGGCCAATGCCTCAATCGTTAAATCGGCCTCGGGACGCGCCAGACGCGTGCAGGCAATCTCGAGCACCAGGCGCACGTCGCTCGCGCCCCTCATCTCCAGTGCGGCATCGTCGAGCACCGTCAGCACGCGGGCCAGGCGGTCGGCAGGATGCTCGCCAAAGGCAGCGGCCCCCGCACGAGACGACGCCCTGCAGCATAAGGCAGCGGCCTCGGCAGCAAGCGCCTCGGCCTGCTCGGAGCCGCCCTCAAACAGCTCGGCACGGGCACCGGCAACGCAGGCAACGTACACGTCGCGCACATGCGCCACCAGGTCGCGCGTCAGCTCCAGCAGGTCATTGCCCTCCTCGACCTGCGCACGGATCAGTCCATAGAGCTCGGCAACATCGCGATCGGCAATGGCGCGGGAAAACTCGCCCAGGATCTGGTCCGAAACCTCGCCCAAAAGCGAGCGGGCGTCGTCCGCATGCACAGAACCGTTGCCAAAGACGCTCAGCTGCTCCAGCGTGGAAAGCGCGTCGCGCATACCGCCCTTGGCATGGCGCGCCACAATGGCGAGTGCCTCGTCGTCGTAATCGAAGCCCTCCTGCTCGCACACGTAAGACAGGCGATGCTCGATATCCTCGTTGCCGATGCGGTGGAAATCGAAGCGCTGGCAGCGTGAGAGAATGGTCTCCAGAATCTTTTGCGGGTCGGTGGTGCACAACACAAAGATCACGTGTGCCGGCGGCTCCTCGAGCGTCTTGAGCAGCGCGTTAAACGCCGCCGTTGTGAGCATGTGGACCTCGTCGATGATATAAATCTTGTACTTGCCGCGCACCGGGGCAAAGTTGACGGAGTTGATGATTTCCTCGCGCACATTGTCCACGCCCGTGCGGGAGGCGGCATCGAGCTCGTAGACATCCGGGTGGTTGCCCTCGGCAATGAGCTCGCACTCCTCGCAAGTACCGTCGGGCATGCAGCCGCTTGCACCCTCGGCGCGCGCTGCCTCGGCATTACGGCACAGCAGCGCCTTGGCCAGAATGCGCGCCATGGTGGTCTTGCCCGTGCCGCGCGGTCCGCAGAACAGGTACGCGTGGGACAGGCGTCCCTCGGTGATGGCGTGCTCGAGCGTCGAGACGATATGCTGCTGGCCCACCACGGATTCGAAGGTGAGCGGGCGATACTTTCGGTACAACGATTCCATGGGTGCTCCCCCGGGTATACTGAGTCTTGTTGCCGCGACGGCCATGCGGTCGCACGGCATACTGCATTCATAATAACCCGTACGGCGAGCCCGCCGCGATAGGAGTCCAAAGAGCATGGCAGACGCAGAGAGCAACCTCGTTCCCTCCGAAGCAGCCGACCAGGTCGAGGTCGCGCTCGAGGAGCAGGCCGCAGCCGATGACGGCATCCTGTACCTCAACGAGTACCAGTACGAAAACGACCTGGTCACCGACTTCGCCCGCCTGGTCGCCTCGCCCAGGCGTCGCGGCTCGCTGTATGTCGCCGCGGCAATTGCCGCGCTCATCGGCATCGGCATGCTGGTGGCCGGCGGCAACTGGATCAAGTTTGGCGTCGTGTTGATCGTGTTCGGCGCCTTTTTGGCCTGGTGGAGCAAAAACCTGCACCACACCCTCGCCCGCGACTTTATCGATTCCGTCGAGGCCGACGAGTCCATGGGTGGCCGCTATCGCCGCGTCGCCGCCAACGAGGACGGCCTGATGGTTTGGGGCAAGAGCGGCAAGTCGCAGTTTTTCCCGTTTGAGAAGCTCGACCACGTGCTCGACGGCGAGCGCATCTTTGTGGCCATGTTCGCCGACCAGGGCGTGACGATCCCTAAGGAAACCTTTATTCGCGGCGATGCCGAGCAGTTTGGCACCTTCCTTAAGGCGCGCATCAACAAAAAACTCCGCATCGAGACCAAGCGCAAGAAGATGAAGGCTGAAAAGGCCGCCGCCGAGGCCAAGCAGGGCGACAAGCCCCAGGAGACCAAGGGCAAGCAGCGCAAGCAGAAGAAGAACAAGAATAAGCGCTAAGGCCAAGACAGACAGGCAGCCTCGCATCCCGTTATCCTCGCCATCCGCCCGAGCGTGCTACACTAGCAGCATCTATGCCACCGCGAATGGCTCGGCCCCGCGCCCGCCGCTCGCAAACGAACTTTAAACGCACGAGGGTTGGCCATGCCGCTTTTCTCGCAACATACCGCCCGGTTCTCGCCGGACGTTCCTTTGGAGGGCACCAGCTCTCGCGAGCTGCTCAAGCGGTACCAGCCGCTCGAGACACTTACGACCGGCGGGTTTGGGTCCCTCCCGAACCGCCCCGCCACCGTCAAAGGT
>OBVD01000914.1_pt1 | contig 13360 bp, 11 predicted proteins | sample 1495031 | NCBI WGS metagenome assembly OBVD01 (sample SAMEA2579967, study PRJEB22360) | human gut metagenome
AGTGAGAGCAGAGATAGCGCTGATGTCCGGCAGTACTTTTACCGTTACGCACCACGCCTTCAGTAGCTGAGCAGGAGGGACAACTGATGGAGATGGAAGCCACGGGAGCACCTCAAAAACACCATCATACACTAAATCAGTAAGTTGGCACCATTACCCGGAACTTAATGTCAACTTAGCCATAGCCCATCTTCCACTTCTTTGCGCTATCTCGTTTATGAACCTAGTCATTCCGGGTATCATTTTGCGATTAGCATTCCAAAACCAAATTTAAGATAGGCATGTTTGCACTATCGCTGCGATCGCCCCTGAGGATTTTCATGAACAACGCCGAACAACAGTTCCTGAACGAGCTGGATAACAAATTCTGGAAAGCCGCCGACAAGCTACGCGCCAACATGGATGCCGCCAACTACAAGCACGTGGTGCTGGGGCTTATCTTCCTCAAGTATGTGTCCGATGCCTTCGAGGCGCGTCAGCAGGAGCTAATCACCTTGTTCCGCGATGTCGGCAACCCGGACAACATCTATGCCATGTCGCGCGACGGTTACGACTCTGATGAAGAGTACGCACAGGCGATTGTGGATGAACTGGAGGTGGAAGATTACTACACCGAAAAGAACATCTTCTGGGTGCCGAAAGCCGCGCGCTGGGACACGCTGAAAAACAAAGCCATGTTGCCGACCGGCACCGTGCTGTGGGTGGATGAAACCACCGGCAAGGATGTGACGCTGCGCTCTGTGTCCTGGCTGGTGGATAACGCGCTCGATGAAATCGAAAAAACCAACCCGAAGCTGAAAGGTATTCTGAACCGTATCAGCCAGTATCAATTGGGCAACGAAGTGTTGACCGGGCTGATTAATACTTTCTCTGACGCCAACTTCAGCAACCCGGAATATAACGGCGAGAAGCTCAACTTAAAGAGCAAAGATATTCTCGGTCACGTGTACGAATATTTCCTCGGCCAGTTCGCGCTGGCGGAAGGCAAACAGGGCGGCCAGTATTACACGCCAAAAAGCATCGTGATCCTGATTGTTGAATGCCTACAGCCGTATAACGGCCGTGTGTATGACCCGGCGATGGGTTCCGGCGGGTTCTTCGTGTCCAGTGACCGTTTTATTGAAGAGCACGCGGGCGAGAAGCAGTACAACGCCGCTGAGCAGAAGCAGAAAATCTCCGTTTACGGTCAGGAATCCAACCCGACCACCTGGAAGCTGGCGGCGATGAACATGGCAATCCGTGGCATCGACTTTAATTTTGGTACGAAAAATGCCGATACCCTGCTGGACGACCAGCATCCGGATCTGCGCGCCGACTTCGTTATGGCTAACCCACCGTTCAACATGAAAGAGTGGTGGAGCGCGAAGCTGGAAAACGACGTGCGTTGGAAATACGGCACGCCGCCGCAGGGCAACGCCAACTTCGCATGGATGCAGCACATGATCCACCACCTGGCGCCGAAAGGCTCGATGGCGCTGCTGCTGGCCAACGGCTCGATGAGTTCCAACACCAACAACGAAGGCGAGATCCGCCGCAATCTGATCGAAGCCGATCTGGTGGAGTGCATGGTGGCGCTGCCGGGACAGCTGTTTACCAACACCCAAATCCCGGCCTGCATCTGGTTCCTGACCAAAGACAAATCCGGCGGCAACGGTAAAGTCCACCGCAAAGGCCAGGTGCTGTTTATCGACGCCCGCCAGATTGGCTATATGAAAGACCGCGTATTGCGCGATTTTACCCGTGAGGATATCGCCAAAATTGCCGACACCTTCCAGAACTGGCAGGCGGATAAAAACTACGAAGACGAAGCCGGGTTCTGCTTCTCCGCAACGCTGGAAGATATCCAGAAAAACGACTTTGTGCTAACCCCAGGCCGTTATGTCGGTGCTGTCGAGCAGGAAGAAGACGATGAACCCTTTGCCGAGAAGATGGCGCGACTGACCGAGCAGTTGAAAGAGCAACTGGAAGAGAGCGCTGAGCTGGAGAAGCAGATTAAGGCGAATCTGGGGGGATTGGGTTATGAGTTTTGAGTTATATGAATACAAAATTGAGGATCTAGGTAAAGTTATCACTGGTAAAACACCGCCTTCCAAAATTAGTGATGCTTTTAGCGCACAAGGTATTCCTTTTGTAACGCCAAAAGATATGGACGGTCGTAGACTTATAGATAAAACCGAAAGGTATTTGTCTTCCCAGGGTGTCGAAGCGGTGCGGAATTGCTTACTGCCTCAAAATAGTATTGCGGTATCTTGTATTGGTTCAGATATGGGGAAAACGGTTTTATTACCCGGTGAAAGCATTACTAATCAGCAGATAAATGCCATCGTTGTAGATTCAGAACATTTTGATTACAAGTATGTCTATTATTATCTTTCAACTCTGCAGGATGATTTCAAAGCAATTGCTGGAGGAAGTGCAACCCCAATTTTGAATAAGGGGCACTTTAGCCAATTTAAGGTTTCATTACCCGTTAAACCCGTGCAAAATAAAATCGCTTTAATACTTGACTCCTTGGATACAAAAATAGAAGTAAATACCGAAATCAACCATACTCTCGAACAAATGGCGCAAGCCCTGTTCAAAAGCTGGTTTGTCGATTTTGAACCGGTAAAAGCCAAAATGGCAGTGCTGGAAGCGGGTGGTTCGCAGGAAGACGCGACGCTCGCCGCCATGACGGTTATTTCCGGGAAAGATACTGATGCGCTGGAGGTTTTTGAGCGTGAACACCCTGAGCAGTATGCCGAGCTAAAAGCCACGGCAGAACTGTTTCCGTCTGCGATGCAGGAGTGTGAGGGAGGTGCGATTCCAAAGGGATGGCGAAGGGGGGCTGTTACAAATGTAACAGATAAGGTTTTCAGCGGGGGAACGCCAACAACTACTAAATCTGAGTATTGGAATGGTGAATTTCATTGGTTTTCATCAGGTGAAACGAGAAATAGCGTTATAACAAATACCGAAAAAACCATTACTAAATTAGGAGTTGAGCAATCTTCGACTAAAGAGTCTGTGTTGGGTGATGTATTGATTGCGTCTGCTGGACAGGAACACACTCGCGGGCAAACATCTCTGAACATGATTAATACATATATCAACCAATCAGTAGTGGCGGTTAGACCAAAAAATACAATATTTACTTGCTGGTTATATATGAATTTTCGTTCCCGATATGAGGAGATGAGAAGTATTTCTGACTCTCATAGTAGTCGTGGCAGTTTAACTACAAAACTTGTATCAGGAATGCCGGTAGTAATACCAAGTGAAAATATTCTACAGAAATTTGAAAAGAGTATTTTTCCTTTGTTTGATGGTGTCAAACATAGCCAGAGAGAAATCGACTCTCTAACCCAACTCCGAGACACCCTCCTCCCCAAACTCCTCTCCGGCGAAATCACCCTGCCGGAAGCCGAGCAGGCGGTAAGCGAGGTGGAAAATGTATAAAGTTGATACGCCGACCAACAGCCTGCACTCACTGCAAGAGGTGTCGTTTAGCAGCCTCGGTTATACCGAACGCTATCACCTACAGGAGTGGTTGGCAAAAAACCCACAGGCGTTAACCCGCGATAACGACGATGAACTGCTGATTATCCAGAAAGAGTTCGCGGGTTTTGACGACACCAAAGAGCGCCTCGACCTATTAGCTATTGATAAGCAGCGCAATCTGGTGATTATCGAAAACAAGCTCGATGATTCCGGGCGCGACGTAGTGTGGCAGGCGCTGAAATACGCCGGTTACTGCGCCAATCTGCGTAAAGAACAGATTCTGGACATCTTCCAACTCTATCTCGATAAATACGAACCGGAAGAGACCCGTCCGGCGGCAGAGGTGATGGCGGAGTTTCTGGAGTGTGAAAGCCTGGATGAAGTGCAAATTAACCAGAGCCGCACCCAGAGGGTGATGATGGTGGCGGCGAGCTTCCGCAAAGAGGTCACCAATACCGCGCTATGGTTGATGCAGTTTGGCCTGCGTGTGCAGTGCTTTAAGGTGAAACCATACAAATTCAACGATGATGTTTTCGTTGATATTCGCCAGGTGATCCCGACGCCGGAAGCCGAATCCTTCATGATCGGCATGGCGCAGAAAGAAGCCGAAGAGCAGTCCACCAGCGGCGAGCTGAAAACCCGCCATCTGCTGCGCAAAGCTTTCTGGACCAAAATGCTGGAGCGTCTGAAAGCCAGTTCCTGCACGCTGTACAACAATATCAGCCCGTCAACAGACCACTGGCTTAGTGCCGGTTCGGGTATCAGCGCACTTTCTTACAATATGATTTTTAGTAAGAAAGAAACTCGCGTTGAGTTCTGGATTGCCAAATCCTCGGCAGAGAGCAACACCTTTGCCTATAACTGGCTGTATGAGCGTAAAGCGGCGATTGAAGAGACATTTGGTCATGCGCTGAAGTGGGAACCGCTGCCAGGCAAAAAATCCTGCCGAATCTCCTTTGCCACACCTGCTACCAACCTTGATGAGAGCAACTGGCCAGCGATGATCGACTGGCTGCTGGTTAACCTGACGGCGTTTGAAAAAGCGCTCGATCCCTTTATTGCGCCACTGAATATGGCGTTGAAAGAGATATCCAACGTACCGGAAGAAGCGGACGATCCTGAGACAGAGGAAGCCTGATGCTAAGCGAAGACGATTTAGAACAGCAGTGCCTGCAATGGTTTGCTGTACAGGGCTGGGAAGTGCTGCACGGGCCAGATATTGCGCCGGATGGCGACAACCCGTTGCGTGCTTCCTTTCATGATGTGTTTCTTCGCCCGGTGATGCTGGAGCAACTGCAAACCATCAATCCCCATCTCCCTGTTGCCGTGCTGGAAGAGGTGATACTGCGTATCGCCCATGCCCAAAGCCCGGATCTTGTCGTCAGCAACAAAGCCTTCCATCATCTGCTGCTCGACGGTGTGCCCGTTGAGTACAAGCAGGAAGACAAGGTTATCCACGATAAAGCGCTGCTGATGGATTTTAACCGCACCGCCAATAACCGCTTTATGGTGGTCAATCAGGTGGCGATTCAGGGCATAAAACAGGTACGTCGCCCGGATGTGATTGGCTATATCAACGGCCTGCCGGTGGCGGTGCTTGAGCTGAAAAGCCCGATTGATGCCAGTGCCGATATCTGGGCGGCGTTTAACCAGCTACAGACCTATAAAAACGAACTGAGCGACCTGTTTATCTGCAATGAAGCGCTGGTGGTAAGCGACGGGCAGAATGCGCGTATCGGCTCCCCGGCCCCCGCCGGAGAGCGGTTTCCTGCCGTGGAAAACCGTGGCTAACGAAGACGACAAGCCGCAGTTTGACTGGCAGCTTAAAACGGTAGTGCAGGGCTTCTTTAATCGCGAACTGCTGCTCGATTACATTCGTTTCTTTGTGCTGTTTGAAAACGATGGCAAACGGCTTATCAAAAAGATTGCCGCATACCATCAGTTCCACGCGGTGCGTGAAGCGGTTGCGGCGACGATTGTGGCGTCTACCGGCAAATATCTGCCATTACGGAGTAACATCCAGCCGGGCAGTAAAAAAGCAGGCGTGGTGTGGCATACCCAGGGCTCTGGCAAGAGTATCTCCATGTGCTGTTACGCCGGAAAGCTGCTGCAACAGGCGGAGATGAACAACCCGACCATCGTGGTGGTGACGGATCGTAACGATCTCGACGGGCAGCTCTATGCCACGTTTTGCCAGGCGCAGGATTTACTCAAGCAAACGCCGTTACAGGCTAATGACCGTGACGAATTGCGCGAACTGCTCAATGCCCGTGAATCCGGCGGCATTATCTTTACCACTGTGCAAAAGTTTGCGCCTCTGGACAACGAGCAGAGCCATCCGGCACTTAACTCACGCAGCAACATCGTGGTGATTTCCGATGAAGCGCACCGCAGCCAATATGGCCTGAGCGCCACGCTGGACCGGCAAACCGGGGCCTATAAATACGGCTACGCCAAGCATATGCGCGATGCGCTACCGAATGCGTCGTTTATGGGCTTCACTGGTACGCCGATTGCCTCGGAAGATAAAGATACCCGTGCCGTGTTCGGTGATTATGTCTCTATCTACGATATTCAGGATGCGGTTGATGATGGCGCGACGGTGCCGATTTACTACGAATCCCGGCTGGCAAAACTCGATCTGAACCATGACGAGCTGGAAACGCTCTCTGATCAGGTCGATGAACTGGTAGAAGACGAAGAAACGGGCCAGCAAGAAAAAACCAAAGGTGACTGGAGCCGTCTGGAAAAGCTGGTCGGTTCAGAGCCACGTATTCAGCAGGTCGCCGCCGATCTGGTTCAGCATTTTGAAACACGTAACACTGCCATGAACGGCAAGGCGATGGTTGTCGCCATGAGCCGCGAGATCTGCGTGAAACTGTACGATGCCATCGTGGCGATACGCCCTGAATGGCACAGTGAAGACGTTGAACAAGGGGCGATCAAAGTCATCATGACCGGATCGGCGTCAGATAAAGATCACCTGCAATCGCATATTTACAACAAACAGACCAAAAAACGCCTGGAAGCCCGCTTTAAAGATCTGAACGATCCGCTGAAACTGGTGATTGTGCGGGATATGTGGCTGACCGGGTTTGATGCCCCATGCTGTCACACCATGTATATCGACAAACCGATGCGCGGCCATAATTTGATGCAGGCGATTGCCCGCGTTAACCGTGTGTTCCGGGATAAACCCGGCGGGCTGGTGGTGGATTATATCGGCATTGCCAACGAGCTGAAGCAGGCGCTGAAAACCTATACCGATTCAAAAGGCAAAGGACAGACAACGGTCGATGCCAGGGAAGCCTTTGCGATTCTGCTGGAAAAAATCGACATTATTCATGGGATGTTTGCGCCCTCGGCAGGGCTTTGTTGAATAAATAAGATTTCGTGCGAACGACCCTGTAGCTGGCTGGATTTTCAGGCAATACGCACGCTTTCTGGCATCCCAGCCTTTGTCATCCTGTTCAACGCACGCACCATGGCCATAGCTTCCGCTACCTGACCATCGTAGTCACGCAGCGTCAGTGAATCTCCCAACAACTGCTTCATTCTGTACATTGCCGTTTCCGCTATCGAGCGACGGTTATATTCCGTTGCCCATTTCCACCGTGCATTGCTTCCGCTCAGCCGCTGATTAGCAACGGCACGGTTGCGGTCTGCGTACTCACCGGGCCAGTAACCTGCTCCTTTTCGGGGAGGAATAAGCGCGCTGATTTTTTTGCGGCGCAGTTCATCGTGACAGAGCCGGGTATCGTAAGCCCCGTCTGCCGCGGCTGCCCTGATTTTTCTGTGAGTCTGCCGGATAAGGCCCGGGAAGGCTTCTGAGTCCGTCACATTGTTCAGCGACAGGTCTGCACAGATGATTTCATGTGTGTTGCTGTCAACTGCCAGATGCAACTTTCGCCATATACGACGGCGTTCTTTGCCGTGTTTTTTGACTTTCCATTCGCCTTCACCAAAGACCTTCAGCCCGGTGGAATCAATCACCAGATGCGCGATTTCACCCCGGGTGAACGTTTTGAAACTGACATTAACCGACTTTGCGCGCTTGCTGACACTGGTGTAATCCGGGCAGCGCAACGGAACATTCATCAGTGTAAAAATGGAATCAATAAAACCCTGTGCAGCCCGCAGGGTCAACCTGAACACGCGTTTAATGACCAGAACGGTGGTGATGGCGAGATCAGAATAGCGCTGAGGTCTTCCCCGTGATGAAGGCGTTGTCGACTCATACCAGGCCTGAATAGCTTCATCATCCAGCCAGAAAGTTATGGAGCCACGGTTGATGAGGGCTTTATTGTAGGTGGGCCAGTTGGTGATTTTGAACTTTTGCTTTGCCACGGAACGGTCTGCGTTGTCGGGAAGATGCGTGATCTGATCCTTCAACTCAGCAAAAGTTCGATTTATTCAACAAAGCCGTTCTGAACATAAATCGACGCTCACTATAAGAGGGCTGTGATACATCCTGTTTGGGATGCTAATGATTTACTTATATATTTCAGCAACCCCATGTAGCCTGTTATCCCCCGTTGTCGAAAGGATTTTGAACGATGTTGCTCCTTGCTCATCAGCCTTACGAGAGAGCGCATTCGATAAATCATCAAGCGTATAGGCATTGCTGGCTGAGACTACACCGATCTTTTCTTTCCCATCTGCATGGTTAATTTCCTGAGCGGCAGATGCGGCATTCACTGTAATAAATCCCACGACCAATGAAGTAATAAGTAGTGATTTCATATCTAATACCTCTTTTAAAATTTATGTTTGAAACTGGACTCGTATCAGGGGAACTCTCCCTCTCTGTACATTCAAATATACAGAACTAAGCTGTCATGAGACTGACCGCTATATGACAAAATTGTCAGGGTTGTAGATTGGTTAATTTTTTTGAATACAGGTTCAGTTCGTTAATAATGCACTCCGGTTCTTCTCTGAGCTGCATATTGTCTATGTCCAGAACCCCATCATTTTTTTGTGGATCATCAGCCAGCAGGTCTGCAAACAGTGGGGTAAGATCCTGCTGTGCTTCGCCTTGCTCAGCAACCAGCTCGAACGTTTTATTTTTTGCCTCGTCGTGGGTCAGGGCACTGACCAGAACCTGGGCGATTTGCTCCCGGGATATCACACCATCTTCCGGTGTTCCTGCATGGCGACGATCTCCCTGAAGCATAACGATTCGGTGTTCATCATCATTGTTGTAATCAAACCAGCCGGGCCTGACGATGGTATAGGGGTGACCAGTGGCCCTGACCAGACGCTCGGCACGTCTTTTCCAGTCATGAACCTCAGTGCGTTGATTCCAGGTGCTGAGTCGTTCAGTCACGCCAATCGTGGTCATCAGGCTGATACGAACAGATACATCCCTGAATATTCGTAAAATATTGCGCACTCCGCCATAATCTATCGCCCTGGCACCAATACGACCCTGACCATCGGAACCGAGAGTGAAGATGATGGCATCAATATCTTTCGGTAATTCGGTGAGTGTTTCAGGCAATGAAACATCGCCGTAAAAAATATCTGTTCCGCGAGGAAGCGATTTCACTTTGCGCTTATTTCGGATCAGCGCTACAGGCTGATGGCCCATTTTGATAGCGGTATTGACGACATGAAGGCCAATACTTCCTGTCGCCCCTGCAACGAGTATTCTCATGATAAACCTACTGATAATTCAGACTTATTTTCGATACGGTCAGAATATCAATTATCATTAATGTCAGTAATGGGGCTAAAATGATTGTGTCTATGAACACCCTTCATGAGTGTGCGATGAAGGGAATGCCTCAAAAAGGAAATCGCCGATGCTCAAAGAAAATTTCAACGAACTGCAAATCTTTCTTGTGGTGGCAAGGGAGCGAAGTTTTACCAAAGCAGCGGGCAAACTGGGCGTTTCTCAATCTGCACTCAGCCACGCGATGAAGGCCCTGGAGGAAAGGCTGAATATCCGCCTTCTGACCCGTACGACCCGAAGCGTTGCCCCTACAGAGGCCGGTGAGAGAATTATTGCCTGCCTTGAACCGCGTATTGCCGATCTTGAGCAGGAGCTGGAATCGCTTGTTCAACTGAACGGCACTGCCTCCGGCAATATCCGTTTATCTGCCGGGGAGCATGCCGTGCGAAGTCTGGTATGGCCGAAGCTAAAACCTTTCCTCAGGGAATATCCGGAAATAAATGTTGAACTGGTGGTTGATAACGGCTTCGTCGATATTGTTGAGGGGCGTTTTGACGCCGGGATCCGCCTAGGCGAAAGCGTGGATAAGGACATGATTGCGGTAAGAATTGGGCCGGACATGAGAATGGCCGTGGTAGGAGCGCCGTCTTATTTCGCTGCAAATCCTGCACCTGAAACGCCGCACGAGCTACAAAATCATCGGTGTATCAATATGCGCCTGCCGACAGCCGGTGGGCTTTACCACTGGGAGTTTGAGAAGGAAGGGAAACCGTTAAGGGTCAGAGTGGAAGGGCAGGTAACGTTTAATCTGCAGGCGGAAAGAATTGATGCGGCGTTATCCGGTTTTGGCATCGCCTGTATACCTGAAGACAGAGTGCAGGATTATATAAAGTCAGGAGAGCTTATTCAGGTTTTGCAGGACTGGTGCCCATCTTTCCCCGGATATTACCTCTACTACCCGAGCCGCAAGCAGCATCCCCCCGCTTTTGCGCTGATGATCGATGCACTTCGCTATCAGGAATAACGGGTCCGCCAATTGCAGCGGACCCGTCCGGGTATTAACGGCCTACGCGGGCCTGGTGCTCAGGAGAGTAACGTTCGCCGACGATTTTAATCGTTTCAAGCGCCTGGGTTATCTGTCGCGAGTCATCCTGAGAAAGGATGATGTCGGCGGCCCCCAGGTTTTCCTCCAGCCGGTGCAGTTTCGTGGTACCAGGGATAGGAACAATCCACGGCTTTTGTGCCAGCAGTCATGCCAGCGCGATTTGTGCAGACGTCACGCCTTTCTCTGCCGCCAGTACACCCAGCAATGAGACCAGCTTTTCATTGGCTTCAATCGCCTGCTCGGCGAAACGCGGCACGGTGCTGCGGTAATCATCCTTGCCAAAAGTGGTTCCTGGCTTAATCGATCCCGTCAGGAATCCTTTGCCTAATGGGCTGAAGGGCACAAAACCAATACCCAGTTCCTCCAGTAACGGCAGGATCTCCTGCTCAGGCTCGCGCCACCACATGGAGTATTCGCTTTGCAGGGCCGTGACAGGTTGTACGGCATGCGCACGACGAATAGTTTGCGCACCTGCTTCGGACAGACCGAAATGTTTAACTTTGCCTTCAGCGATCAGGTCTTTTACCGTACCGGCAACATCTTCAATCGGGACATCCGGGTCGACACGATGTTGATACAGCAGATCAATGACATCAGTCTTAAGACGGCGTAACGATCCTTCCACAGCTTCACGGATATGCTCCGGACGGCTGTTTAAAATCTGCTGCTTGTTGTCGTCGCCAAAAGTAAAACCAAACTTGGTGGCGATGACCACGCTGTCACGAAATGGTTTTAAGGCTTCGCCAACAACCTCTTCATTAAGGAAGGGGCCATACACTTCAGCGGTATCGAAGAAGGTGACGCCACGTTCAACCGCTGCGCGAATGAGCTCGATAGCCTGTCGGGTATCGGTCGCCGGGCCATAGCCGTGGCTTAATCCCATGCAACCGAGCCCAAGCGCGGAGACTTCGAGTCGGGATTTACCCAGATAACGTTTTTGCATTGAATGAATACCTCTTTTATCGCGACTTAAACATCAAGTTTGCGGCCCGTCAGCCATTCCACCATCGCCGGGTCGCGGTGAGAGAAGAAGGCGCTGGTTGCGGTGTCGAGGGCGGCAATTTGCAGCATATCCTCAGCGCTGAGTTCTAAATCGAGAATATTGATGTTCTCTTCCATGCGTTCTTTGCGCACCGATTTCGCCAGTGAAATGATGCCTCGCTGGAAGATCCAACTCAGTACAACTTGGCCCACGCTTTTGCCGTACTTCTGGCCAATTGCCGTTAACACGGGATGCTGGAACAGGCCATTTTTACCCTCAGCAAACGGTGCCCAGGCTTCCGGCTGAATACCACGGCTTTGATTCCATGGAACCGCATGCAGCTGCTGGTTGAAGGGGTTAACTTCAATCTGGTTCACCGCAGGGGCAATTTTGTTGAAGGCGATAAGGTCAGCCAGTCGGTCAGGATGAAAATTGCTGACACCAATGGCGCGAATTTTGCCTGCCTGCTGCAGTTCTTCCATAGCACTCCATGCCCCATGGACATCGCCATAAGGCTGGTGAATCAGGTACAGGTCGACGTAATCAAGTTGCAGCCGATTAAGGGAGCGTTCGAACTGGGCTTTAGCGCCTTCGTAATTGGTATCCTGCAGCCAAAGTTTGGTCGTTACAAAGAGTTCGTTGCGGGCGATACCGCTCTGTTTAAGTGCGTTCCCGACCTGGGTTTCATTCTGGTAAGACGCTGCGGTATCGATCAGGCGGTATCCCGTATCGATCGCATCAATAACCGCTCTTTCGCATTCAGCGGCATCCGTCATCTGGAATACACCAAACCCCAGCAGGGGCATTTCTATACCATTGTTCAGTTTTACAGTTTGCATGACGTTATCCTTCAGCTGTTGTGTTGGAAAAGCATAACGCAAACTGATTTATTCGATTAGGTGGGGTAATTAGCTAGGGTTTATTAGATGTGTTCATTAATTTAGAGGGGGCTGAAGGTCGGCTTTGTGCCACATATAGATGTTGTGGCTGTCTCCGCAACAGCAAGTCCTAAATCCAAGTGTTGAACTCTAGCAATTAACGGCCGATGATAAGAAAAGAATAAAGTAAAATCGCTCAGAACCTTCGCTGTTAAATTTTATGAGCTTTTTGCCAGAAGAACGTCTTTCCAAAGCCTATGTAATGCATTTAGAGGGAGTTTTATGTATTTATCAAAACTCGGAATCCGCAACTTTAGAAATTTTGAGGCGGCTGATATTCCCCTGGCAGATAATGTTGTGTTATTAGGGGAAAATCGTGTCGGTAAAAGTAATCTGCTTTTCGCAATTCGACTGGTTATTGATCCCACTCTGCCTGATTCAGCCAGGCAGCTTAAGCTGTCAGATTTCTGGGATGGCTGCGACCTTGAATCAAACCCTCAAATTGAGGTGCACCTTGAATTCGCCGATTTCGACAGTGACCCTTCCCTCTCAGCTCTGTTGACCGATTTTCGCATCGCAGAGGATCCTACCGTAGCAAGGTTGAGCTACATTTTTCGTAAAAAGGAAGAACTCGATGGGGCTCCACGTTCGGGTGAGGACTGTGAGTTTATTGTTTTTGGCGGAGGTCAGGAATCGCGAGCCATTCCTGGACGCGTCAGGCGGCGGATCTCCATTGATATGCTGGACGCGTTACGCGATGCGGAAGCACAACTTGCTTCCTGGCGAAACTCTCCGCTACGCCCCTTATTGGAAGATGCATTCTCTTCACTGAGCCGAGCCGATTTGGATCGCGTAGCAACTGAGCTTCAGGCAGCAACGGAAACCATGGAGAAGTTCCCATCAATTAAGGATCTCGAAGATTCTCTTCGTGGTGGCATTCTTGACTTGGCTGGAACTGCTCACGATTTAGATGCCCGCCTCCGTTTTGCGCCTGCTTACCCGCTCAGATTGATGCGTTCTATCTCTATGTTCATTGATGATGGAAAGAGAGGCATTATTGAAGCGAGCCTAGGTTCTGCGAACGTGGCTCTGATATCACTCAAGCTAGCAGAGTTTGCATGGCGACGTGAAAAGAATGAACGTAATTTCTCCCTGCTTTGTATTGAAGAACCCGAAGCACACCTGAAGTGGTTTACTGAATTTGGCCACCTGAACAGAGGTGATATGCTCACCTCAGA
>OBVD01000920.1_pt1 | contig 13300 bp, 6 predicted proteins | sample 1495031 | NCBI WGS metagenome assembly OBVD01 (sample SAMEA2579967, study PRJEB22360) | human gut metagenome
GAGCAGTTCGGTGGGGCGGCGCTTTTTCGCCCAGGGCGGGCGAGCCGTCAGCGCGCGTGGCCACCACGATATCGGTCACGGCCGGCTTGCCGCAGGTGACGGTGCCGGTCTTATCGAGCACCACGGTGCCCACGTTGCGCAGATTCTCCAGCGCCTCGGCGCTCTTAAACAGAATGCCCATCTCGGCGCCCTTGCCGGTGCCAACCATAATGGCGACGGGCGTGGCCAGGCCCAGCGCGCACGGGCAGCTGATCACCAACACCGCCACGGCGGAGGTGAGCGCCTCGTTTATGCTGCCGGTCAGTGCCATCCACACCGCAAAGGTCACGGCCGAGATCACAAACACCACGGGCACAAACACACCGGCGACCTTGTCGGCCAGGCGGGCGATAGGCGCCTTGGTGGCATTGGCGTCCTCGACGAGCTGGATGATCTTGGCAAGCGACGTGTCGGCGCCCACGCGTGTGGCACGGAAGGTAAACGAGCCGGTGCGGTTGACCGTGGCGGCGTTGACGGTGTCGCCGGCGGCCTTTTCCACGGGGATGGACTCGCCGGTGAGCGCACTCTCGTCCACGGCCGACGCGCCCTCGAGTACTACGCCGTCGACAGGGATAGACTCGCCGGGGCGCACACGCAGGACCTGGCCGGGAAGGATGGCGTCGACGTCCACAGCGGTCTCGGTGCCGTCGTCGGCAACGACGGTCGCGGTCTTGGGTGCTAGGTCGATGAGCGCCTCGATAGCGCCGCCGGTCTTGGACTTGCTGCGCGTCTCGAGGTATTTGCCCACGGTGACGAGCGACAGAATCGTGCCGGCACTCTCAAAATACAGGTTGTCCATGCTCGTCATCATGGCCTCGTGCACCTGACCTGTAGCCAGCTGGTCGGCCATGATGAACATGGCGTAGAGCGACCAGGCGATCGACGCGGTGGCGCCGACGGCGATGAGAGCGTCCATGGTGGGCGCGCCGTGCGCGAGTGATTTGAAGCCGTTGATAAAGTACGCGTCGTTGACGTAGACGATGGGGACGAGCAGGACAAGCTCGGTGAGGGCGAGCGTCATGCTGTGGGTGTGGTCGGTGAAGACGCTGGGCAGCGGCCAGCCGAGCATGTGTCCCATGCCTATGTAGAACAGCGGAATGAGAAAGATGATTGAGATGATGAGACGGGTGCGCATGGCGGAGGCGGTGGCCTCCAGCTTTTTGGTAGGCGACTCCATATGGGTGGCGCCGGACCTGGCTTGTGCGCTGCCGTTTGGGGCGGCTTCGGTGCCCGTACTGACGGGCGAGGCCGAGTAACCCGCGCGATCGACAGCGGTGCAGATATCGTCGGGGGAGACCTGCGCGGGGTCGTAGTCGACCATCATGGAACCGGCGAGCAGGTTGACCGCGACGCTTTGGACGCCGTCGAGCTTGCTCACGGCGCGGTCCACATGCGCCTGGCAGGCGGCGCACGTCATGCCGCCCACGTCAAACTTATCTTGAGCCATGGCTTCTCCTTTCTGTAGCGTAGCGTTGGAAATGTTAACCTGCCGATACTATACACCCATACCCCCTGGGGGTGTCCAGTACAGAAAGAAATGTATGACATTTCGATACAGATGAGGGCGGCTGCTCAATCGTTGGCAGTCCCTGCCAGACATCTCAATCTGTAACATCTAGCAGGGAAAATGAGCTCTAACTGTTACAGATCGAGATTTTGTTTTGCGAGGTTTGGGTTTGTCTCAATCTGTAACACTAAGACCGGTTTTTGCTGAGCAACTGTTACAGATTGAGACAATCGGCCCAGACCCGCCCCGTCCGCCTCGTCATCTGTGGTTTACGTGGGGGCATGCGAAGCGCGGGTATACTAACCGGCGGCGAATCTGCTCCATCGCTTAGAGCTGCTGCGTCTGGACGGCGCGTGATAGGGCTGCCAAAGCGATCGCCAGCGTGCTGAGCAACGTCCTCTCTGTGCGCACCTGTTTTGTATGTATTAGCGCACTACCAAGCACGCTCGCGCGGCCGCATGCCGTGCCCATAACGCGTGCAGATAAGGAACAACAACATATGCGTAATTCTGTATCCGACGTCACGGACGCCGAGATCCTGGACGAGGCCCGCGAGGCCATGACCCAGGCTGCCTTCGATGCTGCCGACGAGGCCAGCGCCGCCGAGACCGTCGAGTCCGCGACCGAGAGCCTGCCCGCCTTCGACGAGCTGGGCCTTTCCGACGAGATGCTTCGTGCCATCGAGAACCTGGGCTACACGGCGCCCACGCCCGTGCAGGCTGGCTCGATCCCCGTGGTGCTCGAGGGCCGTGACCTGCTTGCCGCCGCTCAGACCGGCACCGGCAAGACGGCCGCCTTCTTGCTGCCGACCATGAACAATCTGGAGCACATTGCTCCGCCCAAGCCCGTGCGCGAGCGTGGCGGCCACAACCGCCGTCGCGGTGCCAAGAAGCCCGAGGGCAACGGCCGCGGCCCCGTGATGCTCGTCATCACCCCCACGCGTGAGCTCGCACAGCAGATCGACGAGGTCGCCGGCAAAATCGCCGACGTCACGGGCCATGTTGCCGTGACCGTCGTGGGCGGCGTGAGCTACAAGCCCCAGACCGCGGCGCTCAAGTACGGCTGCGACATCCTGGTCGCCACGCCGGGCCGTCTGGTCGATCTGATCGAGCAGGGCGCTTGCCACCTGGACGAGGTCAAGGTGCTGGTGCTCGACGAGGCCGACCGCATGCTCGACATGGGCTTTTTGCCCGCCGTCCGCCGCATTGTGCGCGAGACGCCGGCCGAGCGCCAGACGCTGCTGTTCTCGGCCACGCTCGACGAGGAGGCCGTGGGCGAGATCACCGACCTGGTGAGCGACCCGGCCCGCGTGGAGATCGCGCCTGCCACGTCGACCGCCGACACCGTCGACCAGTTTGTGTTCCCGGTGTCCATCGAGGCCAAGAACAACCTGCTGCCTGAGTTCCTCAAGAAGGAGGGCCCGGAGCGCACTATCGTCTTTATGCGCACCAAGCACCGCGCCGACAGCTGCTGCCGTCGTCTGGAGCGCAAGGGCATCAAGGCCGCCGCAATCCACGGCAACCGCAGCCAGGCCCAGCGCGAGCGCGCGCTTTCGGCTTTCCGCGACGGCACCGTCGACGTGCTGGTGGCAACCGACGTCCTCGCCCGCGGCATCGACATTAGCGATGTGCGCTATGTCGTGAACTTTGACGTGCCGGCCGAGCCGACCGACTACATCCACCGCATCGGCCGCACGGGCCGCGCCGGCGAGCTGGGCTGGGCCATTACGTTTGTGACCGAGCAGGACGTCGATGAGTTCTACGAGATCGAGAAGCTCATGGACAAGACGGCCGACATTTATGACGCCGGCGACCTGCATGTGGGCCCCAATCCGCCCGCCGTCGATCCCGAGCGCGATCCTGCGGCCTTTAAGGTGAAGAAGAAGACCAAGCGCGGCAAGTCCAAGAGCAAGAAGAAGCTCGAGCAGGCACGTCGCGACGGCAAGCGCAACGGCGACGATTACGGCGATGTTGCCGGTCGTTCCAACCGCGGTCGCGACGAGCGTCGCGGCGACGGCGAGCGTCCGAGCCGTCCCAAGCGCGGCGGCAAGACCCGCGTGCGCGAGGGCGTTCAGGCTCGCGTGGACGAGGCCGTGGAGAGCGTGGCCCGCGAGGTGGTTGCCGAGGAGCGTGCCGGTGCTGTTGAGCAGGGCCCGCGCGGCAACCGTGCCGAGCGTCGTGCCAAGCAGTTCCAGGGCGAGGCGCATCGCCGTCGCCGCGAGGACGAGGACCGCGGTGGTCGTCGCCGTGTTGAGCGCGAGGACGAGGGCCGTGGCTCGCGTGGCGGCAAGCGCGGCTCGGGTGACCGTCGTCGCTCCGGTCGCGATGGCGAACGAGGCGGGCGCGACGAGCGCCGCGGCGGCGAAGGCCGTGGTTCGCGTGACGAGCGTGGTACCCGCGGCGGCGAGTCCCGCGGTGGCAAGCGCTTTGACGAGCGCGGCGGCCGCGAGGGCGGCCGCGGTGGTGAGCGTCGCGAGGGCGCTCGTGGCAACGGTGGCCGCAGCGGCGCCGGTCGTTCGAATGAGTCGCGCGATCGTCGCGACCCGCGTGCCAGCCGCGATCGTCGCGATGACTGGCGCAACTACGACGACACCCGCGAGGAGCGCCGTGGCGGCTCTCGCGGCGGGCGTGGCGGCAACCAGGCCGGCTCCCGCGGCGGTCGTGCCGGCGGTCGCGATAACCGTGGCAGCTATGGTAACAATCGTGGCGGCAAGCGCGGCGGTAGCTCCCGTCGCCCCGGCGACGGCGGCGGCAAGCGCAAGTAACATACGCGTCGCACGGTAAAGCGAGATGAATTTGGGCCCCGAGCAGACTATGCTCGGGGCCCTTTTTGGTGCAAGGGGGACAGGTTGGTTTGCACCAACGTCCTTAAGTTGCGGTGGAATACGGACTGTTTTGGCCTTTTGAGCGGCTTTTCAGTCCCTATTTCACCGCAACTCATGATTGGTGCAAACAAACCTGTCCCCAATGCACCAAAGTGAGGAGTGTCCCCGAGTGCCGGCAGAAAAGGAACGTCCCTAAGTGTCGTCTAAATACCGTTTATCGGAGAAAAAATACCGTTCATCGGTCATAATGGTTGTTCCGGCTTTGGGCTTGTCTACAATAGCTCCCGTAAAAAGAAATGCGGAAGGTTACCGAGTCCCTCGGACGTGGGCCTAACCAAAGTCTTTGAACGGGTGTGTCTTTCTGGATGCATTCGGTTGATTTTGGTTGGGCTATATTTATGAAGGGACATGCCACCATGGGTTTCTTTTCTCGCCTGATGGGCGGTTCGGATGAGCAGAAGACTGCAGCTTCCGAGTTCGAAATCCTCGCTCCCGTTTCCGGCGAGCTTGTTCATCTAGAAAATACCAATGACCCCGCTTTTAGCAGCCGTGCCGTGGGCGATGGCGTTGCCGTGGTTCCCCAAGAGGGAACGGTGTGCGCTCCTGTTTCCGGCACCGTCGCGGCGCTGTTTCCGACTGAGCACGCGCTGGGCATCATGTCCGACGACAGCTCTGCTCAGGTGATGCTGCATATCGGAATCGACACTGTTAAGCTTGAGGGCAAGGGCTTCCATGCGCTTGTTGCCCAGGGTGACCATGTCGACGCGGGCCAGCCCCTCGTCGAGGTCGATTTCGACACGGTCCGCGCCGCCGGCTTCGATCCCACGGTCTTCGTTATCGTGTGCGAGCGCTCGGAGAACTCGACTCTTCGTGAGCATGCTTCCGGCCCTGTTGCTGTTAAAGAGCCTGTCGTCTGGCTTTCCGAGTAAATTCTTGTGGTGGGTACCGTGGTTATCAAGCGAGTTTTTAACAACAACGTCGCAATGGTCACTTCGGACGATGGCTCCGAGCTCATCGTCATCGGTCGAGGCCTCTGCTTTGGCCGTCATGCCGGCGATGCCATCGACGAGGCGTCGATCGAAAAGACCTACGCGTTGCAGGAGGGAACTTCTCAGGATTCGCGTACGATTGACCGCTTGGCACATCTTTTGGAGTCCATCCCCACCGTCAACCTCGTGATTGCCGAGGACATTGTTCAGATGCTCCGTCGAGAGCTCAATGTTGATATCAACGACAAGATTCTCATTGCTCTCGCAGACCATATCAGCCTTGCTTTGGAGCGTGAGCGCAAGGGCGTCTCCTGTGAGAATCCGTTGCTGCTCGAGATCCAGCAGTTCTATCGCAAGGAGTATGCACTTGCGGGCCGTGCGCTGCAGATTATCAAGGAGTATATGGGCATCCAGATGAGCGAAGAAGAGCAGGGCTTCATTACGCTGCATATCGTTAACGCCACCATGCCGCAACGCTCCGATCGTTTGATTGTTTCGGTCCAGCTTGTTCGCGACGTGCTTGCGATTGTTTCTGAGCGCTATTCTACGACCCTCGATAACACCTCGCTGCCTTACGAACGTTTCGTTCGTCACCTGCAGTTTTTCGCACAGCGAGCGCTCGATCCTACGGCCGGGCAAATCAACGGAGACGCGCTGTTCCGAATCGATGAAACGGCGTATCCGTGCGCATTCTCGTGCGCGGACGCCATAGCCGCCCACTTGTCGTCTACCTATAACGTTGTCGTTACCGATGCCGAGAAGAGTTATCTCGCATATCACATTGTTAACCTGCTTGGAGAACCTGGTCTCTAGGCATAACGTGCCTACACATCGATTGATATAAGGCAAGGCTCACGGTCTTGTCCAGGGCACATCTGTCTTAATTTGCGGAAAAGGAAGGGGAGTACCGCTATGACCGCAAAAAAGAAGTTCAATTTCAAAGCGCCGTTGGAGGTGTTCGCGAAGTCAATCGTCCAGCCGATGATGTATCTCTCGGTTGCCGGCATTCTGCTCATCGTGGGCATCATTCTGACCAACAAGACCATCTGCGCTTTGGTCCCCGTACTGGGCTCCGGTCCGTTCCAGCTTGTGGGCGCCGTTGTCTACCAGTCGCTGATGTTTATCATCAACAACCTCTCGATTCTGTTCTGCGTGGGCATCGCCGGCGCCATGGCAAAGAAGAACAAGGGCCATGCTTCGCTGATTGCCCTGATGTCGTTCTTCCTGTTCCTGCAGGCTAACAACATCGTGCTCAACGCCACCGGCTCTCTTGCCGAAGCGAACGGCATGCTCGGTCTTACCGGAACCGGCCAGAGCACCGTTATGGGCATCCAGGTACTCGATACCGGCGTGTTTGGCGGCATCATCCTGGGCTGCATCACCGGTGCCGTGTTCAACAAGTATTCGAACAAGCAGTTCCCCATTGCCCTTTCGATGTTCTCGGGCGTTCGCTTCCCGTTCCTGATTATGATCATCATCTCCTGGATCATGGGCGCTGGCTTCTGCATCGTTTGGCCTCCGGTCCAGGGTGCCATCTCCTCCGTTGCCGGCATCATTAAGGAGTCGGGCAACATCGGTCTGTTTATCTACGGCATGCTCAACAAGCTGCTCGTTCCCACCGGTCTGCACCACCTCATCTACACTCCGTTCCAGTTCTCCGATGTGGGTGGCACCCTGACGCTGGGCGATCAGGTTATCGCCGGTGCCTACCCCATCCGTGTTGCCGAGATGGCAATGACGGGCCAGCCCTTCTCCGATAGCACCTACTTCAACAGCTACACCTTCAACAACCTGTGGCCCTACATCGGCATCGGTCTCGCCTTTATCTTCACCGCTTACAAGGGGAACAAGGATAAGACCAAGGCCGTTATCATCCCGCTGATCATCACCGCCGTGCTCTCCTGCGTGACCGAGCCCATGGACTTCCTCTTTGTCTTTGCCGCTCCCGTGCTCTTTGTCGTTCACTCGGTTCTTTCCGGCATCTTCCTGGTTCTGCTCAAGGTCCTCTCCGTGCCCGCTTCGACTGCAGGCGGCATCATCAACATCGTGGTCTCCAACTTGGTCCTCGGTGTCGACAAGACCAACTGGCCGGTCATGCTGGTGCTCGGAGTCGTCAACGCCGCTCTGTACTTCTTCCTCTTCACCTTCCTTATTAAGAAGCTCAACCTCCACACGCCTGGTCGCGAGGAGGAGTCCGAGCTCGCCGAGTCCGTTGCCGAGGGCGAGGCCGCCGCGTCTGTCGCGGTGAAGCAGGGCGCTGTTGCCGCAGCTCCCGCAGAGGGCGTCGATGCAGGTATTGCCGACCTGGTCGCAGGTCTTGGTGGCAAGGACAACATCGAGGAGCTCGAGAACTGCTTTACGCGTCTCCGCGTGAACGTTAAGAACCCGGACCTCATCAATGAGGACCTCATCAACCACGTGCCCAACAGCGGCATCAACCGCAACGGCAATAATATCCAGATCATCTTTGGCATGAAGGTCGCCGAGATGCGCGACAAGGTCGAAAACGCAATTGAGAAGGAGCAGTAAACAATGATCATTACTCTGTGTGGTGGCGGATCCACCTTTACCCCCGGCATCGTCAAGTCCATCGCCCTGCGCAAGGACGAGCTCGATGTTGACGAGATTCGTCTGTACGACATCAACGAGGAGCGCCAGCGCAAGATCGGCGTGCTCGTGGACTGGATTTTGCACGAGGACCTCGGCCTGGACATCAAGCTCACGGTGACTACCGACAAAAAGACGGCTTTTACCGACGCGAGCTTCGTATTTGCCCAGATGCGCGTGGGCGGCTACGCCATGCGCGAACAGGACGAGAAGATTCCGCTGCGTCACGGCTGCGTGGGCCAGGAGACCTGCGGTTGCGGCGGCCTTGCCTACGGCATGCGCACTATCTTCCCCATGGTCGAGCTGATCGATGACGTTGAGAAGTACGCCAAGAAGGACTACTGGATTCTCAACTACTCCAACCCTGCTGCCATCGTCTCCGAGGGCTGCCGTGTGCTGCGTCCCAACGCTCGTATCATCAACATCTGCGACATGCCGATCGCGATCATCGACGTGGTTTGCGCCGCGCTCGATATCGACAAGAAGGATGTCGAGTACGATTACTTTGGCCTCAACCACTTTGGTTGGTTTACCTCGATCCGTCACAAGGGCGAGGAGGTCCTGCCCCAGCTGCGCGAGTACATCAAGGAGCACCAGATCCTGCTGCCCGACTCCTACCTCAAGGGCATGGGCTCGCTCATGGCAAAGAAGCCCGAGGAGACCGCCGACGAGCACCCCGAGCAGAATCGCCACACCAAGGGCAGCTGGTACTACGTCTGGAAGGGCGAGTACGAGATCATGGAGTGCTTCCCGGAGTACCTGCCCAACACGTATCTGAACTACTACCTGCAGCAGAAGGAGTTCGTCGAGCATTCCAACCCCGAGCGCACCCGTGCTAACGAGGTTGAGGAGACGCGCGAGAAGAATCTCTTCGACGGCATCGACCATTACGAGAAGACGGGCGAGATCGACGAGAGCACGTTCTATGCGGGCAGCCACGGTGACTGGATTGCCGACCTGGCCATCGCTCTGAAGAACGATACCAAGCAGCGCTTCCTGGTCATTTGCGAGAACAAGGGCGCTATCCCCAACATGCCCTACGACGCTATGGTCGAGCTGCCTGCCTACATTGGCAAGAACGGCCCCGAGGTCATCAGCCGTGACAACATTCCTCTGTTCCAGCAGGGCCTCATGATGCAGCAGCTGAACTCCGAGAAGCTCGTGGTCGAGGCTACGATCGAGGGTTCGTACGAGAAGGCGCTCAAGGCCTTTACGCTGAACAAGACCGTGCCGTCGATGAAGGTCGCCAAGGAGGTTCTCGACGACATGATCGAGGCCAACAAGGGTTACTGGCCCGAGCTTAAGTAAAGGCGGAAGACGCTGACGCAAAAGAGCCGCTGGCCGCATACCTAGAGCAATGCCCCGTCCACGTGATTGCGTGGGCGGGGCATTGTCATTTGGTAACGCGTTTTATCAAATATGGCATTTATCTGCGGTAATGTTCTATTTCACCGCCGAGGGTGACTTTTCATACCGCCTGCCGAACTGCGTGGAGACCTAATAACTTTTTAGGTCAGTGTTGTGCGTGTAGCAACTTCGCCCGGCCTCGCCTCCGGGCTGCCATGTGAGAGGGGATCTTATGGCTCGACTGCACGTAATGGAACGCAGCCACGCTCAGGCCGTCATGGACGACCTGCACGATGCGCTTGGACGCCGTCTGGCGGTGAGTTCGCTCGCCCCGTGCCCCGTTGAGTTTACGGCGGCGCTCGTCAACCTGTGCTCCACCCAGAGCTGCGGCAAGTGCACGCCCTGCCGTGTGGGCCTGAGCGCGCTGAGCGATCTGCTCGCCGATGTGCTCGAGGGCCGCGCCGACGAGTCCACGCTCAACTTGATTGAGCGCACGGCCCGCACCATCTATCTTTCGAGCGACTGCGCCATCGGTTACGAGGCCGGTGCCATGGCGCTTACGGCTATCCGCGGTTTTCGCGACGATTTTGAGCACCACATCCGCGAGCACTCCTGTGGCTTTGACCGCGAGGCCCGCGTCCCGTGCGTCTCGGGCTGCCCGGCGCACGTCGACATTCCCGGTTACATTTCGCTGGTCGAGGCCGGCCGCTATGCTGATGCCGTCAAGGTTATCCGCAAGAACAACCCGCTGCCGCTCGTTTGCGGCCTGGTGTGCGAGCATCCCTGCGAGATGCACTGCCGCCGTGGCATGGTCGACGATCCCATGAACATCCTCGCCCTCAAGCGTTTTGCCGTTGAGCACAGCGACCTCAACGATTACAAGCCCAGCGTGGCCGACAACACCGGCAAGCGCATCGCCGTGATCGGCGGCGGCCCGGCCGGTCTTTCCTGTGCCTACTACCTGGCCGTGATGGGCCATAAGGTGACCATCTTTGAGCAGCGCCACCACCTGGGCGGCATGCTGCGCTATGGCATTCCCAGCTACCGTCTGCCGCGCGAGCGCCTGCAGGCCGAGATCGACTGGATCTTGAGCGCCGGCATCGACGTGGAACTCGACCACTCCGTCAACGGCGAGGAGCTTGCCCGCCTGCGCGACGAGTTCGATGTCGTCTATCTGGCCATTGGTGCCCACAGCGATAAGAAGCTCGGCCTTCCGGGCGAAGAGGCGCTCGGCGTGGAGTCGGCCGTCAAGATGCTGCGCGCCATCGGCGACGACGAGCTGCCCGACCTGAGCGGCCAGCGCGTGTGCGTCATCGGCGGCGGCAACGTGGCCATGGACGTGGCGCGCTCTGCCGTGCGCTGCGGTGCCGAAAAGGTGAGCATCGTCTACCGCCGTCGCATCTGCGACATGACGGCCCAGGATGCCGAGATTGCCGGCGCCCAGGCCGAGGGCTGCGAGGTTCTTGAGCTCACCGCACCGCTCGCTATCGAGACGGGCGAGGAAGGTAGCGTGAGTGGCCTGCGCGTACAACCGCAGATTATCGGCGAGCCCCGTCGTGGGCGTCCGGCCCCGCGTGCCGCCGCCACGCCCGAGCGCGTCATTCCCTGCGAGCGCGTGTTCGTGGCCATCGGCCAGGACATCGATTCCAAGCCGTTTGAGGACATGGGCATCGCCTGCAAGTGGGGCCGCATCGTCACCGATTCGGATGGCGCCGTACCCGACTTCGATGGCCTCTTTAGCGGCGGCGACTGCCAGACCGGTCCCGCCACCGTCATCCGGGCCATCAACGCCGGCCGCGTTGCTGCGGCAAATATCGACCGCTACCTGGGCTTTGACCACAAGATTAAGCTCGACGTTGAGCTGCCGACCGTGCAGTTTAAGGGTAAGCACGAGTGCGGCCGCTGCGAGCTGGGCGAGCGCGAGGCCGGCGAGCGCATCCACGATTGGAATCTGGTCGAGCAGGGCCTTACCGAGGAGGAGGCACGCCAGGAGGCAAGCCGCTGCCTGCGTTGCGACCACTTTGGTTTTGGCGCGTTCCGCGGAGGGAGGAACCTGGAATGGTAGAGCTCAACAACCCCACTGTCAGCGATAACACCGAAAGCGGAGCACTCAATATGGTCAAGCTCACTATCGATAATTGCGAGGTCGTGGTGCCCGAGCACACCACGATCCTGGACGCGGCCAAGTCCGTCGGCATCCAGATTCCCACCCTGTGCTACCTGCGCGATCTGAACGAGATCGGCGGCTGCCGCGTGTGCGTGGTCGAGGTTGAGGGCTGCGACCAGCTGGTTGCCGCCTGCAACAACTACGTGCTCGATGGCATGGTGGTCCACACCAACAGCCCCAAGGCCCGCGAGGCGCGCCGCACCAACGTGCAGCTGCTGCTTTCGCAGCACGATTCACGCTGCACGAGCTGTGTGCGCAGCGGTAACTGCAACCTGCAGACCATTGCCAACGACCTGGGCATTTTCTATCTGCCGTATCAAAGGCATGTGGCGGGCGAGGGCTGGGATTTCGATTTCCCCATCATCCGCGAAAACGACAAGTGCATTAAATGCATGCGCTGCATCAAGGTGTGCGAGAGCGTACAGGGCCTAGGGATTTGGGACCTGACCAACCGCGCCACGCATACCGCCGTGGGCACCCGCGGGCGCGTGCCGATCGGCAAGACCGATTGCGTCGCGTGCGGCCAGTGCATCACGCATTGCCCGACGGGCGCGCTGCGCGAGCGCGACGACACCGAGACCGTGTTTGACGCCATCGCCGATCCCGACAAGATCGTGCTGGTGCAGATTGCGCCGGCCGTGCGTAGCGCCTGGGGCGAGGAGCTCGGCATTCCGCGCGATGAGGCCACCGTCGAGCGCCTGGCCTGTGCGCTGCGCCGCGTGGGCTTTGAGTACGTGTTCGACACCGATTTCTCGGCCGATCTCACCATTATGGAGGAGGGCTCCGAGCTGCTCGAGCGCCTGGGTAAGGCCGCCAAGGGCGAGGGCGACAGCCGCAGCTGGCCCATGTTCACGAGCTGCTGCCCGGGCTGGGTACGCTTTGTGAAGGCGCGTTACCCCGAGTTTGTCGACAGCCTGTCCACGTCCAAGTCGCCGCAGCAGATGTTCGGCGCCATCGCCAAGACCTACTACGCCAAGGTGCTGGGCGTGGAGCCCGAGCGCCTGTTTGTGGTGTCCGTGATGCCGTGCACGGCCAAGAAGGCCGAGTGCGCGCTGCCGAGCATGGTGGGCGAGGGCGGCACGCCCGATGTGGACGTTGCGCTGACGGTGCGCGAGATGGTGCGCATGGTCCGCGCGAGCCACGTGAGCGTGGATACGCTAGTTGAGGAGCCGCTCGATACGCCGCTGGGCTTTGGCACGGGTGCGGGTGTGATCTTTGGCGCCACGGGCGGCGTGATGGAGGCCGCCGTGCGCTCGGCCTATTACCTGGTGACGGGCAAGAACCCCGACGCCGACTTCTTTACCGATGTGCGCGGCCTGGACGGCTGGAAGGAGGCCGTCGCCGATATCGATGGCACTAAGGTGCGCGTCGCCGTGGCACACGGGCTGGGCAACGCTGCCCGTCTGCTCGACGCGATTCGCGACGGCCGCGTGAGCTATGACTTCGTTGAGGTTATGGCGTGCCCGGGCGGCTGCGTCGGTGGCGGCGGTCAGCCCATCCACGACGGCTGCGAGCTGGCAGCCGAGCGTGGCCAGGTGCTCTGGGGCCTGGATGCCGCTGCGGACATTCGTTTCTCGCACGAGAATCCCGATGTCCAGGCGTGCTACCGCGAGTTCTTGGGCGAGCCGCTCTCGCCGCTGGCCGAGGAGCTGCTGCATACCGACCATCACGCATGGACGATGCCCAACGAGGGGGTGTGCTAACGATGCGCGCGTTTAATGTTGAGCTGTCGCGCCGGGGGTTTGCCTCGGCGCTCGCCGCGGGCGCCCTGTCACTTGCGCTCGCGGGCTGTGGCGGCGGGGGGGCCGGGCACGTTGGCG
>OBVD01000949.1_pt1 | contig 12800 bp, 10 predicted proteins | sample 1495031 | NCBI WGS metagenome assembly OBVD01 (sample SAMEA2579967, study PRJEB22360) | human gut metagenome
CTCCTGCCATACGCCGCATTCAGCTATCTAAGAGATCTGTATGGCACTCCGGATTTCAGCCAATGGCCTGAGCATACAGAGTACAAGGCAGAAGAAATAGCAACCTTATGCGCACCGGACAGCTCTTGTTATGAAGAAATCGCCTTTTACTACTACACACAGTACCATTTACATATCCAATTACTTGATGCAGGAAACTATGCCCGCGAAAAAGGTATTATCTTTAAAGGTGATATCCCTATCGGCATCAGCCGCAACAGTGTGGAGGCATGGATTGAGCCGTATTATTTCAACATGAACGGTCAGGCAGGCGCGCCACCCGACGCATTCTCCGTGAACGGACAGAACTGGGGCTTTCCCACCTATAATTGGGAGGTAATGGAACAAGACAACTACCAATGGTGGCAGAAGCGTTTCCGCAAAATGGCAGAGTATTTCACAGCTTACCGCATAGACCATATTCTTGGTTTCTTCCGTATCTGGGAAATCCCATCTCATTCGGTACATGGTTTGCTGGGACAGTTTGTACCGGCATTGCCTATGAGTGTGGACGAAATTCAAAGTTACGGGCTGCCGTTCCAAAAGGACTTCATGACCAAACCGTTCATCAACGAAGAGATGCTAAACAAGATGTTTGGTGACAAAGCTGCCTTTGTAAAAGAAACATTCGTACAGCATGCTCACGATGACATTTATGAAATGCGCCCGGAATATGATACCCAACGCAAAGTGGAGGCTTATTTCTCCGATAAGAAAGATGAAGAAAGTATCCATATACGCGAGGGAGTATATGCCTTGATAAGCAATGTATTATTTGTTCCCGACCGCAAGCACCCCTCCATGTATCATCCAAGAATTGCCGTTCAGAATGATTTCATCTTCGGGCGCCTCGACTGGAAGGAGAAAGATGCTTTCAACCGTCTGTATAATCATTATTATTACCAACGCCATAACCAGTTCTGGTATCAGGAAGCGATGAAAAAGCTGCCTATCCTGACACAAGCCACTTCTATGCTGGTGTGCGGAGAGGATTTAGGAATGGTTCCCGACTGTGTGCCTTGGGTAATGGACCAGTTGCAAATACTCAGCCTGGAAATCCAACGTATGCCCAAGAATCCCAAACACGAGTTCGGTCACGTGTGGGAATATCCGTACCGCTCGGTCTGTACTATTTCCACTCATGACATGTCTACTCTGCGGGGATGGTGGGAAGAAGATTATGAACAGACCTGCCGCTACTACAACCATGTAATGGGACACTGGGGAGAAGTTCCGGTTTCAGCCCCGGGATGGGTTTGCGAGGAAATAGTACGCCACCATCTGGAATGTCCGTCATTGCTGTGCATCCTGTCCTTTCAGGACTGGCTGTCAATAGACGAAGAAATCCGCTATCCCGATGTGAACGCGGAACGTATCAACGTACCTGCCAATCCAAGACATTACTGGAGATATCGTATGCATCTCACTTTGGAAGAACTGATAAAGAACAAGAAGTTCAATGAAAAGCTGGTAGAGATGATTGACACCACCGGCAGATTCTAACCATCCACCACAGACAGCCTGGGGCTGTCTGTGGTGACTCCCTACCCCAACGATAATCAATAACACACATACCATGAAAAAAATTCCCGATTTAGGTTTCTGGAAACTATGGAATATTAGTTTCGGATTCTTTGGCGTGCAGATAGCCTACGCTTTGCAAAGCGCGAATATCAGCCGTATCTTTTCCACTTTGGGAGCAGACCCACACAGTTTAAGCTATTTTTGGATATTACCTCCGCTGGCAGGAATCATCGTCCAACCCATCATAGGCGCACTGAGTGACCGCACTTGGACGCGTTTCGGACGGCGTATCCCCTATCTGTTTGCAGGAGCTCTGGTTGCTGTCTGCGTCATGTGCCTGCTCCCTAATGCAGGTAGTTTCGGAATGACAGTCAGTGCAGCTATGGTATTCGGTCTGATATCACTGATGTTCCTTGATACCTCTATCAATATGGCCATGCAGCCCTTCAAGATGATGGTGGGCGATATGGTGAATGAAAAACAAAAAGGACTGGCTTACTCCATTCAGAGTTTTCTCTGTAATGCCGGCAGTCTGGCAGGATATCTTTTCCCGTTTATTTTTGCCGCCATCGGCATCAGTAATATTGCTCCCAAAGGTGTTATTCCCGACTCTGTCATCTATTCTTTCTACATCGGCGCATTGATACTGATTCTATGCGTGATCTATACTTCGGCCAAAGTAAAGGAATTTCCTCCCGAAGAATATGCAGCATATCATGGCATCACCCATGAAAGCAAAAAAGAAAAGACAAATATGTTCAAATTGCTGGTCAAGGCTCCCAAAGCCTTTTGGACAGTAGGACTGGTACAATTTTTCTGCTGGGCAGCCTTCATGTTCATGTGGACTTACACCAATGGAACAGTTGCTTTGAATGTGTTCGACACACCGGTCATAACAACCATGACAAACGGTGTTTCCAGAGTGGTACTGGATACACAATCCGCACAATACCAGACAGCGGGAGATTGGGTCGGGATCTTATTTGCTGTCCAAGCCATCGGTTCCGTTATTTGGGCAACGATCATCCCGATGATTCAGAACCGCAAACTTGCCTACGTACTCAGTCTGGTATTGGGAGGCATTGGATTCATCTCCATTTTCTTTATCCATAATCAATATGCTTTATTTGCATCCTTCATCCTGATAGGTTGCGCATGGGCAGCCATGCTGGCCCTTCCCTTTACCATTCTGACCAATGCATTAACAGGAGGACATATGGGAACCTATCTGGGATTATTCAATGGAACTATTTGTGTTCCACAGATTGTCGCAGCTTCTTTAGGAGGTATCGTACTGAAGATATTTACCAGTCCGGGTAGTGTCGCTCCGGAAGTAAACATGCTGGTATTGGCTGGAGTGTTCCTGATTATCGGTGCCGGCTGTGTAAGTATTATCAAAGAGAGGTAAAGCGTTTCCCGAAAGTAATATATGCTCATTCCATCACCACCGTTCAATGTTCTGTTTCCCGAAACTGAAATTCACTCCGCGGTGTCAAAACTTTGTTTTTGAAAACATGAACTTATAATCTGAAATTTGAGCATCCTAAAAGACTAAAGAAAGGGTCGTATCATTACTCCATACAGAGCTTGATACGATCCTTTTACGTGTTATAATTACTATCTGTAACTTTTCGGGGCTGTCCTTTTTGTTTTGACATCTCCCTTCTCCTATCCCCAAGTTATTCAGGAACAGCAACATTCAACTACTTCATTCCCCCTCATTAAAGCCCAGGCCCTGCTGTTCGGGCTTCAGCTTCTCTGTCAGGAAATTGGTATGCTCCCACTTCGGTTCGGGCGGATTATGATCCAAGGTCCTCTCCTCGGTAGGCGTGTAGCGTCCGTTGTAAGTGCTGAAGGCGAAAAAAGCATCTCCCGGTCCGCCCAGATGGTCGAAACGTACCTTGGCCACACGCACCAGCACCTGCCCCAGCTCATCGTTACGGTCTACCACCATTCCATAATCCGTCTTGTTGAAAAAGGCTGCCGAGCCGTTGATATCATACAGCGTGGGCACAGGCCAGCGTTTGCTTCCCGGTTCGCGGCGCAACTTGGTGGGGTGCGCCACCAGAATGAGCAACACCTTGTGCTTCACGGCAAAATTGGAGAACTCGTCGAAGATGCGGCTGATGTACTGTGTTTCCGTCTCCCAGTCGGGAATCTGATGCTCGAAGCGGTTGAAGGGGTCCACCACCAGCACCTTCACTCCTTTCCGGCTCACCAGTTGGGCGGCAATGCGGAGCACGCTCTCTACCGAGAAGTCCTCTTTCGGCATAATGGAGAAGACACTCTGTGCCAGGTAACGGATGGCCTGTCCGGCTTCCGGCAACGGCATCCCCTTGTGTTCGAAACGCTTGCCCACCACGCGGCGTATCAGCTTGCGGTAGTGATAGGCCAGCGGGGTATTCTCCGGGCTGAAATAGCCCACCTTCCAATCGTGGCGCAGGAGCAGGCGCATGGCAATTTCGTCCACAAACTCGCTTTTTCCGCTGCCGGGAACGCCTGTGACCGTGAGCACAAAACCACGCTCGAACTTGATCAGCCGGTCCAGATTCTCCAGTCCCGTATCAGCTCCCTCCGGCATTCCGTTGTAATAAATATCCATCAGCGTATCCCATTCGTCCATGGGGCAGAAGACTCCTTCCAACGGGATTTCCGCCGCCTGCTCCACCTGCTGGCGGAGCCTCGGAAGATCGTACTTCAACAGATACTCGTTGGCATCCTTGCAGCCTTCCCCCCAGGCCACCACCTTGCAGCGGTCCACGCCCAGGCGGCGCACCAGTTCGTCGCGCAACTCCACTCCGCGCTTGTCGGTATCCATGGCCAGGATGATTTCCGCCTTGTCATCGACGAAGCGGTCCAGCCACTGAAGGTTCGCGCCTCCGGCTCCGTTGGGTACGGACACCACCTCTTCCAGTCCTGCGGCTATCAGGCTGAGGGCATCTATCTCGCCTTCGGTGATGTAGCACTTTTCCTTCCCTTTTATGGCGTCTATGTTCCAAGGAATCAGCTCGGCTCCTTTCACCATCTTGAAATGCTTTGCGGCATCCCGGAATTTCATGTTTTTCATTACTCCGTCCTCCAGGTAAGGGAAGCAGATGCAGGCTTCTTCCTTGCCGGTCTGCGGCAGGAATTCCAAGCGTTCCTCTATCTTCATCCTTGTCAGGACGTCCATCGGAATACCTCGTCTGCCGACCATGTATTCCATCATTTCTCCATTCATAATTTGTTTGTTTTTATTGATTACCGGGCATACGTAATGTACAGGCGGTTGCAGGGGGATGTGCGGCTTGCGTTGCGACCTGTTATGGTGCTGCGACGTGTTACGTTGCTGCGGTGCTGCATCGTGGTGCTGCGACGTGTTGCGGTGCTGCGGTGCTGTATCGTGATGCTGCGACGTGTTGCGGTGCTGCGGTGCTGCATCGTGATGCTGCGACGTGTTACGGTGCTGCGATGCTGTATCGTGATGCTGCGACGTGTTACGGTGCTGCGGTGCATCCTTCTGCTGTTTCTGCCGTTCCCGGTCTTGTTGTTTCTGTTCTCTTTTCCACATCTCGTCCTCGTTCCACGCTATGGCGAAATCACAATGAAAGCATTTCGCCCATCCCCCTTCACGGGTGATATGCACACTGAACGAAGGATCTTTGGGATTGCTTCGCGTTGCGGAACATTCGGGACAAGGCATACGGAAATGGTCCTTTCTGCGCGGCAGGCTTTTCAGCCACCGCACATAGTCTGCATGTTCTTCGCGCGTCATATCCAGCTCTGTTTCAGGTTATCCCAGGTGGCACGTCCGTTGGGGCGCGGGGGTGCATCGGCAGGAAGAGGAACTCCGCAATACGAACGTTCGCCGGTCAGCGGATTGTACGTTTCGTAGGGCGAGAGCGATGTCGATTCATTCTGCATCCGGCTCCTTTCTTTCAGCTTTTCTTCCAGAAAAAGACGGGTGGGCCTTTCTCGGCGGATGTAGTTGGCGAAATAAGCTTCGGCTTCGGACACGGAAGTGATTCCTCCTGTGTTTCCTTGTGCCACGACATGTTTCTTGAACAGATCACGAATAAAAGAAAGATTGTTCAAAAAGAGTTCTTTCAAACCTGACATCATCCCCACAGCCTCCAGCCAACTCTGAGTAATGAAAGCTTCATTGATGCATTGTTCCCATCGGGGTATCGTTTCGGACAATTCGGAAAATCGGGGAAGTTTATCAACAGCAGCAACAGCAATTATTTCTTTTTCTTTGTTATTGTTGTTTTTCTTCTCTCCTCTATTCTTTTCTTCTCTTATAAAGCTTTGCTTAAAGCTTGCTTGCAAGTTCTTTCCATAGCACTCATTATCAACACTTTGAATCATATTTTTGACTGAATTTTCATTTGTATTTTTTGCAGTCGTATTTTTCATACTTTCCGCACTACTTTTCACGTTGCTTTCCGTGCTGTTTTCCTTGTAGATTTCCTTATTATAATCCGAATGGATTGGCTTGCTGCTCTCCATGCAGACAGTCTTGTTACTATCTACATTCCTGCTTTCCATATAAATTCTCTCCTTGCTATCCATACTGGGTGCACCACTGCTTTTCAGGTAGACTTCCTTGTTATTATCCATGCAAGGTACACCACCACTTTCCATGTAGGCTTCCCCATTATTATCCACGCAGAACGCATCACCGCTTTTCATGTAGACTTCCCCGTTATTATCCATGCAAGGTGTATCATCGCTTTTCAGGTAGGCTTCCCCGTTATCATACACGCAAGGTGTATCATCGCTTTTCATGTAGGCTTCCCCGTTATTATCCACGCAGGACGTATCACCGTTTTTCCCTTCGTTGATTCTGCCCCTCCCTATTGCAGACGCTGTAGACGCAGTTGCTTTTGCAGATGCTTTCACCGTACTTTTCTTACTGCTTCTCCCTCCCTTACTGCCGGCAGCGGCACGTTGCTCGGAAAGTTTGCTCTGATATCCCATCACCTCGTCCAGATACAGACATCGGAAATACCCGTCCTCTGTAATGAGAAACAAATCGAAGTCCTTAATAAGATGTTGCAGATTTTCCACGGTAGCTCCCCACTGATCGGCCAGCAAATCCAGTTCGTTAAAATCATGTTTGTATTCCTGCTGTTTTCGCAGAAACAATATCGTTTCAAGATACAACCCCAGCCCCATGCATTTCATGTCGGCATTCAGCTTCATCATTTTGTAATCCGACATCAAGCTGCAATTCAGCCGGATAAACTGCTCTGTATAATCCATTTCTTTTGTGTGTTAGTATAAATATAACGCAAAGGAACGCAAAATATAAATAGGGCGTTGCTCACAAAAACAGGCAATTGTTAATAAATATTTCCTATCTTTGCCGAGACATTTTGTAAATAGCATAATCATAGCTACTTACAAATTATTATTTAACAATTTAATTTTTAGTAACATGAAAAAAATTTGAGATCATCAGCACTTGCATCAGTAATGCCGTGCGAAGAAGCGATTTAAACCCCAGCAACTTGAACGACAAAGGTGCAATAGGCCGATCCACCGCCACCAAAATTCGAGACGGAAAGATTGTGACTCCAAATTCTTACTTCAAACTGATGAAATGGCTGGAAAAAGAGAAACCGGAGGTTTACAAAGAAGCCATGGAGCACATCCTGAAAGAACTGGGCAAGCTCAAAATGGAAGAGTAACCTCCCGGCTTCCCGGAAACGGGAATTTTCCCCGGTAAACGTGGGGAAACGGGAAACCGCCATAGAGCGCCTCTGTATGGAGACTGCCTCTATGGCGGTTTTTGCACCCGGAATAGCTGTTTTATTATCTTTGCAACAGTTGGATATAAGAAAGGTAAACCCTCAAATTAGGGCTTACGTAAATCATCTGCATATTCCTCAGCCGACATATTTCCGCCCCAATCGCCTTCGTAACAAGCAAAAGGATCTTCTGTTTCAATATCCTGTTCCTTTGTATACGTATTTCTGATGGAATTTGGCAGTTTTGCAATTAAATCTAGCTTTTCATCTACACTCAGTGAAGACAATACACTCATATACATATCTGTTATACTTATATTTCTAACTATAAATCCTCCTTTTTTCTGAAAAAATTATTTTTCTTGTGACAGATAAATACAGAATTGTTGAATATTTACAATATTCACTTTAGGAAAATCTATATCTTTCAGCACATCATAATGATGGTCGTTGGTAACAATGTAGTGCGCATTGGCCGAAATGGCACAATCCACAAACTTATTGTCATCAGGATCGACTGTAATCAGATTAAAGTGATAGAATGGAGTTATCAATTCAACAAACGGACTGTTCAATATGGTTTTCACCACATATTCCGCCGTTTCATTGTCGGTAAGTCTTTGCAGAATTTCTATATATTCCTCCAATATTTCATTGGATACACAGAGCTTGTTCTTTCCGTCCACAAAGGATTGCCACAAGACATGGTAACGACTCCTTTGAGGAATGCTTTGAATAAGACAATTCGTACCAAGAACCAGCTAGCCATTGACGTTATTTTAATGAATGGATATCCATTTCAGCTATTTCATCCAGCTTTTTCTGGTCAAGAATTCCCTTATCCCAAAGTTCATCCAACTTTGTATTCATCCGTTTGGAATAATATTGAAAGAGCACCTCTTTCAATTCTTCCAGACCTTCCTGAGATTTATCGTAAGAAAACATTTCCAACAAATGCCTCTGTATGGGGTTGAATACTGTAGTTTCCATAATTATATCGGTTATAAATTCTATGCGAATATAGAATTTATAATGATAATATCCAAAATGTTTCTCATTGATTAACGCCTATGAAATATGGCTCGATAAATCTTGCAACAATATCTCCCTTACATCCGATGTTCAAAATGTTGTAGAGTAAAATCTATTCCAGAGATCCTAATCGGATAATCTTTTTATCATTTCAGATGGATTTTGAAATAAATGCCACCAGAGAAGTATTTCCCGTTGTTCAGTTCGGCAATCAGGTTGATGTGATCTTTCCAAAGCTGGTAGTGTGCCCCGATGTTCACTGTGCGGGCGTCATATTCGGCCATCAGGTTAAGATTATTTACAACTTTAATCAAAGGCTGGTCACCGAGTAACTGAAAACGGAAGTTTGTGCCGAATGAAGGACGTTTATAATGCTCTATACCTTTGGCATTACCATATACAAATGCGGCATGAATACCCCATTCACCTATATTCTGAACATCCAAATGTTTGGTTACAGCCAGATAATAACGTGTTGCGTAATTATTGGAACCGCTTGTATTACCGGACACCAATTCCCCACCACCATGATCGGCATGAGAGGTGGGATCGTCCAGACCAAGGACTATTTGCGGTGTCCACTCCTTCCACCACCCTTCTTTCCAAAGGCGCAGACGCGCACTGAAAGCCCGGTCCTGATTCGTGAATTTTCCCCAAGACTGTTCCGGGAAATAAGTAGAGCCATGATCCGCATGTACCAATGTACAGATATACGACACCTCCAGCCAAGGGAAAATAGTAATATTAATGTAATAATTGAAGGTATACCCCACTTCACTGCTACGAAAATGGGTGGATAACGGATGAGTATTCAAATAGTTTCCACCAAACAGAAAAGTTTTATCACGCTGCATATCAGCCGTGGGAGCATGAAGCAGTCCGGTAGTTCCCAGCAATGCCTGGGCATCAGCCCATAAGGAAACACTACACCAAAAAACGAGCAATAAGATTCTTTTCATCAAGCTACTCCTTACATATATTCCACATGAACAACAGATTGCCGATAATGTAACGTTTCCACATCCGGCGGGGTTCTTTCAATAACCGGTAACACCATTCCAGAGAATGTCTCTGCCACCAGGCGGGAGCACGCTTTACCGTTCCGGCATAGAAATCAAAAACAGCACCTATCGTTCCGCAATGGCAATGGATTTCCAATTCATGCCAATGCGTGTACGCCCATTTCTCCTGCTTGGGGGCAGTCATCCCTATCCAAAGCAAATCAGGATTTGCCTTGTTGATAGCTTCGACTATCGCCCGATTGTCCTCTTCCGAAAACTCCGGCTTATAGGGTGGCGAATAGGTTTCCACTTCGATGTTGGGATAATCCACTTTCACACGCTGTTTTATCAATGCCAATACTTTTTCACTGCTGCCCATGAAAAAACATTTTCCTCCGATAGTATTCAGCTTGTTCATCTCGAACTCGAACAGATTCCAGCCGGCAATACGCTCTGTAGGTTTGGATCTTGCATTCAGCCAACGACACGCCTTGACAATACTTGCTCCGTCGGGGATTAACACATCTCCCTGCTGCAAAGCTTCGGCAAAGGGCTTGTCTTTCTGGGCGGTGTTGTAGGAATGGGCATTGATGGTGTTGATCAGGAGTTTGCCGGAAGGCAAAGTGGTCAGCCCTCGATGGCTTTCCAACAAGGGTAAGTTTTTTAACTTCAATAACATGAATATTGTAGTTCTACCTTTAAAAATTAGTTTTCTTTTTCCTTTTGAGGAAGATTTTGGGATAATATATCCAGCATTCTGTGCTCAAATTGTTGTAGAGTAAATTCACGACAGAATTTATCATAACCGGCATTTCCCATTTTAACTCTTAATTCCTCATCATCCAACAACTTCGCAATACAATCAGCCAACGAATACGGATTCTGTTTTTCACAAATCAAGCCATTTTCTCCATCTTTCACCATATCGGGGATGCCGCCTTCATTGGTTGAAATGGCTGGCAATTTATATTCCATGGCTTCTAAAATGACCAAAGGGAAACACTCATTCATTGTTGGAAGAATGAATATATCTGCTTGTTGAAAAAAAGCATTTTTTTCTTCTCCTACTTTTCGACCGACATAAGCAACCCTATCATTCAAATCCCGTTTATCCACTTCTTCTGAAAACTGTACAGCATTAATCTCGGCTGTTTCTCCACCTACATACTGACAATTAAAAAGATACCCTTTTTCTTTCAATATTCTTAACGCATCAAGTAATACAAACACTCCTTTATTTATCAATAGATTAGAAAGAAAAAGTAGATAAGGGACTTCGTTTTTCCGTCTTGCTTCAAATTCTCCTTTACGTAAGTTTGGTATACCATTCGGACAAATATACGCATCTTCTCTTTTTACATACTTGGCTATATCTTTATAAAGATTCTCTGCCAACAGAATTACTTTCAGATTGCTGAAAAAACGTTTATAAAAGAAGTTATAAACCCATTTACTCTGATAAACCGAAACGCCTTTATTGTGATAATGAGCTATGACTTTGCACCCCATACTTTTCAGCATCTGCACTACAATAAAGTCTTTAAAAAAGGCTTTTCCTCCGGCATTCGGAGTGATATAAACCAATTCGGGACGGATTTCTCTTACAACGTGAGAAATATGCTTTAGAAGAAAGAAATAGTTCAACAGCTTTTTTAAACTTATATGCCCAATATCAGACAAACTTCCTGCTGTAGCTAAATTTATACAAAAACAATCGAAAGAAGAATTTACCAACTCACTTTCTTGAATGTATTTCCCCATCATGGCTGCGCCATGTATAGGTGGAGGAAGATGAAGAATAAAAAGGATTTTAGAGGACATTGCTATTTTTCTCTATAACAACAACCATATTTTTTCCCTGTCTTATATATATATTCATACTGTTTTTGCATTTGTTGAATATCAAATTTTTGACAAGAATATTGATATACACTATCAATCAAAGAAACCCGATCTATTGTTGGAATTACATCTGTAAACAACGTCATATACTCATCAATACAGTTATTTTTCACCTTCAATGGATAATTTTGAGGTAAAGTTTCATTAAGTCCATCTATATCATTTATAATAACAGGCACTTTATTAATGGACGACTCAATAGACAAAGAATTTAATCCTTCATGCTCACTAGGAATAAATACATAATCAAAAGAAGACAGATATTGAGCAAGACTAAAAATAGGAGGAGTAATACGAACATTAGATTTATTTCCCAACTCCTGTAATATGATTTCCTCTAGAGGTCCCTTACCTGCTATATGAAAATAAAATACTTTTTCATCTACTCTCTTTATTATATTTATAAGAACTGGTATTCCCTTCTGAGGAACAAATCGACCAGCAAATAAAACATTTATCTTTCCAGAATATATATAAGGATAAGCTTGTTGTGATATTGCAGTAAATCCATTATATATCAATTTTATATTAGAATCAAAACCAAATTCTTTTTGATATGTACAAGTTATCATATTGCTAGTACTTATATTTGCTTTACGCTTATGCATAAACTTCTCTACAACTCCTCCTATACTCTTCCACTTATTCCAAAGTACCGTATTATGCAAAGTTCTAACAATCTTTATATCTTTCATAATTTTAGGAAACAATAAACAGGTCCAATAAAGACTCAAATCGGGAACTTCTGTATGTGTATGTATAGCTATGGGACACACTTTTTTTATTAATGCAATGAGTCTTATAGGAAAAAATACTATCCCTATCTTACTATTAGTGAAAGGAGACCGATAATATTTTATACCAGCGGTTTCCAATTCTTTCATATAATCTCTAGAAAAATTAGAACTTCCTCTTACAACTTCGATCATATGATAATTTATATCACTCTCTTTCGATTTAGCAATATTTATAGCAATTCTTTCCGCTCCCCCTAAGTCAAAATGAGATACAATTTGAATAACATTCATATTATATGATTTTCTATATTTATATTTCTATTAATGCAAATGCCTTATATACTTAAGTACGATTTTCAACATTTAATTTTAAAAAGTTATCAATCAATATTTTATTGATTTTAATCTGTTGTTGAATATGTTTTCTATTTCTAAACAAATAATTTATATACCCCCAACCATACTTTCCTCCTTCCCTTTGAAATATTTGCAAAAGATAAATAAATGCATATTGATGCCATAAAGGTCTATTAAGTCTTTTAAAATATATATTTAATTGAGCCCTAAGAATCAAAGATAAAGATTCTAATTCATAAGAACGAGCCTTATAAGTTACACTATTTGAGGAATAGGTAAGACAATACAATCTGTTTGTTATTATTTCATATCTTTTTGCAAGAAAGGATATCTTCATCGAAAAATTAAGGTCATTACCAAAGGGAATTTCATCAAAAAATATACGATACTTAAACCAAAAATCTGATCTAATCATTTTATTCCATGGAGCCCAATTTTTAAATCGAATATAATCTGCACTTCTAATATTATCAGAA
>OBVD01000952.1_pt1 | contig 12775 bp, 5 predicted proteins | sample 1495031 | NCBI WGS metagenome assembly OBVD01 (sample SAMEA2579967, study PRJEB22360) | human gut metagenome
CTGCCGTAGAAGGCGTAATGCGTTTCTCCGGAACGGGTGTCGGCGTTGGATCGGGAGTCGGGTTTGGTTTCGGATCCGGTTTTGGGTCTGGTTTTGGATCCGGCTTCGGATTTGGGTTGGGATCCGGGTTGGGTTTGACATCATTGGTCAGGTTCCAGTTGCTGTTGCCATCGCTTTTCAGGACATACTCATAGGTCCCAAGATCAACGAAACCGCCAGTATTGCCCAGCGAAAACGAAGCATCCCCTCCCCCTGTTTTCACCAGCGTCATCGCGTCGTCAGACTGAGGGCTGACGCCGGTATCCTGAACAAAGATTTTAAAATTACCAGTGGCGTTGTTGCTGACGACCAGTTGATCACCGCGGGAGCCTGCAACGTTGGTATGCAGGTAGAAATTACCGCTGCCGGAAAGTTCATTGGTTGTCAGCGTATTGTAGATACCGTTAGTTGTGGCAGGCGCTGCTGTTTGTGCTGATAAATAAACATCACCGTCGTTGAGTAGCAAACTGTTTACTCTATATTCGCAGTTGCTGGTACCTGCACAGGAATTATTGCTGTTAAGCCAGACACTGCCCCGGCTGGCAGCCGTCAGATCGGCAAGTGTCGTATCGACGCCATTTCCGATAGTTAATGTCGCGCTATCGGTAATCCGGACCGCCCCTTCGAGTTTAACTGGCGTAACATTATCCCGTGGCGTCATTAACGACAGGCTTCCTGTCGCGCCACTGACCGATGCATCCGCCAGCGTACCTGCGTAGACGATTGCCGTCCCGCCAGCGACCTGGAGATCTTCTGCCCGGGCCAGAGGCTGAAACTCATCTTTTGACCGCCCAAGGGTATATTGCCCGCCAGAGTTAACCTTTGTGGCGGAGTCCTGACCCAGGTTTTGCATTGCCCCACCCTTGCCAACCGTGGAGTCGCGAGCTTCGGTACCTGCTAATACCAATAAATTACCGCCATTTTCCAGCAACATATTGGTCGCTAAATTGCCGGAAATGGAAAAAGTGCCGTACTGGTGAGTACCGCTGATATCAATACCGTTAGCCGTGCTCGTCTGGAGAGCGGCACCGCTGCTTTGTACGATATCTGTCGCTTTGCCATTATCGTTGACTGTCAGCGTACCGCCTTCATTGATCGTTGTTTTTACTGCCTCTCCGTTAGCTGAAACTGTTTGTATTCCGCCGTCGTTAATTGTTGTCTCATTCGCCACCCCCTCGACGATTTGTTCGCCGCCGGTGAGCGTCGTGCCTGTCGCAGTGGCTTTTGTTTTGACGATCTCCCGACCGCCCGCATTGACCTGTGTTTTGGCGGAAGTGGTGTCTGACTCCACGGTTAACACGCCGCCATTTGCCAGCAGGATATTGTTCGCCGCATCCTGCTCGATGCTGAACGCGACGCCATCAGCGCGTGTCCCTGTGACCCGCGTCGCCCTGGTGGTTGCAACCAACGCGCCCTGGCTACTCTGCTGTATCCCCGTTGCGCTGCCTTGCTCCCGCACATCGAGTGTGCCGCCGTCATTAAGCACCGAGTTTTCAGCCAGACCGCCCTCATTAACTACCTGTGAACCGCCATTAATAATGGAATCTTCCGCTGTCCCGTTTGCCATAATTTGTTGTAGGCCAGAGACGATATCGGTATTGATCGCCTTACCATAATTCTGAACGGTTTGCGTACCGCCATTGATGTGCGTTTTATCTGTTGACCCACCATCAACAATTTGTTCACCACTTTCGATACTTGCCTCAGTGGCTAATCCATATACCGTTTGCTTGCCACCTTTGATATTTGCTTTATCAGAAGTGGCACTGGCATATATTGTTTGGGTGCCAGCACTATTGAGTACAGTGCCAACATCTTTTCCATAAACATCCATTTTGCCGTTGGCATTAATAATCGTATCAACTGCCCGGGAACCAGTGACGACTGTTAATGAGCCAGCATTTTCCAGCACTACATTTTTAGCTTCTGAATTCCTGATGTAGAAAGCATCACCATAACTGTTGGTTCCTTAGATAAGTGTTCCGGAAGTCGTGGAAGCAATTAATGCGCCGCCGGATTGTTGCTCAACATGCTTAGCCTCACCACCGTCCTGAACCTCCAGAACGCCACCATTATTAAGTCTGGAGCTATCTGTTTTAGCCTCCTTCTGGACAATCAGCTTACCGCCAGCATCAATGGTAGTATTTTTCGCCGAGGTTTTAGCCACTACCGTCAGTTCGCTGGTATTTTCCAGCACAACATAATTAGCTTCACCTCCGGTAATAGTGAAGTGAGAGAGCTTGTTGTATCCTTCGATATCAGTCCCTGCACCCGTGTTGGCAACTAAAGCACTGCCCGTCTCCTGGTTAACCCCATGTGCAATACCGCCGATATAGACAATCAGCGAGCCTCCGGCGCTAATATTGCTGCCAATTGCCGTACCATCTTTCTCAACAACTTGCCGGCTCCCGGAGGATATAATTGTTGTGTCAGCTTTCCCACCGCTTTTGATATTTTGCGTTCCGCTGTTGATATTGGTGCCTGTGGCTATGCCATAATTATTAATATTCTGTGTGCCACCATTAATTATGGTATTTGTCGCGTTTCCTGCAACATCCATAACCCCGCCATTATCTATTCGGGTCGCATCAGCTTTAGCATTGGTTAAAACTGACATTGTTCCTTTATCTTTAATAATCGTCTTGTTTGCGGAATGAGATACTTCTAAATGGCCTCCATTTTCCAGCAACACATTGTCTTCCACTTTATTGTGGATGGAGAATGCACCTTCACTATTCGTACCGCTCACCGTCGTACCGTTAGTGTTTGTTTTTAAAATTGCACCATCGTGCTGGGTAACATTTGTTGCCGTACCACCACTAACATCAAGCACGCCACCGGAATAAACTTCAATAACATCCGAGGTGCTGGTGTTATCAACAATTTGCGTGCCACCAGAATAGATCTGCGTAATTTTTGCCGTTGACTTACTATTCAGAGACTGAGTTCCGCCTTCAATCGTCGTGTCCAGCGCACGGCTCTCATATACTCTTTGCTCACCGCCATTTTTAATGGTTGTTGTTTCTACTGTGCTCTGTTCAACATACTGTCGACCACCATTTATGGTTGTGTTCGTTGCCAGACTTCCTTGTACTACGTCCTGAGAGCCAGACTTATTTATCGTTGTACCATCAGCATGCCCTTGAACTTTTACTATCTGGCTACCACCATCAATGAGTATTCCATTCGCACTCCCTCCCTCTACGCGTGAAGCACCGCCCTTAATTGTCGTTCCATTGCTGATACCCCCTTTATAAACGTCCTGATTGCCACTCTCGATTGTCGTACCTGTGGAAATACCCCCGTCATGAATTGACTGTCTGCCACCGTTAATGGTTGTATTATTAGCCTGCCCCACAAAATTGTTATGACTTCCTATATCTTGATATCCACCAGATTCAATAAGACTTCCATTAGATACCCCGCCATGAACATTCTGCTGGCCATGGTTGATAATATGAGTGTTATTTGTTGTACCTCGTTCATCCACTTTTTGGTTGCCATCTACAGTCTCATCGTTTACCACACCAATAACATCAGGAGTGAAGGCCGCCATACCGGGCGGGGCATATATCAAGGCAGATATCAATAAGGAAAGTACTGAGCGGCAACAATAATGGGGACTGGTCCTGTTCATAAATTTCATCCTCTGAAAAGTGAATACTGAGTAGCGTTTAAGCGACCTTAGCTCTGCTGCAACATCAGCCCACAGGCACCAGACCAGGGGATTCATCTTGAAGAGACAGCGCAAGTGTATTGTGTTCACCGCTCATCAAAGACATCATGATGAAATGATGATATTCCGCATAAGAATGAGGTGTTTTTTAAACGCAGTGCACTGAAGTGTGGTTGGATAAAAAAGTCAATCTATTCAGGAAATACGGGCGTATTCTTTTCTTTCGACAATGAGGCCGTCGGCAAAATAAAATGATTTACATAATCGTTTCTGATGAATATCTTCTGCTCACATAAAAATCACACAATAACTTTGAGATCGCAGATTCTTTTACTTTTACAGCATTCGTCCCCCCATTGTTGGGCAAATATAGATTGGGCCAGAGCACGAAAGTTAATACCACGTTTGCACAGCTCCTCCAACAGCACGACAAGATGCCACATACTGCGCCCCAGTCGGTGCGGTTTACAGACTACCCGTGCGTCCACCGCCGATAATGTCCTGAGCAGTTTTTTCAGTCCGGACCTCCTGCCACGGTTTTACGTTGAAGAGGTAACCCTGAGCACGCAGTTCTTCAGTCAGGCGTGGTGCACCGTAACGCTGTTATTGCTGGGTAAGATCAAAAAACTTTCAGGCAGCTAAGGAAAGTTGAACCAGACATTAGATGAAATATTTCAACCAATTACAGCACCAATTTAAACTCAGTAAATCACAGCACAGATCAAGGGGTTACGTGAAAGCGTAGCCCCTTTTTCTTTGGTAGTGGCAGCAAAATGGTTGTAGTGTAAAAAATAATCCCGTTTAATCAATCAATAATACATATTGTTTCAATCTACGTTATTATCTCTTTGTAAAAATTGCCATTTATTAATCATTGAAAACTGCTTTTAGAACTTGATACAACGGGACTAGTCACAACAGGACTATTCTCAACGGGATCATCCTCAGAGGAACTATCATCAAAGTCATCATCCATAAATAAAATATCATCGAATGGTGCCACGCCCGTGATGAGTTTTATTTTATTATTACGATCAGTCAAGACTCCACTTAAACCGTTTTCGCTCACAGGTTTTAATGATTTTCCATTACTCTTGTTGTAAGCAGGCGCATTAAAAATACACGGAGTATCAAGATCAAACAATGACGTTCCCCAGTTCACATATTGAATATCATAGTTACTGAAGTTCTGTCCAGAAAAGAAGCACCCCTTAAAATCCAATCCACGTAAATTATATAAACCACCCTCTTCTTTTTGGAGAGTAATGTTAATTTTGGCTATCTCCCGGACATCATCGCCATTTTTATATTTGAATACCGTTTCAAGATTTTCCCCACACAGTTTGACTTCTGGAAATAATTTGAAATCAAAGCCTATATTATTATGTATCAACGTAGATGAACAAAAGATGGAGAAAGCTTGCAGTGCTGAATTATAGCTTTCGATTTTATCCTGAGGCTGCGCTCTTGGTAAAAACTCATAGCAACATTCATAAAAATTAAGTAGAAACTCTGAAGACCTTCCATTTTTATCAAATAATATCCCCTTGAACTCATTCACAAACGCATCTTTTTTTTCTTGAATATCTATGGGGTGTTCCTTTGACTCTGACAAAGATGAAATCTCATCTATTTTGTTTTCATATGAATTACGTGATTCCATACAGACATTTGGCGGCGTTTCTAAAATAACACTACGCGTACTACTTGGCTTAAGTAAACCAACATGAAAATCACTTTTTCTTATATTATCGAAAAGGTTCTGTTCATTTCTTTTAGCGCATTCAAAAAACTGATCGGCATTATTTTTATTCGATAATTTTTTAGTTTCAGAAAACACATTTTCATTGTTTTCCAGCTTTAGTTTAATGAGAAGATTTTCCCAGACCTGCTTGCTTAAACATATTACGTCAGGCTCACCAGAACTAACTAACTCGTGATTATTATTAAAGTGTACGTTGAATACCTTTAAGTTATTTTCACCAACTTCATATTTAATACGTTTTAATTGTTCTCCAGCTCCCATAATGACAAAGGCGTTGCCTTCTTGATATATACATTCAGACATCATTTTTTGTAAAGTTTCAAGAGCACCGCGATACGTCTCTGATGCAGCTTCCTTACAAATTAATTTTAAAATACTATGAGCTAGTAGCTCCATGTATTTAGAAGATTTATTTTCATTATAACTTCCACTACCCAAAACTGCGCTAGCGTTAAATCCGTTGCTTTTACTAACTAACATTGTCTATTCCTCAATTAATGTCTACATGGCTATTTTTAATTTTATTATTGTTTGTCACTATAAAAAATCGCTCATTTGAGACAATTGCTGGCATTAACAGCTTCATATGCTATACATGGTACTTTTAATTAAATTAGCACAAGAATGTTAAATTTAATAAACAAAAAGTTATTTCGCTGTATGATAAAAACCACCCGTTATAATTTATTAGTGAAATTCGTTTTTCGAGTGTTAGAAATTTATATCTAAATAGCGTTGATTAATGAGCAAAGCCAGACTCCTGTAACGCTCACAAGACTCATCTGCCTGCGACGGGTATTCTGGTCAGTAGTAGATGTTTAAGGCGTGGCAGAGACATTTCATCCTTACTCTACGGCATTGGCCCGCATACAAATCGTGGTTGTGACACTCACTTATCATCAGTGAGCGAACAGAGAATAGTTCAGTGATTTGAGTAATTAACCTGATTAAATGAAGGGGTATAATAAATGATAATACTCTGGCTTTATCGTTAATTACTTAATTCCACATGTAAGCAATTTGCCCGCTTGGCATAGCGGGCATTTTTTCCAGGTACTTTTGAATGAGTACTGATGGATAAATACATTGCAGTGGCGTGCCACGTACCAAAACACCAGCCCTCATTCGAAACCACCCACCGCACTTCTTCCTTGAAATGGCGTTAGTCATGAAATATAGACCGCCATCGAGTACCCCTTGTACCCTTAACTCTTCCTGATACGTAAATAATGATTTGGTGGCCCTTGCTGGACTTGAACCAGCGACCAAGCGATTATGAGTCGCCTGCTCTAACCACTGAGCTAAAGGGCCTTGAGTATGCAATAACAATACTTATAAACCAAGCAATAAACATGATGATTATATGATGTAAATAAGAGATTTTATGCGTTCTCATCCATCCTGGGTCGTAATTACACGCGACATAAATCCCGACACCGCTTCCATTCGCAAAGTCGATACTCGCAGTCAACAAGCATGTTAATAATAAGCACTATCTATAGTTATCATCGATTCAATGATAGTTTGTAATGATTTTGTATCTAATAATATAACTTTATTACATTAGCTGAAGAGTTTTCGCATCATTATGATATCTGTTACTTTTCACTCCATAAAAATAAACTTCATATAGCAATATATTCTTTCATAGATCTTATTCTGCTAATCATTAGTTTCGTATGAGCGATTATTGACAGTTGCCTCTCCAGACCACATCGATAATTAAAAAAACAGATTTAAGCATTATCCTTTTCCATATAAATATTGGATAAAAGTAGGACATCTGTTTGCAATTACTTTCACAACAATTAAACATTTTTATGTTTCCGTATACATCATATTACTCTACCATTAGAGGAACTTTATTATGTTTTCTATAAAACCAGGACCAAGAAATTTACCTATCGACAACCCCACATTGTTATCATGGAACATTACTAACGGGGATCTAAATTCCAAATTAAATACATTAGAATATCTAAACTGTATAACAAATATTATTAATGCTTGTGGAGTTTATCCTCAGGATTTAAAAGACAGAGAAATTATATCAACTTTTCACGCAGAAAAAGTCATTAATGATCTGTTAAAAAACGATTATAAAATTTCCCTTTCTCCAGATACAACTTACCGAGAGCTGAATAAAGCTGCACAGCGTAGCATTACAGCGCCAGACAGGATAGGAGAAGGGAAAACATGGGTTTATCAACGAGATACAATGGTTGAAAGAGGTGATAACAGCGGTGTTCATCAGTATGGTCCTGCTGAACATTTCACCCACATTATATCTGACAAACCGTCCCCAAAAGATGAGTATATTGCATATGCTATTAACATTCCTGACTAAGAGCTGGCAGCCGATGTATATAATATTAACGTGACGTCACCTTCCGAACAGCAAGAAACATTTAAAATACTAATCAATCCAGAACATCTACGGCAAACACTTGAGCGTAAATCTCTTACTGCTGTTCAGAAATCACAATGTGAAATCATAACCCCCAAAAAACCTGGCGAAGCGATTCTTCATGCTTTTAATGCCACCTACCAGCAAATCAGGGAAAATATGTCTGAGTTTGCACGTTGCCATTATGGGTATATACAAATCCCTCCAGTGACAACTTTCCGCGCCGACGGACCAGAAACTCCCGAAGAAGAAAAGGGTTACTGGTTTCATGCTTATCAACCCGAAGATCTTTGTACCATCCATAATCCAATGGGAGATTTGCAGGATTTTATTGCATTGGTTAAAGATGCTAAAAAATTTGGTATCGATATCATTCCTGATTATACCTTTAACTTTATGGGAATTGGGGGTAGTGGTAAAAATGACCTGGATTATCCCTCTGCTGATATACGAGCGAAGATCAGTAAAGATATAGAAGGTGGTATCCCTGGCTATTGGCAAGGTCAGGTTTTGATTCCATTCATTAAAGATCCAGTAACAAAAGAACGTAAACAAATCCATCCAGAAGATATACATCTCACTGCAAAAGACTTCGAAGCAAGTAAAGATAACATCTCTAAGGATGAATGGGAAAACCTCCATGCATTAAAAGAAAAGCGTTTAAATGGAATGCCTAAAACAACACCCAAAAGTGACCAGGTTATTATGTTGCAAAATCAATACGTTCGTGAAATGCGAAAATATGGCGTACGAGGTTTACGTTATGATGCGGCAAAACACTCAAAACATGAACAAATAGAAAGATCAATAACCCCACCGCTTAAAAATTATAATGAGCGGTTACACAATACTAACTTATTTAACCCAAAATATCATAAAAAAGCCGTTATGAATTACATGGAATATCTGGTAACTTGTCAGTTGGATGAACAACAAATGTCATCACTGCTTTATGAAAGAGATGATTTAAGCGCCATTGATTTTTCATTGCTCATGAAAACGATAAAAGCCTTTTCATTTGGTGGAGATCTCCAAACCCTTGCATCAAAACCGGGTTCCACAATCTCAAGTATCCCATCAGAAAGACGGATATTGATTAACATTAACCACGATTTTCCTAACAATGGTAATCTTTTCAATGACTTTCTATTTAACCATCAACAAGATGAACAATTAGCAATGGCATATATGGCCGCTCTGCCGTTCAGCAGGCCTTTAGTTTACTGGGATGGCCAAGTATTAAAATCAACGACTGAAATTAAAAATTATGATGGGTCCACGCGTGTTGGCGGTGAGGCGTGGCTTAATAAAGGTTGCTCTACCTATCAGCAGCTCTACAATGAATTCCACGCATTATATATAGATAAAGCAGGAATATGGAGCGCATTTGAGGGTATATTTGCAACTAAAAACGTTCTGGCCTTTAGTCGTGGGGATTCTGTGAACATTAATCACTCTCCTCATGATGGACTAGTTATAATAAATAAAGGAAACGAAGAAGTTGAAGGTACCTGGCCTAACAAATTGCAACCTGGAATATATAAAAACATGGGGAGTAATAGCGTTAACATTATTATTAATAATACCCGAAAAATTATCCCCCCTGGTAAAGTATTTACGCTTAGAGGCGGATCTCTAAATATCAATATTCCTGGGCGTAGCGCTCTTCTTTTAGGGAAAACAGGAGAACCGCCGAACTATCTCTATTTATAATTTAATGTTATATCTGCCCCGATAAAACGGGGCAGATAATATGTTTAGTTTACTAACGGTCATTTTGCAGTGAAGCCATTTACTGTTTTTTATCGACCAGATAATCTGTTCTCTAATGTTAACTCCCCCTAACCTGTTGCTTTAGTTATTCATTTCCTGTCTCACTTTGCCTTAATACCCTACGTTAAATGTTACTAATTTGTTGCTTTTGATCACAATAAGAAAACAATATGTCGCTTTTGTGCGCATTTTTCAGAAATGTAGATATTTTTAGATTATGGCTACGAAATGAGCATCGCCATGTCACCCTACATCTCATAAGAGGATCGCTTCTGATGAATGCACTGACCGCCGTACACAATAACGCTGTCGATTCAGGCCAGGACTATAGCGGATTCACTCTCATCCCGTCGGCGCAATCCCCGCGTCTGCTGGAACTCACCTTCACCGAACAGACGACCAAACAGTTTCTCGAACAGGTTGCCGAATGGCCCGTGCAGGCGCTGGAGTACAAATCGTTTCTGCGTTTTCGGGTAGGCAAAATTCTTGACGATCTGTGTGCGAATCAGCTGCAACCATTGCTGTTGAAGACCCTGCTAAACCGTGCTGAAGGTGCGCTGTTGATCAATGCGGTGGGTATCGATGATGTGGCGCAGGCAGATGAGATGGTGAAGCTGGCAACGGCGGTAGCGCATCTGATTGGTCGCTCAAATTTCGATGCGATGAGCGGTCAGTATTACGCGCGTTTCGTGGTGAAAAATGTCGATAACTCAGACAGCTATCTGCGTCAGCCGCACCGCGTGATGGAACTGCACAACGACGGCACGTATGTCGAAGAGATCACCGATTACGTGCTGATGATGAAAATCGATGAGCAAAACATGCAGGGTGGAAATTCGTTGCTGCTGCATCTCGATGACTGGGAACATCTGGACCACTATTTCCGCCATCCACTGGCGCGTCGCCCAATGCGCTTTGCCGCGCCGCCGAGCAAAAACGTCAGCAAAGATGTTTTCCATCCAGTGTTCGACGTTGATCAACAGGGTCGCCCGGTGATGCGCTATATCGACCAGTTCGTCCAGCCGAAAGACTTCGAAGAAGGCGTGTGGTTGAGCGAGCTTTCGGACGCCATTGAAACCAGCAAAGGCATTCTTTCTGTACCCGTTCCCGTTGGCAAATTCCTGTTGATAAACAACCTGTTCTGGCTGCACGGTCGCGACCGCTTTACTCCGCACCCGGATCTGCGCCGTGAACTGATGCGTCAGCGCGGCTACTTCGCTTACGCCACTCACCACTACCAGACGCATCAGTAAGCGCAAAGGAATTGAGCGGATGTATGATTTTGTGATTATTGGCGGCGGCATCATCGGCATGTCGACCGCCATGCAACTGATTGATGTCTATCCGGATGCCCGCATTGCGTTGCTGGAAAAAGAGTCCGGCCCGGCCTGTCACCAGACGGGCCACAACAGCGGCGTGATCCATGCCGGGGTCTATTACACGCCCGGCAGCCTGAAGGCGCAGTTTTGCCTGGCGGGAAACCGCGCCACCAAAGCCTTTTGCGATCAAAACGACATTCGCTATGACAACTGCGGCAAGATGCTGGTCGCCACGTCCGATCTCGAAATGGAACGGATGCGCGCGTTGTGGGAACGCACGGCGGCGAACGGTATCGAGCGCGAGTGGTTAAACGCCGAGGAACTGCGCGAGCGCGAACCGAATATCACCGGGCTCGGCGGCATTTTTGTGCCGTCCAGCGGCATTGTCAGCTATCGCGAAGTCACAGCGGCAATGGCAAAAATCTTCCAGGCCAGAGGCGGTGAGATTATTTATAACGCCGAAGTCAGCGCCCTCAGTGAGCATAAAAACGGCGTGGTCGTCCGAACCCGTCAGGGCGGCGAATATGAAGCATCGACGCTGATTAGCTGTTCCGGGCTGATGGCTGACCGGCTGGTGAAAATGCTCGGCCTCGAACCGGGTTTTATTATCTGCCCGTTCCGTGGCGAGTATTTCCGCCTTGCGCCGGAGCATAACCAGATTGTTAACCATCTGATTTACCCCATCCCCGACCCGGCAATGCCGTTTTTGGGCGTGCATCTCACCCGCATGATCGACGGCAGCGTGACCGTCGGGCCAAACGCGGTGCTGGCTTTTAAACGCGAAGGCTATCGCAAGCGCGACTTCTCATTTAGCGACACGCTGGAAATTTTAGGCTCGTCGGGGATTCGCCGGGTGCTGCAAAACCATCTACGCTCAGGACTGGGCGAGATGAAAAACTCGCTGTGCAAAAGCGGCTATCTGCGGCTGGTGCAAAAGTATTGTCCCCGGCTTTCGTTAAGCGATCTCCAGCCCTGGCCCGCCGGTGTGCGGGCGCAGGCGGTATCGCCGGACGGCAAGCTGATTGACGATTTTCTGTTTGTCACCACCCCGCGCACGATCCACACCTGCAATGCGCCCTCCCCGGCAGCGACATCAGCAATTCCTATTGGTGCGCATATTGTCAGCAAGGTACAAACGCTGTTGGCAAGCCAGAGTAACCCCGGACGCACGCTGCGAGCGACACGTAGTGTGGATGCCTTACACGCCGCATTTAATCAATAACCTTTGAAAACAGGACGTAACAATGAAACTTAACGACAGTAACTTATTCCGCCAGCAGGCGTTGATTAACGGGGAATGGCTGGACGCCAACAATGGCGGGGTCATCGACGTCACCAATCCGGCGAACGGCGACAAGCTGGGTAGCGTGCCGAAAATGGGCGCTGATGAAACCCGCGCCGCTATCGACGCCGCCAACCGCGCCCTGCCCGCCTGGCGTGCGCTCACCGCCAAAGAACGCGCCAACATTCTGCGCAACTGGTTCAATTTGATGATGGAGCATCAGGACGATTTAGCGCGCCTGATGACCCTCGAACAGGGCAAACCACTGGCCGAAGCGAAAGGCGAAATCAGCTACGCTGCCTCTTTTATTGAGTGGTTTGCCGAAGAAGGCAAACGTATTTATGGCGATACCATTCCCGGTCATCAGGCCGATAAGCGCCTGATTGTTATCAAGCAGCCGATTGGCGTTACCGCAGCTATCACGCCGTGGAACTTCCCGGCGGCGATGATTACCCGTAAAGCCGGTCCGGCGCTGGCGGCAGGCTGCACCATGGTGCTGAAACGCCCAGCTCCA
>OBVD01000960.1_pt1 | contig 12702 bp, 9 predicted proteins | sample 1495031 | NCBI WGS metagenome assembly OBVD01 (sample SAMEA2579967, study PRJEB22360) | human gut metagenome
CCCCCCCGGACGATCTATACTGGAAGGCGAGAGAGCCGCTGAAAGGGAGCGAACCGAAAGGACGCATCATGAAGAAGGGCTACATCGCCGTCGGCGTTCTGTTCGCTATCGACGTCGCCGTGACGGCGGCGTTCGTGGCGATCATGCCCGACCAGGTGCCGGTCCATTTCACGGGCGGCGAGATCGACCGCATCGGCAGCAGGTTCGAAAGCTTCACCGCGCCCGCTCTCGCGCTTGCGTTCGGCCTGTTCATGATGTTGCTTACGAGGTTCGGCGACGAAGGCAACCGCGCAACCATGATGAAGCTGACCGTCGGCATGCAGGCGATCTTCATCGCCGTGACGGTGTTCGCATCCCTGAACATCCTGTCGCACGACGTTTCGGATATCTCCCTCGGCGCTCCCGACGCCGGCATGTCGAAGATCGCCGCTTTCGTCATCGGCGCCACGCTGCTGTTCCTCGGCTACCTCATGCCCAAAGCGACCCGCAACTCGGCCTTCGGCGTTCGCCTGCCGTGGACCCAGAAAAGCGATGCCGCGTGGCAGAAAGGCCAGCGCTTCGGCGCGCGCACGTCCATCCCCGCCGGCATCCTCATGATCGTCTGCGGCATCCTCTTCGACGGCGATCTCGCATTCGCCGCCACCATGGTCGTTTTCGCAGCCTGGGCGCTCATCAGCATCATCGGCTCGTACTTCGTGTGCAAGGACATCGATGACTGAGCAGTTGGCGAATCTCCACCGTTTGTTCGAGAGCTTTCCGCTCAGGCCCATACACACATCGCCGCTTATCCACAAAGCAAACGACTACTATCACTGGAGCTACGAAGACCGGCGATACCTTTTCAACCGAATGTTCGCCTTTATACGGCACTGCCCCATTTCCTACCGCACCTTCATCGTCGAAAAGCGCCTATGGGAAGACAACTATCAGCTCACCGGTCGTTTAGCACGCGACCTCCACGCGTTTCGCGGGAAGCGGTTCGCCGGCTAGCGAACCGCTTCCGCAGCCGTTACAGCAGCACCCCCAGGGCCACGGCGATCGCAACGAGCGCGAGGGATCCCGCCATCGCGGCCACGTCGGCTGCGACGAATAGCCGCTCGCCGCGGTGCGCAGGTTGAAGCCGCGCACCTCCGCGGCGATGGCGGCGCTGTTGGTCTTGCGCACCGACGACACCAAAAGCGGCACGCACAGCGGCACCATCAGGCGCACCTTCCGCACGATGCCGCCCGCGTCGAACTCCACGCCGCGCGCCGTCTGCGCTTCCATGATGCCCTTCATGTCGTTCATGAACATCGGGATGAAATGGATGGTGGACGTGAAGGTGAACGCGTACTTGTACGGCACGTGCAGCACCTTCACCACGGCATTCGTGATGTCGTTCATCTTGGTGACGTAGAACACGAGGAACAGCGGGATGGCGGCAGCCACGAGGCGCACCACCGTGGTCAACGCCGCCAGCAGACTGCCCGTGCCGACGTAGCCCCACGGCAGCTCTACCAGCACCGCGCCGCTGGGCGTCGTGAGCACCTGCACTACAGCCAAGATCAGCGAGAACGCGAACACCGCCTTCGCCAGACCGATGGCGGGCCTCACCATGCCGCACGTCGCGGCCAGCGCGAAGCCTGCCGCCAGCAGCACGGCCAAGAACGCGAGGTTGCTGGAGCAGAAGCACGCGAGCGCGAACGCCGCGGCCGCCGCCAGCTTGGCCACCGGGTTCATGCGATGCAGCGGACTGGTGCCGGGCACGTATTCCAGAAACGAGCTCATGCGCACACGCTCCTTTCGCTCGTCCGAACTTCCTCCATGACGGCCGCGGCCATCTCGTCCAGCGTGTTGGCGCGGCCGACGGGCCCGTCCGCGAGGTGCGGCATCTCGCGGCCCAGCTCAAGCGACAGCTCCACGATCTGCGGCGGGACGAGCGAGGCGCGCTCGAGCGTTTCACGGTTGCGCAGCACGTCGAACGTGGGAGCGTCGTCCACCACCTCGCCGCCGCTCATCACGATGCAACGCGCCGCGTAATCGGCCACCACCTCCATGTCGTGGCACACCATGACCACCGTGGTGCCTCGCTCGTGGATGCGGCGGATGATGTCCATGACCTTCACGCACTCGCGATAGTCCAGGCCGGTGGTCGGCTCGTCGAGCACCACCACCGGCGGCGCGAGCACCACGATGGACGCCAGCGCCAGCAGCTGGCGGGCGCCGCGGTTCAACAGGAACGGGTCGTCGTCGGGGTCGAAGGCGAACTCCTCGACGATCGCGTCGACGCGCGAGTCGGCGTCCGGTCCGTCCAGCCCCAGCGCTTTGAAGCCGAACAGCAGCTCCTCGCGCACCGTGTTGCAGCAGATCTGGCTGTCGGGGTTCTGGAACAAAAAGCCCACGCGGCGGGCCAGCTCGCTGGTGCGCAGGTCGCTCGTGGGGACGCCGTCGATGAGCACCTGGCCGGCATCGGGCTTGAGCAGGCCGTTCATCAGGCGCATCGTGGTGGACTTCCCCGCCCCGTTCGTGCCGACGAACGCGACGAACTCGCCGTCGCGGATGGTGAAGCTCACGCCTTTCAGGATGGGAGCCGACCCGTCGTAGGACGCGTGCACGTCGCGGAACTCGATCATGCGAGCACCTCCTTCAACGCCTCGCGCGCCTCGCGCACGTTACGGACGGGCGCGCCGGCGTACAGGCCTTCAGCGCGCAGGCGGTTCATGAGCGTGGTCGAACGCGGGCAGTTCACGCCGATGGCCTTCAGCTCGTCCGAATGTTCCAGCACCTGCGCGGGGGCGTCGGCGAAGCGAATCCGCCCCTCGTCGACGACGACCAGCATATCGGCGTACTGGGACAACAGCGCGATCTTCTGCTCCACCACCACGACGGTGGCGCCATGCTCGCGCGCATAGCGCGCCAAGAGGTCGAACACAGTGCGCGAACTCAGAGGATCGAGTTCGGCGGTAGGCTCGTCCAGCACGAGCACCCGCGGGTTCAGCGCCAGGACGGACGCGATGGCCACCTTCTGCTTCTGCCCGCCCGACAGCGACGAGATCACGCGGTCGCGCACCTCGGAGATGCCCATGTCGGCCAGCGCCTGCGCCACGCGATCCTCGATCTGGCCGCGCGGCACGCCGAAGTTTTCCAGGCCGTACAGGATCTCGTCCTCCACGACCGACGTGACGAACTGGCTGTCGACGTCCTGGCAGACGCTGCCCACCAGCCGCGACACGTCGGTGAGCGCGACTTCGCAGGTGTCCAGCCCGTCGACGACGACGGAGCCGTAGAAGTCGCCCGGATAGCAATGCGGGATGATGCCGTTCAGCGCGTAGGTCAGCGTGGATTTGCCCGAGCCGGCCGCCCCGGTGATCCCGACGAACGCGCCGTCGGGAATGTCGAGGTCGATGCCGCTGACCACCGGGCGGTCGCCCTCGCGGTACCGGAACGTGAAGTCGCGTATCTTGATCATGAAAGAGTCTTTCTGGGGTCGCAGGTTGGCGTAGTGAGTCAGCGAGGCGGGCTGTTTCGCCGTTCGGAGAACGGCGAAACCCTAGCGCTTCAGCACCTTCTTCAGCGGCATGGCCAGGACTTGGACGAGGATGCAGTTGAACGTGGCGGTGCCGAAGACGATGGCGGCGTACGTGGCCAGGGCCACCATGACGTCGCCGCCCGTGGACACCACGTTGATGTAGACGGACAGCAGGGCGAAGGTGCCGCCGGACACCACCGTGGAGACGAACGTGTTCACCAGCGGGTTGAGGTCGAGCTTGCCGCCGATGCGCAGGGGCACCTTGATCAGCAAGCCGCAGGCGAGCGCGCCCAGGACCTCGGAGGGGATGTTCAGAAGCGGCGTGGCGTTCAACAGGGGGATCTGGCAGATGAGGCCGGCCAGCAGGCCGATGACCAGGGCCTGTCCCAGCTTCGGACGGGTCAGGATGATGGCCAGGCAGTACATCGCGATGATGAAGTTCGGCTTCATGCCCATCGACGAGAGCAGCGAGCCCACCGTCAGCTTGAGCACCGCGCCCGCGGCCAGCAGCACGGCGATGAGGATGAGGTCCTGCGTGGACAGGCCCGCCCTGCTCGGCGCCGCCGCCACTTCGCGCTTGCGCGGCGCTGACGCCTCGCCTGCCGTCGCCGTTTGCGTCGCAACCTCGCGCTTGATCTGCTGTTCCATGTTCCTCAATCCTCTCTTGGCGGAGTCCCCGCCGGTCGCGTGCCCCTCCCGGGGCGTCTGGTTTGCCGGCACGAACTTCGCGGACGAGGATCACTCCGCGCAATCAACCTCATGGCCTCGGCGCTGTGCGCCCCCGCAATGAAAAAGACCTGTCCTTCTCATCGAAGGACAGGTCTTGTAAACCTGCGGTGCCACCTTCACAGTTGATTCCGCGATGCAGAACCCTCTCACGAACATGCCAACACATGTTCTGCCCTTAACGCAGGCTCACGGTCCAGATACTCGGTCAGCCCGGCCGCTTGCGCGCCGCGCCTTCCTTTCCCCTTTCCCTCGGCGATCCATTTACCATCCAGCTTACTGCGGGAATCCCAGCTGCGCCCGCTCTCTGTGAGTGCTCATGACGGCTTGACCTTCGCCTCATCGGTTTCAAGGTATTAAGTTGTGGCGCAAACTATAGCACAGTGTTAGGAAAAGCTGTCAAGAAGTTTTTCACAGCATCCGTCGGACGTGTCCGGCGTGCCAAAGGGACGGGTGTCTTGACACACGCCCCTTTGGCACCATTCCCTTGATACCATCAAAGCGTGTCAAATCACCCGTCCCCTTGACACGCCTTGTCGCCGGCCGACAGGTACGCGGCGACAAGGCGGCGCGTTTCGGCCGCCGACGGCTCCAAATCGCCGCACACGGTCAGCATTGAGCGAGTGCGGGCGAGGCCGATAGCGGTCGACGACGCCACAAGCGCCTCCTCCTCCACCGAGCGATCCGTCAGCATACGCCGTTCGGGGCACTCGGCTAAATGCGCGCGCAAAGCGTCGGCCATGGAGCGCTGAATAGCCAATATGTCGCGCTGACCTTGAAAGAACAGCTGAGGCATGGAGCGCAGCGCTTCGCGTCGCAGGTTCACAATGCCCTCGTCCACGCCCGAAGCGGCGCCCGTTCCCACTACGCCGACCAACACGTCGAGGTAGCAGGCTTCGCTATGCTCTTCGAGGATGCGAACCAGCTGTTCGTCGTCGGGAAACGAGTCCAGACGACCCATGATGGCGGCCGCTTTCGATGGGAAGTAGTTGAAGAACGTCTTCTTGGAGATCTCGGCACGGGCGCAGATGTCCTCTACCGTCACGCCGTCGTAGCCCCGTTCGATGACCAGCTCTAACGCCGCTCGCTCCACCGAAAGCCTGGCTTTGAGCTTCTTACGATACCGCAGGCCTTCCGCCGACGGCTTTGTCTGTTCCACGTTGCGCGCACCCTTTCATCGCCGCGATGTGCCGTTTCGGTGCAGGGTACCACAACTTTACTGCCGAGCACTTTTCATCTACCGAATGAATATTTATACTGAGTGTAAATCACGTCAACCGCATGACAACGGGCGTCTTTGAAGTCGGGTTAGCTGCAAGCTCCCCTTCAAAGGCGTTTTTGTTCGCAGCGCACATTCGGAAGGAACAGGTATATGGGTTTAACGCGCAAGCAGATCGTCATGCTGGCCGTGCTGGTGTTCGGCACGTTCGTGACGGTTCTGAACCAGACCGTCGTCGCCCCGGCGCTGCCGTCGGTCATGACCGAGATGAGCGTCGACGCCTCCATGGCGCAGTGGCTCACCACCGGCTTCACGCTGGTGAACGCCATCATGATCCCCATCACGGCTTTCTTGACGGACCGCTTCACCACCAAGCGGCTCTTCCTCGTGTCCATGGTTATCTTCACGTTGGGCAGCTTCCTTGCGGGCTGGGGTCCCAGCTTCGTCGTGCTGCTGCTGGGCCGGCTCGTGCAGGCCGCCGGCGCGGGCATCCTCATGCCCCTTGTGATGACGGTGCTCATGTGGACGTTCCCCGTGGACAAGCGCGGTACGGCCATGGGCCTGTTCGGCATCGTCATCGCGTTCGGCCCCGCCATCGGCCCCACCGTGGCGGGCGTCATCATCGACCGCTACACCTGGCACGATATGTTCTACATCATCACCGCGCTGTCGGCCGTCGTAGTGCTTATCGGCGCGTTCGTGCTGCAGAAGGGCGGCGAAACGAAGAAGGACGTCACGCTCGACGTGCCCTCCGTCATCCTGTCGTCGCTGGGTTTCGGCGGCCTATTGTACGGCCTGTCCACCATCGGCTCCTACGGCCTGCGTGCCGACGCTATCGCCGGCACGCTCGTTGGCGCGGTAGCGCTCGTGTTCTTCTTCCGACGCCAGCTGAAGATGGAGAAGCCCATGCTGCAGGTGCGCGTGCTGCAGAACCGCAAGTTCCTCATCGCCACGATCATCGGCATGTTGGTGCAAGGCGCGCTTTTGGCTGCAGGCATCTTGGTGCCTATCTACCTGCAGTCGCTCATGGGCTACTCCGCCACCGTGTCCGGCCTCGTGTTGCTGCCCGGCGCCATCATCATGGGTGCCATGGGGCCCATCGCCGGCCGTCTGTTCGACAAGCACGGACCGCGCGTGCTGGCGCTCGTGGGCATGGGCGTGCTCACGCTGACTACGTTCTGCTTCGCATTCCTGAGCACCGAAACCGGCATCATCACCTTGACCCTTCTGTACACCGTGCGCCTGTTCTCGCTGTCGCTGGTGAACATGCCCATCACCACCTGGGGCATGAACGCGCTCGACAACGAGCTGGTGAACCACGGCACTTCGGTGAACAACACGTTCCGCCAAGTGGCGGGCTCGCTGGGCACCGCCATCATCGTTTCGGCCTCCACTATCGCCACGAACATGAGCTCCCGGACGATGACTCCCACGCAAGCCAGCATCTTCGGCATCGACGTGGCGTTCGCCCTAGCCGGCGCGCTGTGCCTCGTCGGCTTCGTCATGGTCGTGGCGCTGGTGAAGAACAAACCGGGCGAGGCCGCCGAGAAGGATCGGGACAACTCCCGCCGCACGGTGCTGGAGTCCATCATGAAGCGCGACGTGTACACGCTGCCCGCCAACGCCACCGTGGCCGAAGCCATGCAGGTGCTGATGGACCGGCACATCAGCGCCGCCCCGCTGGTAGACGAACAGGGCAAGGCCGTGGGCTTCGTATCCGACGGCGATATCATGCGCTACCTGTCGAAGCGATCGCAGATGCTGATGGACCCCGTGGTCATGATCATGCAGACCGTGGACGCCGACGGCGGCAACCAGGACTTCGCCCGCAAGCTCGACGAGCTCATGGGCATGCCGGCGAAGAGCATCGGCGCGAAGGGCATCATCGGCGTGGACGTGCATGCCGACCTTCCCGAAGTGTGTCGCGTGTTGGGCGAGAACCACTTGAAGAAGGTGCCCGTGCTGGACGAGGGCCAGGTGGTGGGCGTGATCAACCGCTCCGACATCACGCACTACTCCATGCAGCAGTACCTGGCCGAGCGCGACGCCGAAGCGGCGTCGAAACTGGAGCGCTCCGAGGAAGCCGCCGCGCTCCCCGACGACGAAGCGATGGCATCGTCCATCTAACGCGCCCTTCCCTTTTCGCTCCCCTGAGACGGCAGCCGCTTGGCTGCCGTCTTTTTTCGCAGCGCATCCCACCGCTTTCGCAGCGGTCGCCTACAGACTCCCCTTGCATGCTAGCATCTGAGCGTTAACCTGCCCGAAGGGAACTCCCATGAGAAAACGCCTGATCGCTCTTGCTACCGCCCTCGCATTCGTCTGCCTGCTCGACCCAAACGTCGCATTCGCGAGCGCTGTTCCCGTCACCATCGAAATCGGCGCCGACGGCGCGCCGATCGGCACGTCGGGAGAAGGCTGGACGTACGCCGACGGCAAGCTCACGCTTGGCGCGGGGCACGCGTTCACGTTCACGGGCCACGCGCTCAACGTCTCGAGCGAGAACCTCCTTCGGAACAAGGGCGTCATCGAGGACGGCACGTTCGTCGATGCGTCGCAGACGTCCGGTTTCGCCGTGCGCAACGAAGCGGGCGGCGTGATCAGGGGCGGCGCGTTCACCGCAAGCATCGGAAACGCGGGCATCATCGCAGGTGGAACCTTCAACAGCGACCCGAACGATCCCACAAAATCGTACGTGAGCACCTCCTCCGGCACCATCACGGGCGGCACGTTCGACTGCATGGTCATGGGGATGAGAAGCGGCGCGATCGAGGACGGCACGTTCAACGAGTCCGTGAACATATTCAAAGGCTTCGCCATCAACGGCGGAACGTTCAACGGAGAGGTGAACAGCGGCAACAGCTCCAACCTCGGCGGCTCCATCTGCGGAGGCACGTTCAACGGCCGCATGCAGAATCAGGGAACCATCGAGGACGGCGTGTTCCACGGAACCGTGCAAAACGCATCCAACAACGCCGGCGCCGGCGCCATCGCGGGAGGCACGTTCAACGGCTACGTGAACAACTACGACGGCGCCGTGATTTCGAGCGGCACGTTCAACGACGGCGGCGAAAACAACAACGTGACCAACGACGGCACGATACGCGGCGGCGAGTTCAACATCGGAGTGGACAACGGCGGAGCCATCGAAGGTCAGGGCGTATTCAACGCATACGTGCAGAACGGATACATGAGGTTCGATCCCGACGAGAACCGATCCTGCACCATCAAAGGCGGCACGTTCAACTCGGATGAAATAGACAACTTCGGAACCATCGAAGGCGGTACGTTCAGCGGCAAGATTCTCAGCAGGGGCGTCATCGCGGGCGGCGCGTTCTCCTCCACCAGCTCCGTGACAAGCAACGACGAAGACACCACCACCGGCGGCGGCACCATATCCGGCGGCACGTTCGACGGCACCGTAACCAACGGCGATCCCGACCCCGACTACAACAACGCCGTCCTGACGGGCGGCACGTTCAACGGCAGCGTGACGAACCACGGAACCATCGCAGGCGGCACGTTCCTTAGCGACGTGACCAACCGAGGCGTCATCGAAGGCGGTATCTTCGAGAACGTCATCAGCGACCAGGGCGGCACCGTGACCTCGTGCGCGTATCCGCTGCGCGCGAACCTGACCGGGCTGTCCATTGCCGCGGTACCCAGCGCAATGCCGAAGAACACGGCTGCAGGCTTCCCGGCGGAACCGTCCGCCGCGTTGACCGCCGCGTTCGAGAAGGACGGCGCAGATGCGAACCTCTACCAGCTGAGCGCGAACGAAGGCTACCTGCTGCCCGACGCGATCGACGTGCGCTGCGGGGCGGCCGACGGGCAAACGCTCGCACTGGCCGCGGGCACCGATTACACGTACGACCCGGCCACCGGCGCGATCGCGATCAAGAAGAGCGTCGTCACCGGGCCGTTGCTCCTCGCGGCGCAGGGCGCGGCGGCTCCCACGCCCCCGGTTCCCCCAACGCCGGACACGCCGGCGCCCGCTCCGGAACCCGAGACTCCAGCACCGAAGCCGGAGTCGAAGCCCGATGCGCCCAAGCCCTTGCCAAGCACGACCGACTCCAAGCAGGCACCGGCGAACGCCGCCGCACTCGCCGCGACGGGCGATGCGCCCCTGCCGCAAATTGCGCTGGGCATCGCGCTTCTCGCCGGCGGCGTAACGCTGACCTGCGCGATCGCCATGCAGATCACGCGGAAAAAGCGGAGCAACCGCTCGTAGCCAACGAGAGAGGGCACCGGCAACGGACAGGGCACGTCGAGCGCCAGCACGGCGGGTCCTTGCACGAAACGCGTCCTTTTTTGCACAAAAAGACGCGACGTTTGATATTTCGCGGTCGCAGCTTGCAGCAGCAATTCGAGCAGCCGAAGAAAACAGCAGGTCAAGGAAGCGCGCTTCCCAACAAGGGAGCGCGCTTTCGTTTTGTCGCGCCTTTTCTCAGCCCCGTGCGTCAAACGTCGCATCTTTTTGTGCACCGCAGGGGAAATCTCCTGCACAACCGCCATCGGCAGACAACGCAACGGGGATCGCCGCTAACAGCGAACGGCGCGGAACGCAAGAAAAACGAGTCGCCCGCTTGGGCTATCCGGCCGCTCGGGCCAGCATCTCGCGCGCGTGCGCAAGCGATGTCTCGGTAGCATCGCCCGACAGCATGCGCGCGATTTCGGCGGGACGCTCGCTTTCGGGCAGCTGCCGCAGGTCGGTTTCGGGCATGGCCCCCTCGTCCCCCGCAGCCTTGCGCACCACGTAGTGCGCCTGGCCTCGGACGGCCACCTGCGCGAGGTGCGTGACGACGATCACCTGGTGCGTGCGCGCCAAATCGGCCAGCACGTCGGCCAGCGCCACGGCGGTCGAACCTCCCACGCCCGCATCCACCTCGTCGAACACAAGCGTGTCCACGTCGTCGACCTCGCCCAGCACCACCTTCACGGCCAGCATGACGCGGCTGACCTCGCCGCCCGATGCGATGCGCGCGAGCGGACGCTCCTGCATGCCGGCGCCAGGTCGGAACAGGAACTCCACGGCCTGCGGGCCCGCCTTCGTCCACTGAACGCGCTCGAGCGGTGCGAGGTCGCACACCAGCTGCGCCCCGCCCATTTCCAGGCGATCCATCTGCGCCGTCACGGCTTCGGCGAACCGCGGGGCGGCCTCGGCGCGCGCGTCGGCCAGCGCGGACGCCGCCTGCGCGAGCGCCTCTTCGGCCAGGTCGAGCTCCCGCTGCGCCGCGCGTTCGCGCTCGGCGGCATCGTCCACGAGCGATACGAGGTCGGCCGCTTCGGCGCGACGCGCCAGCACGTCTTCCATGCGCGGACCGTACGTGCGCAGGAGCCCTTGCAGCGAAGCCATGCGCTCTTGCTGCTGCGCCAGCGTCTCGGGGTCGAACTCCACGCCCTCGCGGTAGTCGCGCGTCTCGCGCGCCATGTCCTCCAACACGTAGCCCGCCTCGCGCAACGCGTCGGCGAACTCGCCCAGCTTGGCATCGTAACGCGCCGCACCGTCGAGCGCCGCCACCGCGCTGCCCAGCGCGTCGATGGCCCCCTGCTCGCCCGCAAGCGCCTCATGCGCCCCGTTCGCAGCGACAGCCAATGCCTCAGCATGCTCCACGCGGGCAAGGTCGTCCAGCAGCTCGTCGTACTCGCCCTCGCGCGGATCCACCGCGTCGATGCGCTGCAGCACGAAGCGCGCCTCGTCGAGCTTGGCCGAGGACGCCTCGCCCGCCTCGCGCACGCGCGTCAGCTCGGCCGCCGCCGCGTTCGCCGTCGCGAACGCCTCCTCGTAGGCGGTGCGCGCCTGTACCACCGCGTCGCCCGCCCAGGCATCGAGCATACGAACATGTTGGGACGTTTTCATGAGCTGCTGGTGCTCGTGCTGACCGCACAAGTCGATGGTGGGAGCAATGGCGCGAGCCAGCTCGCCGACGCTGGCCATGCGGCCGTCGATGGACACGCGCGAACGCCCGTCCGAGGTTACGCGGCGCATGGCGACCAGCTCGACGGGAACGCCGTCGTCCGCCTCCCCGCTTTCAACCGCGTCAGCGGAAGACCGGCCCGCAAGATCGTCGGAAGCCGCAAGACCGGAAAAGACGGCGCCATAGAACCTTCCCGACACGGCGAGGGCTTCCTCGCCGTCGCGGACGGCGTCTTTGTCGGCGCGCGCACCCATGAGCAGCTTCAACGCCGAGAGCAGCGCCGTCTTGCCCGCGCCCGTCTCGCCCGTGAGCACGGTCAGCCCGAGCGCCGGCACCAGCGTCGCCTCGCGGATCAGCGCCAGGTTCTCAACTTGGATCTCGTCGATCATCGCGCACCTCTTACAGCCTCGTTCGTTCCAGAGCCATCAAGTATAGCAGCGCGAGGGCGCGCCGCCGAAGCGGATTCGCCCAGTCGCTCAAACCGCTTAAACCTAGCGCAGGGTCCACGCCTTTCCGACGCGCGTTACGCGCCGTGGCTCACAGCGCGAACCGCTCCTTCGCGCTCGTCGGCTTGGCCTGGGCGCGATGATGCTCCATGAGGTACGCCACGCAGTCGGTGCGGTTGCAAGCGCGCAAAAGCTCGATCTGCCGATCGAACGAGGCATCGTCGATAAAACCGGCCTTGACCAGAGCTTCCACCATGTTCCGATCTCCCTCGCGCGCGATGCGCTCCTGGGCCTCGCGCCCGTAGCCCCGCAGGTGCGACACCAGAACCGAGCGCATGTCGTCGGCGAGCCGGTAGGGTACGGCCAGCCGGTGCAGCAGCGCGCCCAAACGATCGGGCAGGTTTTTCCCCGACCGCAGAAGCTCGTCGTAGCGCCCGAAGTCGAACGGAACGCCGTCGGAGGCGTCCGTCAGAAAGCAGGTGAGCAGCTGATCGGCCGACACGTGCACGATCGCCCCCACGTGCGACAGGCGGCACACCGCGTACTCGAAGCTGCCCTCCCCGACCGAGCGCACGCTCGCCGGGATAAGCACGGGCCCCTCCAGCTTACGCGACCAGAAGCAGTGCGCGCCGATGGAAACCAGCCCTTCGGGAAGGATCAGGCGCTTCGTGCCGCGGCATGCGTTGTCGCGTTCGATGATGCGCACGGTTTCGGGTACCACCACCGAGGCCGGCGCGAACGGCAGGGCTCTTACGCCGATGCGCACGAGCGGCCGCCCTTCCACCTGTCGCGGAAGCGCCAGCACGTCGCTCGCGCTGGCCGACACGTAACCCACGGTGGAGCCCGCTTCCCCCGAGGCCGCGAACTCCGTGGCCCCCTCCCGCGTAC
>OBVD01000978.1_pt1 | contig 12438 bp, 9 predicted proteins | sample 1495031 | NCBI WGS metagenome assembly OBVD01 (sample SAMEA2579967, study PRJEB22360) | human gut metagenome
ACCAGACGTTGCACGGTGCCGTCCGCCGTTCCCGAGAACGCGAGAGGGACGATGACGGCCGCGATGGAGCTGAGCACGAACAGCACCGTCACGCCTGGCAGGGGCAGCACGGCGTACAGAAAGCAGATCCCGGCCGATAGCATGCTGGCAAGGGAAACGGCGACGAGCGCGCGCTTGATTTTGAAACGCGCGCATATGCGCCCCCACGTGAGCGCCAAGCACACGTCGCCGAGGGCGGCGGCCACGGCAAGCGCGATGAGCAGCGCCGTACCCAAGCTGCCGAACCAGGAGAAGTACGCGAACGCGAGCGCGCAGCACAGGTACAGCATGCCGCCCCCGGCGCCCAGCAGCATGGACGGCAGGCGCTTTCCCGCCAGCGACAAGCCGAGGAACAGCGCGCCGAACAGCGTGGCCGCCAACAGGGTGGTTTCGGCGAAGGTGCCCACGAACAGCAACGTATGCTCGAAGCGCAGAAACGAGATGACCGTTCCCGAATAGATGAGCAGCGTGGAGAACAGGCAGGCGACGCCCACGATGAGCGCTGTCATAGCGGGTAGGGAAAGCCCTTCGCCCGCCCGCCCGCGTTCGAGCTTGCCCGTTGTTTCGCGTTGCGTCTCGATAGCCGCCTCCTTCCCTCGCCGTGCGTCGCATTATAGCATCCGCGCATCTCACCTGCGCAAACAATCGGCGTTGAGGCGTCTACGTAAAACCGTTGAGAAGCATTCGCCATCTGCGGAAACGCAAATCAACGTTTTTTCGGATGGAAGCGTGCGTCGGTTCGGGCAAAGATGGGGTCGCAGGGTACGAAGCACAACGCAAAGGAGATGGGGAACATGGAACTTTCTCGCAGGAACTTCTTGGTGGGTGCCGCCAGCGCCGGCGTCCTCGGCGCGATGGCCGGGCTGACCGGATGCGCGCCGCAGGCGTCGTCCGCGTCGGCCAAGAGCGGCGACGTGTCGTCCGCCGACGCGGCGGTCGCGCGTCCGACCTATTACATGTGCGACGAGGATTGGCTGGGAAGCGCGCCCGAGATCGCCGACGCCGACATCAAAGAGACGAAAAGCTTCGACGTCGTGGTGGTGGGCGGCGGCCACGCCGGCACGCAGGCGGCGCTTGCAGCGGCGCAGGAAGGCGCGAAGGTCGCCGTCATCGAGAAGCACAACGACGGCGAGATCGTCTACCGCGGCGACGACATCTGCTCGTACAACTCCAAGATGCTGGAGGCGTGGGGCTTCGGCCCGTACGACCTCGACGAGATCGTCAACGAGTACGTGCGCCGCGCCAACGGCCGCTGCAACACCGAGGTTATCCGCTCGTTCGTGTACAACTCCGGCGAGATGATGGACAACCTGGCCTCGCTGATCCCCGACACATCGGACGTGTTCGACTACGAGGGCGGCCAGTGCATCGTGCAGATCGCCTACGACAAGCCCAGCGGCGCCGATTACCCCGTGGAAGTTTCGGGCTACAAGATGTGGGCGTCCACGGTGCAGACGGTGGGCACGAAGAACGAGCAGCCCGTGGGCAAGAAGCAGAAGACGGGCATCTCGCGTCTGGCCGAAATCGAGGAATACTGCCGCGACGCGGCCGAGGACCTGGGCGCCGAATGGTTCTGCGGGCAGACCGCGGCGCGCTGCGTGCAGGATGCCGACGGCGCTGTTAAGGGCATCATCGCCGAGGACGCCGACGGTAACTACGTGAAGTTCGAGGCGGCCAAGGGCGTCATCCTGGCCACGGGTGACTTCGGCGGCAACACCGACATGGTGTGGGAGCTGTGCTCCGAATGCGCCGAGAACGCCGAGCGCCACGGCGTGGACCGCGCCGAGCTCATGGGCATGACCGACTGCGACGGATCCGGCCATAAGATCGGGTGCTGGGCGGGCGGCGCCATCGAGAGCCATCCCCGCCCGGTTGCGGGCGACGCGCCCTCCATCTCGTTCGGCCCTTGGGGCTCCACGCCGTGTCTGTGGATGAACTGCAACGGCCAGCGCTTCATGAACGAATCGTTCGCGGGCCTCGTGCTGGCGCAGTCGTGCCGCCAGCCTATCAACCCGGAGGCCAAGATGGTGGGCAACTTCGCCATCATGGACAGCAAGTACATGAGCTACATCCAGGCGGGCGGCCTCGATCACGGCGCTCCCAACTGGGGCTTCCCCGAGGGCATCGAGGAGTTCCAGGCGCAGATGGAGGCGGCGGATCCCGCTGCCGGCACGGTGGAAGTGCGCGGTTTGGAGATCGCGAACCGCACGAGCCCGTTCGTGAACGAGATATTCGTGGGAGCCACGCTCGAAGACGCGCTGAAGAACGCCGGTCTCGAAGGCAAGGCGCTCGAGAACGCCAAGACCAGCGTCGAGCGCTACAACGAGCTGTGCGCCGCGGGCAAGGACACCGACTTCGGCAAGCCCGAGAACCTGCTGATCCCCATCGACGAAGGTCCGTTCTTCATTGCCACGCAGGGTACGAACAGGTTGTACGGCCCTGGCCTGAACACTCTGGCGGGTCTGTGCGTGAACGGCGATTACCAGGTGCTGACCGCTTCGAAGAGCGAGGTGATTAAGGGTCTGTACGCCGTGGGCAACACGATGGGCGAGCGCTACGGCAACGCCTACAACTGCCCCTCGGCCGGCAACAACATGGGCAACGCCATGACCAGCGGCCGCGTGGCCGGCAAGCACGCCGCGACCGCGTAGCTCTTCAACCTGCCATACCCTCCCTCCCTCGGAAGCCGCGCCTTTTGGCGCGGCTTCCCGCCGGCCGGGCGAATCCTTCGCGCCCCGGCTCTCCTTCCCGGTGCGGGCGGCGCTTCGTGCTATACTGTGCGCCGAACGAACGGGGGAGCGCATGGTCAACATACCGAGCCCCGCCCTGGCTATCGTCGGGCGGCATAATTCAGGCAAGACGACGCTCATCGAGCAGCTCATCGCCGAGCTGGTGCGACGCGGGCGCGACGTGGGCAGCGTGAAGCATCACAGCCACGTGGGTTTCGACATCGACTATCCCGGGAAGGATTCGTACCGCCACCGCGCCGCTGGCGCGCGCGAGACGGTGATCGCCGCGCCCGGGCAGATCGCCCGCATCAAGTCCGTGGAAGGCGAGATCGAGTGCTCGGACATCGTGCGCAGCATGCCCGGCCACGACATCGTGGTGGTGGAGGGGTACCGCAAAAGCGGGCTGCCCACCATCGAGATCATGCGCTCGGGCAACGACGCCGACGCGCGGGTGGCCGACGTGTTCGCCGAGGGAGCGCGTTGCGGCTGGCCGCTGGGAACCGACTTCACCCAGTTCACCCGCGGCACCGTGCCTCCGGCCGACGACGATGCGGCGCGCGAGGAGCTGAGCCGTGCCGCGCAGCGGGTCGAGAGGGCTTCAGGAGACCATTTCAAGACGCAGCATCCCGACTACGCCGACATATCGAACAAGCTGCCGACGTCGGACACGGTGGCCGTCGTCACCGACATCGAGGAGGCGCGCCATGCCGCCGAGCTGTACCACGTGCCGGCGTTCGCGCTCGACGACATTGCCGGCCTCGCCGACTTCGTGGAGCAGCGTTTCGTGCGGCCGCGCGTGACCATGGTCATCCAGGCGGGCGGCGAGAGCAGGCGCATGGGGCAGAGCAAGGCGACCGTGCCGTTCGCGGGCCGGCCGCTGATCTGCCGGCTGGTGGAGCGTCTGGGCCCGGTTGCCGACGACCTCGTGATCACCACGAACGAGCCGGAGCGCCTGGACTTCCTGCACGCTGAGTTCCCGCAGTATCGCATCCAGCTGGTGCGCGACGCGTTCAACGTGCGCGGGGCGCTGCCGGGTCTGTACACGGCGCTGGAGGCTGCGCGCAACCCGTATGTGGCCGTGGTTGCCTGCGACATGGTGTTCGCTTCCCCGTCGCTCGTGGTGGCCGAGGCGCTGGCCATGAACGAGACGGGCGCCGACGTGGTGGTGCCGGTGAACAAGCACGGGTTCGAGCCGTTCCATGCGATGTACCGCCGCGCGGGCTGCCTGCCGGCCGTGAGCGCCGCGCTCGACCGCGGCGAGAAGCGCGCCCAAGGGTTCTTCGCGGACGTAGAGGTGTGCGAGTTCCCGCAGGAGCGCGTGCTGGAGGCCGAGCCCATGGGCGGCTGCTTCATCAACGCGAACACGCCCGAGGAGCTACGCGCCATCGAGGAGACGTTTCTCGAGAAGTAGCGGAAGACGAGACGAGGAATTGGCATGCCGAACCTGGTAGACATCGTGGAAGTGGCCGAGGCGCTGGAGTCGAAGGCCGTGTACCTGGCGAGCGATCGCTGCGTGGTGGTGCGCAACCGCCATGCGTCGTGCGCGAAATGCGCGGACGCCTGTCCGACGGGCTCGGTGTTCGCGGCCAACAACGTGTTGGAGCTTGACGGCGAGGGATGCGTGGCGTGCGGCGCCTGCACCACGGTATGCCCGGTGGAGGCGCTCATCCCGTTGCGCCCGCTGGACGAGGACCTCGCCTCCAGCGTGGCGTCCGCCGTGGCGGCAACCGGCGGGAAGGCCGTGTTCGCATGCGCGCGCATAGCGTCGAAGCGCCTGGCCGACCCGGCGAAGTACGCCGAAGTGCCCTGTCTCGCGCGCATGGAGGAAAGCGTGCTGCTGGGTCTTGCGGCGCGCGGCGTGGAGGATATCGTGCTGGTGGACGGCACGTGCGCCACGTGCAAGTTCCGCTCGAACGTGCCGGGCATCGACGCCACGGTGGCTTCGGCGAACGAGCTCATGGCCGCGCAGGGCTCGGACGTCTGCGTGCGGCGCGCGTCGGCGTTTCCCGACGAGGTGCTGCTCGAAGACAAGCGCACGCTGCTGGGCGAGTCGCGCCGCGGCTTCTTCACCAGCGCGCGCACGCGGGCGAAGGACGCCGCGGGCAAGACGGCCGAGGTGATGGTGTTCAAGAACGACAACGCCGCGCCGTCGCTGCGCGAGCGGCTGCGCATGTCCGACGCTGGCACGCTGCCGCAGTTCAACCCGCAGCGACGCATGCTGGTGCTGGATGCGATGGACCGGTTGGGCGCGCCGACGGTTCCCGAGATCGACACGCGGCTGTTCGGCTCGGTATCCATCGACACGCAGGCGTGCAGCTCGTGCAACATGTGCACGGTGTTCTGCCCGACGGGCGCGCTGCGCAAAAGCGAGCTGGTGCCTGAGGAGGGGGAGGGCAGCTTCCTGGAGTTCTCGGCGGCCGACTGCGTGCAGTGCAACCTGTGCGCCGACGCGTGCTTGAAGAGCTGCCTGACGGTGAGCTCGACGGTGTCCACCGAGGAGCTGTTCGACTTCGAACCGCGGCTGATCCATCTGCCGAACCCGCCCGCGCGGCCCGGAATATTGTCGAGCTTGAGGCGATAGCGGTCGGAAGGGCTCATCATCGGCTCAAAGACACGGAATTCGGCTCGGAAGCGTGTTTTCGGGCCGATGATTCGCCCTCGCCTGCTCTCTACGGGTTTTTCGGCTCGATTTCTCAACTGTATCTTTCTTTTGTACAAAAGTTACTGTATAAAGAAGTGAAACAGTTGATTTGTCGTAGACGGAGCAGCATCATGAACAGCGATTTCATTGTTGCGGTGCACGCGCTGGTGTATCTGAACCATAAGGCGGACATCGTTTCCAGCGAGGCTTTGGCCAAGAATATCTGTACGAACGCGGCGCGTGTGCGCAAGGTGATGGCTCCGCTCAAGCGCGCCGGGTTCGTGACCACGCGCGAAGGCAACGTGGGCGGCTACCGTTTTGCAGGGGACGCTTCGGCGGTCGACCTGCACATGGTGGCCGATGCGCTCAACATCAGATTTGTGCAATCCGGTTGGCATAGCGGCGATATGGACATGAAATGCCTTGTGGCATCCGGTATGGCGGGCATCATGGACGACATATTCCTCGATTTAGACGAGCGTTGCCGTGAACGGCTTGCGCAGATATCGATCGCCGACATCGACGACCGCATATTCGGCTCCGACGGCGTCGTGCCTTTCGATGGTCGGCCGGCATCGTCCGGCGCAGAGGGCTAGGAGGAGATCATGGGCTTCTCCCTCGAAACAAGCATTCCCGTGCTCACCGTGTTCGTGCAAGGCCTGCTGAGCTTCTTCTCGCCGTGCGTGCTGCCTCTGATTCCTCTGTACGTGGGCTATCTGGCAGGCGGCGCGGCGAAGACGAACGATGACGGAACCGTCGAGTACCCGCGTAAGAAGGTGTTCGTGAACACGCTGTTCTTCGTCGTGGGCGTGAGCTTCGCGTTCTTCCTGTTAGGCTTCGGGTTCACTGCGCTCGGCCAGTTCTTCACCGGAAACCAGCGCGTGTTCTCGATCGTCGCCGGCGTCATCATGGCGGCGTTCGGCCTGTACATGCTGGGCGCGTTCGGCAAGACGAAGGCGGTGGAGAAGGAGCGTCGTCTGCCGTTTCGGCTGAATAGGTTCGCGATGAACCCGCTGGTGGCGCTGGTGCTGGGCTTCACGTTCAGCTTCGCGTGGACGCCGTGCGTGGGTCCGGTGCTGGCCAGCGTGCTGCTGATGGCGTCGTCGAGCGCTTCGGCCGCGGCAGGCTTCGGGCTGGTGGCCGTGTACACGATCGGCTTCGTGCTGCCGTTTTTGGCGGTGGGTCTGTTCACGGGCGAGGTGCTGCGCTTTTTCCGTACGCACGGCAACGTGGTGAAGTATACGGTGAAGGTGGGCGGCGCGCTGCTCATCGTCATGGGCGTGATGACCGCGACCGGGTGGATGAACGGCGTGACCAGCTATCTGTCGTCGTTCGGCGGCGCGCCCGCTGCGCAGGAGCAGCCGGCCGACCAGGGCGCGGATGAGGCGAAGGGCGACGGGGCGAACGGCGGTTCGTCCGATGCTTCCGATGCGGGCAAGGACGCCGGCTCGGGCGATGGCGCTGCGAGCAAGGCCGATGCGCAGGCGGCGCCGCTGGCCGACCTCAAGCTGGTCGACCAGAACGGCGAGGAGCACTCGCTGGACGAGTACCGCGGCAAGACGGTGTTCCTCAACTTCTGGGCCACCTGGTGCGGGCCGTGCCAGCGCGAGATCCCCGACATCGAGAAGCTGTACCGGGATCGTGGCGAGAACGAGGGCGACCTAGTGGTGCTGGGCGTGGCGAATCCGAAAACCGACAGCCGTCCCAACAACAGCGACGTGTCCGAAGCGGACGTGAAGGCGTTCATCGACGAGCGGGGCATTGCGTATCCCGTGCTCATGGACACGACGGGCGAGATGTTCAGCGGCTACCGCATCAGGTCGTTCCCCACGACGTTCATGATCGACAAGGACGGCAACATCTTCGGCTATATCAGCGGCATGCTGACCCCCGACATGATGGACAGCATCGTCGAGCAAACCATGTCCGGTGTGAGGAAGTAGCGCTACGCCGCCCGCCCGCCGCTTCGCGCGGCGCCTCCGTAACGCGGATGTTTCACGTGAAACATCTGTTCGTAAAAGGGATCCTGCGGGATCCCTTTTCGCGCTCTGCTGCTCGACGCGGCGTATTCGCAAGCTCTTACTTTACAACGTAAATAAAACACGTTACCATTCACTTTACGTTGTAAAGAAAAACGAACAAGGAGGGACTATGGGATAGTACGACGTATCTCGTCGCTCGTTCCTGAAGGGGATCGGCTTGGCGGGCCTTTCAGCTGGCGCGCTGGGGACGTTGGGCGCGACAGGCATCGCCTTCGCCGACGATGCGCCCGCCGTAGAAGCCGGGGACGCATATAGGCAGCTTGCGTGCGACACGGCGCTCGTGCCGGTGAAGAAGGCGGCCTGCCCTGGGCCGCGCGGGCCGGTCGGCTTCGAAGACCGCGACATCGCCGCGAGCGACATCGCTTCGACCGAGGATTGCGACATCGTGGTGGTGGGCGCGGGTATCGCCGGGCTCATGGCCAGCCTCAAGGCAGCCGAAGAGGGCGCGAAAGTCATCTGCATCGAGAAGATGACGAAGGGCCGCGGCTGCTTCGAGTGCTTCGGCGCCGTGGGGGCGAAGTGCCAGGAGGGCACCGAGATCGACAAGGTGGCGCTGTTGGACGAGATGTACCGCAGCGCGTACTGGCGCGTGCGCCCCGAACCCATACGCACCTACGTCGACCGTTCGGGCGAGGCTACCGATTTCTGGCAGGCCGAACTCGACAAGGGACAGAACGGCTTCGTCATCTCGAAGGTGGAGCAGGCTCCCTCCACCTGCGGCATGCCGGCGCTGACCCCGCTCATCGACACGGAGCTGGGCTTCTACGACAGCCCCTCGCTGCCGCCCGACGCCGGAGTGCGCTCCGGCTATTCGGGCATCTACGTGTGCCTCGAGATGCAAGAGGTGGCGAAGGCCTACGACAACCTCGACCTGCGCTTCAGCACGCCGGGCGTGCAGCTGGTGCGCGACGGTTCGGGACGCGTGGGCGGCGTCATCGCCAAGAGCGGCGACGAGTACGTGCAGATCAACGCCGGAAAAGGCGTGATCCTGGCCACGGGCGGCTACGATGCGAACCCTGAGCTCATGGAAGCGTGGACGCGTCCGGAGGATTATGCCTCGTCGAGTTGGTGGAACCCCGGTTGGGGCACCACGGGCGACGGGCATCTCATGGGCATCAAAGCAGGCGCGCAGATGGATCCGTGCCCTCAGCCGGTGATGAACTTCCGCTGGGGCAATCCCGATTCGTTCTACGACGCGCGCACGTGGAACGCCGTGTACTTCGCCCTCATGGTGAACGGCGACGGCAAGCGCTTCGTGCGCGAGGATCTGCCCTTCCAAAGCGTGTCGAACGCGCAGAACGCCCAGCCCGACTTCGGGAAGAGCTGCTGGCAGGTGTTCGACGATACCATGTTCGAGGGCATGGAGGACGCGGTTGAGGAGTTCAAGCAGAAGGGCTGGCTGTTCGAGGGATCAACGCCCGAAGAGCTGGCCGCCGCCTGCGGCGTCGACCCGCAGGGCCTCGCCGACACCATCGCGCGGTACAACGGGTTCTTCGAGGCCGGCGTGGACGAGGACTTCGGACGCGACCTGGCGGGAACCATCCCGTTCACGGGCACGCGCTTCTTCGCGCTGACCACGAACAGCTGCGTGCTCGCCACGGTGGGCGGGCTCACCATCGACGGTTCGTGCCGCGTGCTCGATACCGACGACCGGGTGATCGAGGGGCTGTACGCCGTGGGCAACGCGTCGGGCAACTTCTTCGCCGGCAACTACCCCCGTCATATCCCTGGAACGTCCATCGGACGCGCCGTCACGTTCGGCTACGTTGCCGCCGAGCATGCGGTGAAAGGAGCGTAAAGCCATGTTGAACGTCAAACGATCCACGGTAGGCGCGTTGTCGACGGTTGCGCTTGTCCTTTGCCTGACCTTGGGGTTGGCGGCATGTGCGCCGCAGACATCAGAACCCGGCGCCGATGCGGACGGCTCGTCGGCCAAGACGACGCAGACCGCTGCCGGCGACGGCACCGGTGCGTATGTGTCCGACGAGCAGTGCTTGAGCTGCCATGGAGGCTCGTACGAGGCGCTGGCCGAGACCACTTCGTCCTACGAGCAGAGCAACCCGCACGACCCCCTCCACGGAGGGTACAACTCCTGCGTGAACTGCCATGCGCGCGACAAGGAGATCACCGACAACCAGTGCATGCACTGCCACGATTGGCCGCATAATCCCGCGGCGTAACGCCGATCGGCCTGTTCGGAAGAGGAGCCGGAGCGAGCGCGCTTCGGCTCCTCTTGGTTTTCGCATGCGAAGGAGGCGGGAGGGCTCGCGGCCGGGCATGCTCATGCTATGCTGGGCGAAACGAGGTGCTGGCAGGAGGGACGCGGCGTGGATGCGGAAACCGAAAAGAAGCGGAAGAGCGGGCTGACCCGGGACGTCATCGTGGATACCGCGTATCGCATGATCGATCGCGACGGCATGGGCGCATTCACGATGCGTGCCCTCGGCGCGGAGCTGGGCGTGTCGGCCATGGCGTTCTACGCGCACTTTTCCTCGCGCGAGGAGGTGCTGGTGGCGGTGCTCACGCGCTTCATGGAAACGCTCGACACCGATCCGGTGCCGGGAGAGCGGTGGGACGACACGCTGCGGCGCACGATGACGTCCATCCATCGGGAGTACTGCGCGCATCCGCACATGAACGATATCGACCTCGATCCGAACATCTCCTACGCGGGTTTGGCGGCCCACACCGAGAAGATCGTGTCGCTGCATCTCGACCAGGGTATGCCCGAGCCCGTGCTCACGAAGGCGTGGGCCATGGTGGACGCCTTTCTCACCGGGTTCAACGGAAGCGCGATCGCCGCCCAGAAGCGACGGCTGGCAGACGAGGCGGCGGGTGGCGCGACGCGCGACATGCCCGTGTGGCAGCGCATCGTGGATTCGGCGTACTCGGAAGAGTCGTTCGCGAACGGCGTGGAGATGATCATCATGGGCGTGCGTGGCTTGGCGGCACCCGACCCGTGCGAGTGGCATACCCCGAAATAATGCCGCGCCCCGGGGAGGTCGGGGCGCGGGTAGGATGCTGCGCGCGGGAGGGGAGGGCGCGCAGCTTATGAGGGGAACGCGTTACTTGGCGGCCACGAGCTTGACCACGTGCAGGGCCTCGGTCATCGTGCGGCCGCAGGCGACGCCGTGCATCTGGTCGGGGTAGTTGCCGCTGAAGAGCGACCCCGAGCAGTCGCCGGCGCAGTACAGGCCCTCGATGGGCTCGAAGTCGGTGTTGAGCGCCTGGCAGTCGGCGTTGATGCGGATGCCGTCGATGGTGGTGAGCAGCGTGCCGCCCAGCGTGGCGCCGAAGAACGGCGGGGTGCGCAGCTCGGAGAGGCGGTAGGGCTCCTTGCCGAAGTCGACGTCTTCCTGGTTGTCGTACAGCTCGTTGTAGCGCTCGCAGGTGGCGAGGAACGTCTTCTTGGCGTCGGCGTCGAAGCCAAGCTTGTCGGCAAGCTCGTCGAGCGTGTCGGCCTTCTGCAGGCGACCGTCGGCCAGCTCCTTCTCGAAGTACTTGTCCAGGTCGTACGTGCCGTCTCCCTTCTTCACGCCCAGCACGCCCATGCGGGTGCCGGCCGAGCAGCCGAGGGTGTGGAAGCGCTGCACGTCGTCGCCGAAGTTGCCGTCCCAGACGCTGATGTACACGCCGCCGGGCTGCTGCGCGGCCGCATGGGGCAGGTAGTCGTAGTCGGCGGACTCGAGGGCGAAGCGCTCGCCGCGCAGGTTCACCTTGAGGAAGGGCTGCGTGCCGGGGTTGAACTGGCCGTTGCCCGGCCACTGCGGATTGCCGGCCTTGACGGACTCCTCGGTGTAGCCCGCGGTGGTGCCGGGCGCGACGAGGCCGCGGTCGAAGATCATCGTGGCGCTGGTGATGTCCTTCACCGCACCCGCCCACAGCGCCGCCTTGATGCCGTCGCCCGTGTTGTTCTGGTTGTAGCCCAGCGCGGTCACCGACGCGGTGGTGATGGGGGACAGCGACGAGAGCATGGCCGGGTTCGCGGAGTACCCGCCCGTGGTCAGCAGCACGCCCTTCTTGGCGTTGATCTGCGTGTAGCCGTTGTCGGTCTTGAAGATGGCGCCGGTTACCTTGCCGGAATCCTCGGTGACCAGCTTTACCAGCTCATGGTTGTAGGAGATCTCGTAGCCGTTGTCGTTCATGACCTTCTCGAACAGCTCGTTGCGCACGGGGACGCCGTCGCGGCCGCCCTCGGCGTTGCCGTAGTGGTGCTCGCCGCAGGGGGTGTAGAAGGGGGTGGCGCCCATGCCGCCCGGCATCTCGAACTCGTCGGCGATGACCACGGCGCCGGCTTCGCTCATGAACTTGTCGACGTACTCGAACATGTCGTTGCTCTCGTTCATCCACATGTTGATGAGGTTGTGGTCGCACGTGCCGCTGGAATAGCGAGCCCACTCGCCGTGCAGGCGGGCGCGGTCGGTGTGGTAGCCCTGGTCGGTGAAGGGCTTGGTGTCGACGGCGTTGAACCAGTGGCGCGTGGCGCCCACCTCGGTGCCCTTCTCGCATAGGATGAAGTCCATCTTCTGGTCGGATGCGTACGCGCCGGCGATCATGCCGCCGTTGCCTGCGCCCACGATGAGCAGGTCGGTGTCCTTCGTCTCGGTGATGTCGCCGATCTCCGGCGGGGCGCCCAGCCAGTCGACCGTGATGGCGGCGCTGCCGTCGTCCACGGCCACCGCGTTGTTGTCGGCCACGCCCCTGGGCGGGCCGGGCGGGGCGGGAGCGAACGCCGTTCCGGTTGTACCCGCGGCCTTGGGCGAGCAGCCGGCCAGGCCCATGGCGGCAAGCGCGCCGACGCCTGCGACGCCGCCCAGGAAGCTGCGGCGGGAGATGCCGCCTTCGTTCGTTACGTTCGTTCCCATGATGATCCTCCTAATGGTGCGATTTGTTTTGCGGCTCCGGATGAGGAGCCGCTTCCCTCGACGTGCACTCTACGGCGTTCGGCGAGGCTTTGAAACACCCCCCCGGGGGGGGGCCGCGCTTT
>OBVD01000982.1_pt1 | contig 12334 bp, 8 predicted proteins | sample 1495031 | NCBI WGS metagenome assembly OBVD01 (sample SAMEA2579967, study PRJEB22360) | human gut metagenome
GAAGTACAAAGAGAATTACAAAGAGAATAATGTAGGAGAATATATTTTGAATGCAATAATTTTGGCTGCTGGACATAGTTCCCGTATGATTGAGGAAAAACAATATACCCATAAGCCTTTGTTACCAATTCTTGGGCTTCCCAATATTGAGAGAACAATTCTAATTTTAAATGATTTTGGAATAAATGATATTGTTATAATTGCAGGAATATATGCAGATCAATATACATTTTTACAAGAAAAATATGGTTGTACCATCGTATCTGATCCCAATTGTTCAGTATCTACGCTCTATGGGATATACAGTATTGTTAATATTATAGGTGATACTTTCATCATTGAAGGTGATGTTGTTTTGGCGGAGAATATTTTTATTAATAAGCCTTATAGCTATTATTATGTAATGAAATATTTAAATCCGGAATTTGACGCTTGGAAACCTATTCTTGATAAGAATGGGCGAATAATTTCCTTTGAAATTGGTTGCTTTTCAGAACCGTGCATTTTTGGAGTATCTTTTTGGAGTAAATCTGATGCAGAAATTTTCAAAAAAATTATTGCTGATATCAGTACTCCTGAAAATTTATCTAATAGCGAAAACTTCTGGGATGACTATTTTAATGATTTTTTGGACGAAATCCAAATTCACACTTTAGAAATACCAAATTATGTTGCATCAGAAATGAACAATGTAATCGAATATGAGATGGCCATAACAATGTGCCAAAAGTATTATTCTAATCCAAAACAATATTTTATAAACTGGCATAATAATAAAAATGAGTATTCATATATAATGAATACATCTCAAGCACTAAGTTATACCCAAAAACTTTTGGAAGAGTATATCTATAAGCATCCTGACGAAAACTTTAGTTTAACTATTCCATCATACTTTGAAAATAATGAATATCCTTATATCATAAAAAAAGAAAAGAAAAGCATTGGGTTTATAGATATAGCTATTGAAAAAAATTTTTTTCTGCTGAGAAGAATTTATCTTGATAAACCTTATCGAAGACAACGATTAGGAACTCAAATTTTAGAAAATATAATTACATTTTCTAAACTCACAAACAAGGAATTACGGGTAAACGTTTATGATGAAGAGGCAGAAAAATTTTATAAACGTCTTGGATTTAGAAAAAATTTTACAAATTACGTAATAAGGAGACAATGAGTATGGATATAATTCAAGAGTGTTTAGCTTATTTTAAGAATATAGATATAAATTTCGATTTGCTAATAATAGCTGACACACAAAATAAAACTACAAAGAACAATAACTATATTGTTCATACTGATGAAAGTGAGTTTTTTTCTAGAAAAGAATTTTCTGAAATCGCTTCGACATTATTTTATATTTTTGGTTATGCCAAAGTTTTTTACTCAGAATTGGATTTCATAAAATTTGTGATGGATGAGCATCCCTCAGCCACAGAATGTTACATATATAATTTTAGCAGAGATGGAATAGCTGAAGGGAAAAAATCATTGATCCCTGCTTTTTGCGATTTATGCGGTCTTAAATATACTGGATCAAATGCTTTTACTATATCCTTATTGAGAAATAAATGGATTTTTACACAGGTACTTTCTAATATGGGGATATTAACACCAAAATCTGTTCTTTATACATTTAATAATCATAATATATTAGAACCTTTTTTGGATACGACAATACTTTTAAAGAATATTCATGAATCAGCAAGTATAGGCTTGCTTACAGACAATAAAATATATTTAACAAAAGAAAAATTGAAAACAGTTGATATGACACTACAACGGATGAACACTAAACAACTACTCATACAAGAATATATTAGCGGCCTAGAATGTGAAGTTTTAGTAATACAGTTTAAGGGAAAGTATTATGCACTTGAGCCAGTGGAAATTGTTATAAATGGTAATGATTTTTTAGATTCCTTAACATCAAACCTATATAATTATTCGTTTAGAAAATTATCCGATAGTTTGAGTCCAGTAGTAATAGAACAAATAAAAAAACAAGCAGTTAAAGCTGCACAAATTTTAAGCATTAAAGACTATGCGAGATTTGATTTCCGTATAGAAAAAGACCAGCCATATCTTATCGATATAGCTGGAACACCATATACTATAAAACATAGCTCGGTAGCGTTTCTGTTTGAAAATATAATGCATTTAGATTATAAAGATATTTATAAGACAATAATGGCGTGTTCTTTTTCAAATTATGATATACTTCAATCATAAGATGTATATTGCAAATCAGATAGCATAAGCCCCCGGCAGAAAAAAGAAGCCAATTCACTAGATCGTCGTTTCAAAGGTACTAGATTATTACAAAAATCATATCCATCTAATATTTGACGATTCAAAATAATCTCTTTTAGCGCAAGAAGTTTCTTATCCCAAAAAACTTCTTGCTTTTTAAATAATGATGGAACAAAATCATCTAATAAATTAATAATTTTTGTTGCACTCTCCCATTTTTCTTCTAATATATATCTATATATTTCGAACCAAGCAAAATAATAACGATAAAAGTCATCCACATCATCATCTTCAATATTTGACACATCATCGCAATCCATTAAATGCTCCAAATATTTTTTGAATTTGAGATATTCTGAAATATTACCATAATAAAGATTTAGCGAACATATATTAGTGAGAATAACAAATTCTGTTGCACATGAAATACGTTGTAATTGTTTTCTTAATTTTTTGACAGTTTTTTTTGCATATCTAAAGCAATATTTTTTTGCATGGGATTGTTCATACCTAAGAAAATCTGCTATTATCATGTTATTTAGTATTTTCTGAGGGTACGGTATTGATATTTCATTTTCTAAAGAAACTTGCATAGCTTTTCTGCATGCCTGTATAGCTTCATTATATTTTTGTATAACTATGTCTGTTCCTGCTTCACAGATTAATGTGATACAATATTCATCCCAGATTTGATTGTCATAAAAATACTTTTTTGCTTTGTCATAATAAATATTACATTGTGTCTGGTTTACAAACAGAAACGCTTTTCGATTAAATACATTCTCCATATATTTAGCAATGCTTTTACTAGATTGAGAGGTTTGTATATTCCCGCTAAGTGAAAGGCTAAGATCATAGATCCGTTTAAATAACTCTGTGTCGTTCAAAACATCTAAGATATAGGGTGCAATATCATAGATAATCCTAAGTTTCAAAACAGTTTCATCAACGATAGGCATCTCTATAGGATATTGTGATAGGCCTAAATATATAGATTCTTCAGCATACTGAACGAGCTGACTTAATATTTGTTTCAATTGTAAATACCAAGGCTTATAATTCCTATACATAAAATGGAAAAAAGCTCTTGCCAGTTCTGCCTTTAAGGGAATCTCAAAATAATCTTTTTGTAAATTACGGTACATCCTATTAAGTTTATCATAATCCGATTCCCCTTCACGTAGGGTATTGTAAAATGATTTTATTGTTTCAAAATCATCATAGTAATAGGAATCTTTTTCTTTTCCAATCAACCTTTCAATTTTTTTGATTTGTTCCAAATTATTAAAACTAAGTGCTTCTGAATAGGAAAGTATAAGAAGGGCAAAAATATCATCTTTCAAATATCCATTGTATGCCCATAAATAGTATGCTCTTAAATAATATTGATCTTGTTCCTTGTTACTATAATAATTGTAATAATCTAAATATCTTTCCTTATTCTTATCATTCAGTTCTTTCTTCAGAATTTTTCGTATTTCATCACAAGCGAAGGAATAAAAGTTCAGCGAGTTTTTTTTCAGCAACGCTTGCTTTTGAGCTAGATATAGACTCTCTCGAACAGTATTTGTTTCTTTATGTGTTATGCTTGCAATTTCTTGACTACCAAAGCTTTTTAGGCTAATTGAGGAAGACAAAATGATGTCTTCCATATCATATTCATTTACATTTCTAGTTAGACCGTTCTTTTTAAGCTCACCCAATCTGTATGTAACCACGGAATCTAAGGCTCTAAAAAAATCAACATTTTGCTCTACTAAATCTATATACAGAAAATCGACTAATTTTAAATTAGACGCACATATTTTTTTGATTTGTTTAATCTTTTCCTCTATGTCCTTTTTCCTTACAATTATTTTATGTTTTTCAGTTAGATATTGTAAAATATCATTTTCATCATAGTCTTCCAATATATTTTTTTCGATTGTAGAACAAACTAGAAAATCCTTTATGCATGAATCATCAACATTACTTATGAGAAAATATAGATGATGTTTAAACGTACTTTCGAGAGTGGTTATATTCTTCATTAGTAATTCAACCAGATATTTTACTTTATTATCTAACTTAGAGTAATCGGGTAGGCAAATTAATAAATCAGAAGAAAATCTTTTTTTAAGAAGATTAGATATTTGATTAAATTGGCTATCATTTTTTTTAGTTGATACCGCTGTCGCTATATCAACTCCAATCCCCCAGCGTATTGGTAATGAAATAGTAGTTTCAATATTATCTACAGAACTCTTAGAAGAATTTTCGTATAAAGATAATTTGTCTCCTTCAGCAATATATACTTGTAATTTGTTATTATGTCTATTTTTGCTATGTATTCTATTGATAACTTCAAATACTACATGTGATTTTCCTGATCCATGATTGCCTAGAATAATGGTAGCCTTTGAGGCTGATGCAGTAATATATTCTTGAGTCAATTTCTCTATTAACTTGTTTCTACCTTCTAAATTTTTATATCTATGTTCTTTCATATCTTTATTACAAATAAACCTTCAATAAAATATTGGATAATAAGGTATTATCTAATATCATTCAGATACCGGATAACTACTAATTATCCTTTAACGTTCATGAAGCTAAGAATAAGAAACACTATTTTTCATATGAAAGGATTTGATTTTACGTTCAATTAGAAACCTTATGGAAAAGATGAGGTGTTCAGTAGAACAGGCAATGGAAAGGGGTGAAAATTTCTGAAGAAGAAAAGAGCAAAAATTTAGATGAATAAGAAAGTATAAAAGTACAAAATATATAAATTTTGAAAATAGTGAGGTGAGCAGTGTTCTGGCTGCTCCCTTTATTGTGTGGTATGGATAACTACGCATACTTTTGAACAAAATTCTAAAGCTGTCTAGTAGTAGAAAAGATATAGACGAAAGTAGAGCGAAATCACAAGATAGAGTTGGGGAAGAAATAGATCTTCTTTACTGTTGAAAGAGAAGGATTATCCAGTAGAAAATAGTCCGATTTTACGTTAATAAATTGTGTAAAAGATTGCATATAGTTGTAAAATTTAGTATAATATCAGTTATTAAAGACGGAAGCAAAAAAGGAGGAATTCCATGAATAAACGTATCGCAAAGAAGAATTTAAAAAAAGCTTTTAAAGAAATGGAAAGTAGTCGTGGAAATGGCGTTTCAGTTATTATAAAAACACAGGCATACGTAGATAAAAATGGAAAAGAATGCGATCCATTAGAAACACCAAATACCAGATTTATCCAGTTAAAACGTCCTAAAATTCAATATATTAGGAATACGGAGAAATAAGAATACTATCTATATTAGAGAAATTTTTTGCATTGAAATGATCTATTTACTTGCGGTTTCTTATATTTTGTGTAAGGAATCGCTTCGTATGAAGAACAATAATTTCAAAAAAGAATAAATTTCTTACGATCCCAAAACTGTTGTTGACAGTTTCTCTATCTAATGCTAGGATAAAGTTGTATTCATTTATGTACAAGCAAATTTGTGCAATGAATTTTTATTCTGCATGGTAGCAGAAGAGTTACTTTGGGCATAGTCTGCAATAAAATATAGGAATAAGTTTAAGACAAGGTATAGAAAGACAAATACCTTGTCTTTTTTTGCGTGTAGAAAGGAGGAATATACCTAAAACTTGCAGACAGAAAGGAGAAAAAATGGCAGAGATAAAATTATTTGATACCTGGACATTTCAGGAAGAAATACCAGAACCGTTCCGTCAGTTTTTACAGAGAGAAGGACTGCGGAAAACAACGACAACAATAGAGTGGCTTTCCCAGTATAATCAAGGACGGCAAGCAACACTGCATCCACCTACATTGAGGGCAATGCTCAATATTGCAGGGATTTATTTGAAACAAACAGAAGGAGCTCTTGGGTTTCAAAAAGGAAATTATGATTTGTTGAATTTCTATTGCATGGAATATGTAAAAGGAAAACGACGCTACGCATTGGTTTATAATCCGATCAGTGCAAAGATACGTGGTGTCTGTAAAACAGAGAAGCAAACATATGCAGCTCTGGATTCCGTTGAAAGAAACATCAGTGATGGAGAGGAGCTTTTGGCAATGCTTATTTATGTCAGTCTGGAAAAGAAAGAAGCATTATATAACCTGGAGTTTGCTCAGAATTTTATTTTATTCATGCAGCAGATGAAAGAAGGATGGAAAAATGCAAAACTTGCATTAAAAGCAGCCTTTCTTTGTTGTGATAACCTGTACCGGAGAGCCGAAAATGTACAGGATTTCAGCAATGAAGGAATTCCGTTGGAGAAAAGCCAGCTTGGAAAGAATGGTATGGAGCAACTTTCCACACTTGCAATCGAAAGTGAACTGTATGCACCAAACGATGCGATAAAAGGTACATTTCAGATTTTTGGAGAAACGAAGAAAGTAAGAGAATGGACGTTAAAAGAATTACAGAAAATTTACAGACAGCACTGGCAGGTTTCTAAAGATTATCAAGACCGTATTCCACAGCTTTCAGAGGATATGAAAGTTGGGGAATATGCGCAGGATATCCTTTCTGCAATTGTAGAGTCTCCTTTCCGGAAATTTATGATCACCGGAAATGCAGGAACAGGAAAGACAACAGACGCACAGATGATTGCCCAGATTTTAGGAGTGCCTTATTTTGCTTTGAACTGTGGACCGGAAACAGATGAAAGTACACTGGTGGCAGGGATTTATCCAAATTCCAGGAAAAAGACCGAAGATAGTATGAAGTTTCCTTCTTTACAGGAATTTGTTACAGATCCGATGCAGGTATTAGAAGAAGTAGCCCATACAAGAAAAGAAGGGATTACCAAAAGCGAAGCCTTTCGGGAACTGTTAGATGCAGTGTATCAGTCCGGTTACCAGAAAGCAAAAAATGAAGGGGATTTTGTAATGCAGGAATCGGAAATCATAAAAGGCTGCCGAATGCCTTCGGTGATTGAAATTATGGAGGCTTCTCTTATTGTAGAGCCGGGGACACTTGGAAAACTTAACCGGTTATTAGATGACTCCAGGAAACTGGACCTTCTGTACGGGGAAGTCGTAGAACGACATCCAAATGCAATTATCATCATCACTACCAATCTGAATTATGTTGCAAATAGGGAATTTGATTTTTCCGTGGTATCCAGAATGAATAAGGTACAGCATCGCAAAGATTTAACAGAACAGCAGTTGGCAGAACGTGCAATGTTTCGGACAGGCTGCAAAGATATGGAAGTTTTAAAACAGATGGCAAAGGTAATGAAACGACTGGATGCAGTCGTAAAAGAAGAATTTGGAAAAGCCGGACTTTGCGGCTACCGGGAATATGAAAACTGGGTATATGAATATATGCGCACCCAAAATCTTGTAAAGGCTGCAGAAGATACGGTATTATCCAAGCTTGCATCCGATGAAGAAGATAGGGATATGCTCCGGCAGGTATGTATGGAGATTTATGTAGAGCAAGGGAAGGGATCTGTATGAGAAGTAAAGAAATAGGAAATAGCAGGCAGACAGAGAAGCGCTTGCTGCGGGATATGGAAGTATTTTCTTCTCCTCAGTTTTTAAGGTTAGTGCAACGGATTGGAAAAGAAATTACAGATAAGCATGATGCACAGATCCGGTTTTATTCCGATGCAACGGATCACAGGGCCGGTTATTTTGAGGGGCGCTATATTTATATCAATACCATGAATATGCTTACACAAAGTTTTCCGACTTTGGATTTGAGAAGCAAAAGCCTGATAGGCGTGGAAGGACATGAATGCGGACATCAGAATTACAGCAGTATCTATCTGAGACGGAAATATATAGATGGAATTGCAAGTGGGATTTTATATCCAGCCTGGCCGCTGCCGGAGACGGAGCGAGAAACTGGATTTTTACAAAGTATGAAAGAGGGTTTTCAAAAGAAAGATACGGTTCTATTAGGACTCTATCTGCAAACAGCCGGAAGGCTGCATGGATATCTGGAAGATGCCTTTATCGAAGAACAGATGTGCAGAAGGTTTCCAGGAAGTATCCGGCAGGGGATTTTGCAGAACCGTAAAAGGAATATGGAGCAGATTTCTAGTCTGAAAAGCCAGATTGCACAGAAGAAATCAAAGCTGAAGATTATGTTACTTCTGTTGGTGCAATATATGTTTACCCATAAGGTCAACGTATGGGACGGAGAAGTTGCAGAATATATGGAACTGCTTAGAAACTGTATTCCGGTTCTTTTGAAAACGACTGTTGATATGGGGGAAAGCACAAGGTATCTTGCAACAAACCAGATTTTATTGAAGTTGTGGCCTTTGCTTTTAGAAGAAGCGGAAGGTATGGAAAGAAAAATAAAATCGACAGGAGAAAACAAAGAGAGCGTATTGAAACAGGCTTTTGATGAGTGGAAAAAAGATCTGCCACAATACTCGGAAGAACCTTTCTGCAGGGAAATCCGCATGGAGCGAAAGGAAGCTTCGGATGTTCTTTGGAATGGAGGAGAACTGAAACGTGCTTTTTCAGAAGAAATGCAATCCATTCAAATGGAAAGAGAAAGTGTAGTAAAAGAGAAGGAAAGACTGACAGAAGGAAAGACAGAGCCTTTGCTTTCTGAATTGGAGCAAGAAACTGTAAAGACAATTGATATTGGAAGAGAACTGCACAATATTTGTCTGGAATTAAAAAGAGAAGCAAGGGAAAAGGGATATGAGGAATGGATGCGGGAGCGTTTGAAAGAGATTTTAGAAAATACGGAGTTTACACCTGTGAACCGGGAAATTAAAAAGCGTGTTTTCCGAAAAGAAGTCATTTCACAAACTGCATATCAAAAATATAGAATTTTTCAACCGCAGATAAAACATACTTTAATGAAAATGAAGCAGGATTTACTACCGGTTCTAAAAAGGAAGAAAACCCATATTTTGCGTCACCAGTATATTGGAAAAGGATTGGATATGGCACACCTTTGGAATCCTGAAAAAAGGATTTTCCAGACAAAAATCCCTTCCCGAAATATGGATACGGTGATCGGATTTTTACTGGATCAATCTGCTTCCATTGATAAGAAACGCTGGAAAGCTTCTGTACTGACAGCTCTTTGTGTAGTAGAGTTCGCACAGGCACTTGATATACCAGTATGTGTAAATGGGCATTGTACAGGGAGGGAGCATATAGGCAGGGAGCAACAAGAAATGATATGTTTACATTCGTATTTGGAGTTTGGAGAAAAAAAAGAAGGTAAATACCGGATCTTAGATATGGAAACAGGAGGAGCCAACAGAGATGGGGCAGCCCTTCTTTACATGGCAGAAAAGATAGCAAAAAGAAAGGAAAAAATGAAAATTCTGATTTTTTTCTGTGATGGACTTCCAAATGCACAAGGCTATGGCGGAAAAGTAGCAAGGGAAGATTTACAGAAGGTACAAAGGCAGCTGAAGCAGAAACAGATTACTTTGTTTGTGGCAGCGATTGGAAGGGATCAGGAGGATATTCAAAATATTTACGGGAATGCCTGTATCAATGCGGAGAATCTGGAACAGCTTCCGCATCAGATTGTAAAGAAACTTTTAGAATACATGGGATAGAGAAACAGGACAAGGGACTTTTTCAGGTCTCTTTTTTGATTGGAGGAATTATGGAGCAGAAAAAAGAATGGATTGAGGATTTCTGGCGTACAGGGTATGCAATCCGTCTGGGGAAAGACCAGTATTTTCAGGAAATCAGAAACAAACGTATTGTAACCGCAAAAATTTGGAAAGCCGCTTTCTTTCAAAGCTTAAGAGAAGCTGAGATATTTGCTCAAAAACATCTTTGGTATACGGGGATGGATCCGCAGATTTGCTACCGTGCTTGGGTACTGGTATCTATTGAAAGTGAAGAAGAACAGGAGTTGTTTTGGAATGGAAAGCAGTTTGTCCCGGAACTTGGGAAGGCAAAACTTTTTTTCAGTTCGCAGGAGATGCAGACTTATGTAAAACGTTTGGGACTATCCAGACAGACTTATCCGGAATTATTGCCGGTAGAGAAAAAACAGATGAAAAATGCAGCGTAAGGAGGAAACAGGATGGAAATTAAAAATTTAGCACAATTAAAACGTGTTATACAAGAGAAAAGAGAATTTATTATCAGAGCACACCGACAGGAAAAATTTTTAGGACAGAAGAGAATACCTAACGTGGTACAAAGTAATGGATTTTATTCTGTCATATCCGGACAGCCGGAGCATGAGGTCAGTTGTGCAAATCATGGAAAAGGAAGCTGGATTGATTTTGGGAAAGCAACTCAGTGGGAATTTCAGGAGGAGACATGCAGTATGTATTTGCCAGAAATGGAGCATATACCTGAAAACCTGATTTGGACGATTGAATTTTGCAAGGATAAAAAGAATATCCCACAAAAACTTTCCTGCTCCATTCTCTGTAATGCTTATTATCATGGGGAATTATTGCTGCCAGGAGCAATAAAAACCTTCCCGGAGGCACTGGAATATGCGAAGGACCATTTAGATGAAATTCCATTAGGAGAAATGAATTATATAGAAAACAGTGATGTACTCGATCAGGAGAATTGTGAGCTGGTAGCTGCCGATTCGGAAGAAATTCCAGAAGACAGCAGCAAAGAAAACGGTTTGAAAAGTTCCAAAGAGGAATGGTGGAGGATCATTGAAGGAATAAAAGAACATGAAAGTAGGCTGGCAGAACAGGGAAGGACAGAAGATGCAGAAAAGATTGCCAGAGGTATGGACTTTTTCTATCCAAATGATGTTGTAACGGAGATTTTAAAAGATGGAGATGGAAGAATTTCTGGGATAAAAAGAGGAGAAATTTCTTTATCAGATGACGATTATTATCTAGCAGATACCCAGGAACATTATTCCTTCCGTCAAGTTACTTGGGAGGATATTCTTGGAATAATGGAGGAATATTCCAAGAATGGTTATCTGCCTCCCATCTTTTCAAAGGGAACGGTTATCTGGCTTTCAGAAGAATATGAGAGTGATTCCAAAACATCAAGATTTTACTATCCGATGCAGCTGCCACCATGGAAAAGTCTGCAAATGATCCGAAAGTTGGATTGCTGGTATGCAGATACCGATTTGGATTCTAGGGAATATGCAGAAGAATATCAAAGGATTGTATCTGGAATTTTGCATGGTCTTGTGATTTTAAACCCGAAAAAACTCGCATTAGAAGAGGTGATTAAAGAATGGGAAGTGAATTTTACAGAACCCGAAAAAAGAGGGTATCGAGTAGCCTTTGATGAAATTCGTAAAGGTAAAATCCCAATTGTTCGGGACTGTAATTACATAACAGATTAACCACAAAAGAAAGAAATAAAGGGCTGTGCAAGACAGCCCTTTCCAGAAAGGAGAACAAATGGATATATTAAAAGAAAAAATAGATGCAAACAGTTTTCAGACTATGAAGCATATCATTTTCCTTACCTCAACAAAGAATGATAAGATACGGTATTTTGAAAAAGAAGAGGCAGATAAACGTTTTCTTCCAATAGGGAAAGAACAAAAGGAGGAAGACGCTTATACCTTTCAGTATCCGGGTGAGATGCTGGAGAGGTATGAAGAAAAGATAGGGGATACTGTTCAAATCCGCAGGGCACTGGCATTTGCCCTTGTAACTATGTCTGATTTTCATGAAGCACAAATGTATGTGGGAACACAATATGAAAACTTTCTGAAACGGATAGAACGAGAAGCGAAAACCGATATTTATCTGGCAGGAGCTATGTGTTTTTTAACTCCGTCTGAAAAGAAACAAAAGTTTTATTATGAACGAATTAAAAGTTATTCATACAAAGAACTTGCAGAATGTATGTGTATCCTGTTTTTATTCAAAGGAAAAAAAGAAATCTGGGAAATGCTAAAAGAAAATGTATGCTCTTTCTTTGAAAATGAAAGAGCAGTAAATATCTTCCAAAATGCTGAAATGTATATCTGGTTTTTCAGAACTTATGAAAAGGAAATTAAAAAAGAAAGAAAACAGATATTTTCGAGATTAAAACTTTTGGTGAAGATGCAGCATACCCACGTAAAAGAACGTTCAGAGTGTTGTGGTCAAGCATTTTTGTAACACTTATGGCTAATAAAATCGGTGGATTGCA
>OBVD01000986.1_pt1 | contig 12289 bp, 6 predicted proteins | sample 1495031 | NCBI WGS metagenome assembly OBVD01 (sample SAMEA2579967, study PRJEB22360) | human gut metagenome
GGCGGCGAACTCCTCGAGCAGACGCTGGTGCGCGCCCTTGCCGCTCGTGGTGTCGGCGTCCATGCGCACGATGGGCACCCCCGGGCCCACGCCGGGCATCTCGTCGAGCAGCACGCGCAGCTCGGCCTCGACCCGCTGCGTGCCCGCGCCGACCTTCTTGAGGTAGGGGCTGCCGCATTCCGGGCACACGGGCGGCGTGGGTATCCGATAGCCGCAGTGATGGCAGATCAGGAAGTTGCCGCGTTCGTGGTACGTGAGCGACGTGGAGCACGAGGGGCACTCGGGCACGAAACCGCATTCCCGGCACAGCAAGAATTTCGCGAAGCCGCGCTGGTTGAGCAGCAGCACCGCCTTGCGGCCGGCGGCCAGCTCCTCCTCGAGCGCGCGGGCCAGCGGCAGCGCGAACATCGAACGCGACCCGCCGCTGAACTCCTTCGCCATGTCCACCACCTGCACCTCGGGCAACGGTTTGCCGTTCGCGCGCTCGGGCAGGCTCACCTGATGCCATGAGGGGTTTTTCGCGCAGGCGTGCAGCGCCTCGATGGAGGGCGTGGCGCTTCCCAGCACCACGGCGGCCCCGGCGCGCCGCGCCATCCACACGGCCACGTCGCGCGCATGGTAGCGCGGCGCGCTGTCCTGCTTGTAGGAACCTTCGTGCTCCTCGTCGATGACGATGAGACCGAGGTTCGAAAGCGGCGTGAACAGCGCGCTGCGGGCGCCCACGACCACGCGCGCCGCGCCCGAGCGGATAAAATCCCACTGGTCGTAGCGCTCGCCCTGGCTCATGCGCGAGTGCATGACGGCCACCAGATCGCCGAAGCGGCCGCGGAAGCGCGCCACGGTCTGCGGCGTCAGCGATATCTCGGGCACGAGCACGCACGCCGTGCGCCCGGCGGCCAGCGTCTCCTCGATGGCCTGCAGGTACACCTCGGTCTTGCCCGAGCCGGTGACGCCGTCCACGAGCACCACCTCGCCCGCGCCGCGCGAGCGCGCCGCGTCGATGGCCGCGAGCGCATCGGCCTGTCCTCGCGTCAGCGGCGGCTTGGGCGAGGGGGTGAAGGAGCCTGCGGGTTGGACTGCGCCTGCGGGCTGGAGGCTCGCAGGTTGGACGGCCGCTGGTTGGCGCAGTGAGTCAGCGAGCGTTTCCGCAGCGCTTGAGCCGGGGTCGATGACGGAAACGTGGCGCACTTCGGTGCGCGAGCCTTCGTCGACGGCCGTATATCGGGCGTTGCGGGAAGCCGCGGCGTCGGCCCGCTCCGTCGGCCGGCCGACGGAACCTGAAAGCCCCGCATGCGACGGCGGTGCTCGATGCGCACGACGCCCTGCTTCTCCAGTGCCTTGAGAGGCGACGACACCGCGCCGAACTCGGCCGTCAGCTCGGCCACGCGCAGCTCGCCGCGCTCGAGCGCGGCCGCGATGGACGCCTGCTTCACGGCGTTCTTGCGCGGCTCGAAGTCCGCGAGCGCAGGCCCCGGCACCACCCAGCGGTCGTCGACTTCCCCCACCGTCGGCTCTTCAAGACGCCAGTAGCCTCCCTGCGCGCGCACCATGCGCGGCACGCCGCCAGGCGGCGTGAACAGGCGCACGCACGACGACAACGGCGCGATGTAGCGTTCCGAGAGCCACTGCGCGCACGCAGCCCCCTCCTCGTCGAAGTACGGGCGGCTCACCGCGCGCACGATGCCCTTGAGCTTGGCAGGGTCGAGACCTGCGGGCCAATCGCCTTCGGCGCGCTCCTCGATGCCGATGACGAAGCCGACGGCCTGCCGCGGCCCGAACGGCACGAGCACGGCGCAGCCGACCTCGATCGGCTGGTCGCCCGCTTCTTCAGGGACGGCGTAGGTATACGGCGCGTCGAGCGCCTGCGTGGGTATGTCCAAGATGACGGATGCGAGTTTCATGCCCCCAGTATATCCCAACCCCGAGCTGCCGCAGGAGCCCTACCGCTCCACCGCAGGAAATCCCTTGGCATTCCGCTCGCCCCCGCATCCGAACACGCTATCCGTTGTTAAACCAGGATCGACATGCACCGCCGCACGCCGCTTTCCCTATCGGGCGGCTGGCGATCAGGCGAGACGAGCACCTGGTCGATGGCCGAAGAGGGCTTCCGAACCGCCGGCGAGAGGGACGAGCCGACCTGGGCTATGTCAATCTTGGTTTAACCGCGGAACACGCTACCGTTGACGAAAAACCATCGGATTCGGAAGTTCTTAAGCGAACCTCAAGCGCACAGAGAAAGCTCCTGTCGAATAAGGACAGGTCACCGGAAAGATCACTTTCGATATCGCGCAACGAGCTCGACCGAAACGCACGATGTCTTCCGAATTCGGCGACTTTTCGCCATTTCGAGCCCGCTCCGCTGTTAAACCAGGGTTGGAATCGGCCTTTCGCCGTCGAGCCGGGATCGGAGGGGGCCCGGCCGGGCGGCGCCGCTCCCGGCCGGGCGGCGGGCGACGGGATCCGTGGGCACGAATCGACCACCATGACAATGTTGCCTTCGGCGAACTCATATTGCGACGGTTCCGAGTTTCAGCGACCTGGGCATATGTCGAGCGCCTTCCCGGAAGCCCGGCGCGAACGGCCCGAAACGGCTCGAAACGAGCCCCGAAATTGTCACGGACATCGATTCGCGCCCACGATCCCCGCTTTCCCTGCTAACCCCGGTTCAACAGCGAAGAGCCCGGCTGGCAGCACGAAACGGCGCGCGGGAGAGAACGCGGGACAGAAACCCTTCCAGACCTACCAAGCGCATAGCCGAACGCTCACGCTTCACGCGAAGCGCCCCCCGAGGCACCGTCCCGCGCGCCGCAAAAGCAAAACCGCCCGGCGCGATCGCCGGGCGGTTCGCCACATGCTTCTACGGTTGTCGCTTACGCCAGGCCGCAGGCCTTACGCAGCTCGTCGGCCTTGTCGGTGCGCTCCCACGTGAACTCGGGAAGCTCGCGGCCGAAGTGGCCGTAGGCGGCCGTCAAGCGGTAGATGGGGCGGCGCAGGTCGAGCGCGTCGATGATGGCGCCCGGACGCAGATCGAACGTCGCGTCCACCGCGGCCATGATGTCGGCCTCGGGAACCGCGTTCGTGCCGAACGTGTCGATCATCACGCTGACCGGCTTCGCCATGCCGATGGCGTAGGCAACCTGCACCTCGCAGCGAGCGGCCAGGCCCGCGGCCACCACGTTCTTCGCCACCCAGCGCGCCGCGTAGGCCGCCGAGCGGTCCACCTTCGTGCAGTCCTTGCCGGAGAAGGCCCCGCCGCCGTGCCGTCCCATGCCGCCGTAGGTGTCCACGATGACCTTGCGGCCCGTGAGGCCGCAGTCGCCCATCGGCCCGCCGATGACGAAGCGGCCCGTGGGGTTCACGTGGATCTCCGCGTCGGGCGAGAGCGCCACGCCCTCGCCGGCCAGCACCGGGCGCACCACCTGCTCCACCACGTCGGCGCGCAGCCGCTCGTAGGGCGCCTCCTCGGCGTGCTGCGTGGACACGACCACCTTCTCCACCCACTTCGGCGCGCCGTCCTCGTAGCGCACGCTCACCTGGGTCTTGCCGTCGGGGCGCAGGTAGTCGAGCGTGCCGTCCTTGCGCACGGCGGCGAGGCGCTCGCTCATGCGCTGGGCCAGGTAGATGGGCATGGGCATGAGGGTGCTCGTCTCGTCGCAGGCGTAGCCGAACATCATGCCCTGGTCGCCCGCGCCGATGCGCTCGTAGGGGTCGTCCGCGGCCCCGCCGTGGGCCGCCTCCCAGCTCTCGTCCACGCCCTGCGCGATGTCGGGGCTCTGCTCGTGGATGGCGTTCACCACGCCGCAGGTGGTGCCGTCGAAGCCGTACTTGGCGCGGTCGTAGCCGATGCCGCACACCACCTCGCGCACGATGGCCGGCACGTCCACGTACGCCTGCGTGCGGATCTCGCCCGCCACGGCCACGAGCCCCGTGGTCGCAAGCGTCTCGCACGCGCAGCGCATCCGCGACACGTCGGCGGGCTGCCCGCTGGGGGCGATGTAGCCCTCGCGCTCGAGCTCTATCTCCTTGGAGATGATGGCGTCCAAGATGGCGTCCGATATCTGGTCGCACATCTTGTCGGGATGCCCCTCGGTGACGGATTCGGACGTGAACAGGTAGGATTTTGGCAAAGCGATCGATAAGCTTGGCCTTTGCTCTATCGTCATTTCAATTCTCTCTATACTTTAGATTGCCCATTATCCAGCTTATTTAGGTTGATGACCCTTATTGGACGTCCATCTTGCTCGACAGCTCCTTTTTTAAAGCCTGATATGACTCTTCGCTCATTGCGTGCTCCATGCGACAGGCATCCCTTTGTGCAATTTCAGTCGGAATGCCAAGGTTGGTAAGAACCTTGAAGAAGAAGCAATGGCGGTCGTAAACTCTTTCAGCGATTTTGCGTCACCCATTTGAAAGGCGAACCAAACCTCGAGGCCTAAATTCAACATATCCTTCCGCGCTCAAGGAGGACATAGCTTTTGATATGCTCGCCTTGGAAAAACCCATTCTACTGGCCATATCCACTTGCCTTACAAAACCACCAGAACGAGTTTCGAGAATAAGCAGGTTTTCTAGATAGTCTTCCCTTGACTCACTCAAAGTCATCAGTTCCACCTCACTTAATTCAAAATCCGACCCGTCGACGACTGAAGCTCCACCATTTTCTTGAACAGGCTGTCTTCGCGCTCCATGAGCTCCGACGGCTTTCCTTGCTCGGCAACGCGGCCTCCATCCAGCACCACGATTTTGTCGGCGCTCATCACGGTTCTCATCCGGTGCGCGATGACCAGCACGGTTTTGCGTTCAAGGAGACACGATAGCGCCTCCTGCACCTTCGTCTCATTTTCAACGTCAAGTGAAGCGGTCGCCTCATCCAGAAGAACAATGGGGGCGTTTTTGAGGATCGCCCGGGCAATCGATATGCGCTGGCGCTCGCCTCCGGACAAAAGCGCGCCGTTCTCGCCTATCCTCGTTTCATAGCCCTTCGGCATGCGGGAGACAAAATCATCGCAGTTCGCCGCCCGAGCCGCCGCAAACACCTCCTCATCCGTGGCATCTGGCCTACCGAGTCGGATGTTCTGCATGATCGTGTCGTCGAACAGAACCACATCCTGGAACACTTGGGCGAAATCGACGAGAAGGGCCTCGGGGTCGACGGTCGAAACGTCCACGCCTCCGATGCTCACAACGCCATCGTCGGCATCCCAGAAACGGGCAGCCAGCTTGGCCGCGGTGGACTTGCCGCCCCCGCTCGGACCGACCAAGGCGGTCACCTCGCCCTCCTTCGCAACAAATGAGACGTTCGAGAGAACCTTCTCGCCTCCTTCGTACGAAAAAGTCACGTTGTCGAAAGAAATGTCGTGATTCGCCGGCTCGAATTCCATCGACCCGGTTTGAGGCCGCTCGTGCTCGATGGAGTGCATGCGCTTGATTCCGAGCTTGAGATTGAGAAGCTCCGTCACAACTTCAAGCACGGTGTTGATCGGATCGTAGAATCTCGTCACCACGAGAAGGAAGCAGAAGTACACCATGAACTCTAGTTCCCCCGATGCCAAAAGCAGGGCTCCGACGAGGACGGTCGAAGCTATTCCGAGCTTGAGGAACGCTTGCGCGGCCGACACGGGAACGGCACTCGAAAGCTCCGAGACGATCTGGGCCTTCTCCGCGCGATCGATCTTCTGATCCAGTTGCTCGAGATACGTTTCCGATTGGTTCGCCGCCGTGATCTCTTGGGCGCATTCGAGGTACTCCTGCAAGCCGTCCGCAACGTCAAGCTGGCGGTCGATGAGAAACTGCCCCTTCGCATCTTGGCTCTTCCGAGAGAAGGCGATGATGAGCAAGGCGATGGGAAGAACCCAGAGGGCGGCGATGGCCATCTTCCAGTTGAAGAGCAGAAGCATGATCGAGATCAATATGGTCGACGCGCCGGTTCCGAACAAAAGGGGCATGATATGGGAGAACATGCGCTCCTGATCGGCGCAGTCCTTCATGATGGTGGTGGTGAGGTCCGAGAGGTCGCGCCTTCCGAAAAAGGAAAGGGGCAATCTGCGCAGCACCTCGGCAAGCTCGATCCGCTTTCTGGCACTCTCGCCGTACACGACATTGTAGGTGAAATGGTATTCGAGCCATTGGGTCAGCAGCATGAGCAGGAGTATGACGACGATGGCTGCAAGATAGCCACCAAGAGCAGGGAGGGGCTTCGAGGGGTCGAGCAGATGATCCAGGTAGTCGTTGGTCGCCATGCACAGCACGCCAATGGGTGCCATCATGACGAGGTTGGCGAGAGCGCAGAAGAACGCGCCTCTCTTGAACTCGAAAGCACCCCGCTCGGTCAAAGCGAACTTCTCACGCAGCATCGTTGGCACCCCCTCCGATTCTCCAAGAGACTGATTTCTGATAGTCCTCCCACATCCGGCGATACACTCCCTTGCTTTCGACAAGATCCCCGTGGGATCCCGATTCCGAGATGGCCCCGTTCTCCACGACGCAGATCCTGTCCGCGCCCACCACGGTCGATAGCCGGTGTGCAATCATGAGAACGGTCTTGCCGTGCGTAAGACGCGCGAGCGCACGTTGGATAAGGGCTTCGTTTTCCGGATCGGCGAACGCTGTGGCCTCGTCCAAGACCACGATAGGCGCATCTTTCAGAATGGCCCGGGCAAGCGCGATACGCTGGCATTCGCCGCCCGACAGGTAGACGCCCTTCGCGCCGACCACCGTGTCCAAGCCCTCGGGCAGCTTCGCGATGATGTCGTCGCATTGCGCCGCGTGCGCGGCCGCCTCCACCTCCGCGCGCGTAGCCGACGGGCGCGCGAATCTGATGTTGTCAATGAGGCTGCGCTTGAAAAGCCGTGTGTTTTGGAAGACGAAGGAAACGGAATCCATCAGTTCCGAACGGGGAACATCCCGCACATCAACACCGCCGACAAGCACCCGTCCTTCATCGACGTCCCAGAACCTCGGAACAAGGCTTGCAATGGTGCTCTTGCCTCCTCCCGACGGCCCGACGAGCGCCATCGTTTCTCCTTCGGGAATCGCAAAGCTCACGTTCTTGACGGCAGGTGCGTCAGCGCCCGGATACGTGAAAGACACCCCTTCAAAAACGATATCGCACGTCCCGCTCGCCCTCCCGCCTTTCGCAGAACAGCAAGGCATCTCCGGCGTGGATAGGATCCCCTCGATTCGCATCACGGCATCTTGGGCCATCGCCGCAGCTTCAGAGGCGTACAGTATCTTGGTCATCATCGATGTCGTCACCGCGCTGAACACCACGTAGAAGAGGAAGTCCGTGAAGAACGACGCGAAGTCCCCTGCTGCCCCCGCAAGCAGGATGCTGGCGGGAACCAGCACAGCAAAGGTCGAGTTGATCGCCACGATCTGCACGACCTGCGGTTTTTCGCACAACTTCGAATAGCCATGGGCCATATCCCGGTACTGCAGGATGGCCTCCTTGAATGCGTTGAACGAATCGACCGTTTGCTGGAACACTTTGACGACGGGCATGCCTCGAACATATTCGGTCGCAGCGGCGTTCATTCGGTTCAATGCCTGCTGGTAGTTCGACACGAAAGTCAGATAGCTTGAGTTCTCATCGCTGCCTCCCCCTCCCATCATCCTCCAAATGCACGCGAAGGACACCGCGATGGGAACCAGGCACGCCAAACCCATGGCCCAGTCGAAGATGAACATCACGACGACAAACACAACGGGGGTGATGAGGGCTCCCACGAAATCAGGGAACTTATGGGCAAGCACGGACTCGGTCTGGCCGGCGCAGCCGTCGATCACCCTCCTTAGTTCGCCGGTCGAATGCTCGTCGTAGTAGCCAAGGGGAACCTTGGAGAGATGGTGGGTCGCGGCCTTCCTCATGTTGTTGCCGGTTCGGAATGCCGCGATATGAGTGCACATCAACGCCGCGAAGTACACCACCACTCCGGCCACCGCGAATCCGACTGCCAGCCATGCGTAAAAGGCCGCGCCACTCGCTTCGCTCCATTGAGGAGCCACTGCGACAAACTGCGACATGATAAACCAGACGCACACAAGGGGCATCACAGCAAGCAACGAATGCAGACCAGACAAGGCGCAGCCCACCACGGTGAGGATTTTGTAAGGCCCTGCGAAGTCAAGCAACCTGAACAGCGGATGGGGTGCTTTGCGTTTCGACTTTTTGTTCTCTGGGCTTTGTTCCGTCATTTCTCCTCCTGCTCTATTACCAGGACGTTGTTTTGCACTTGCAGCGACTTGAATATTTCCGCAAACTGACCGCGTTACGCTGGGGGGTGCAAAAAAATGGTATTCTGTCGCAACCAGCAAATAGAAAGGTGCTGAATATGGGGTCGACGCGCCAGACAGCCGGCTTGCCAGCAATTGACGTGACTTCTATCTGCGATGCCGCCTTGAAGCTCACCAAAGAATTTGGCATAGATGGTTGGTCTATTCGTCAACTGGCTAAAGAAATTAACGCGTACCCAGGTGTCATTAATTACCACGTTGGTCGAAGAGAAGATGTGGTACATCTTGTTATCGAGCACGTTAATGCCGAAATCGACCTTCCTGAGCCTCGCGAGAATTGGAAACGATGGTTCAAGCTTCTTCTTGAGGGGATGCGTTCCACCCTGAGAAAGTACCCCGGAGTCGCTCGTAGACTCGCTGCCGTAGGTCCTGGCCTTGGGGAATCCGACCGCATTATCAATTGCGGCATTCAAGTGCTGAGAGATGCTGGGTTTGGCGATTGGTCCACTCTTGTTTATTCCGTTTTGCTTTGCCAAACTTGCGCGTTCGTTGCTACCGAGGATGACAGGGACAAAATGGACGATGTGCGCAAAGAGGTGGGGGGTTCGTATGCGAGTGCGCTTTCTGCGTCCGATCCCGGTATTGCCGCTTTGGCAAAAACGGTCAAACTCCTGACCGAAGAAGAAAGCCTGAGGAGAAGTTTTTTTGATCATCAGTTCTCAGTCCTTCTCGATGCTCTTCTCGGCGGATTGGAAGAGATTTTTTTAAAGGGCTGACTAGCGTATCGAGGTCTTAAGAGCATTTAAATCAATTTTTCCTATGGGGGTCAGGGGCAACAACTCACGAATCTCTACTCTGTCTGGATGCTTGAATGGGGCGATTCCTATGTTGTTTAAAAACTCCCTTATGGATTCCAAGTTGGGCGCATCGCCGCTGCAAACGATAAACGCACACGTCTTTTCGCCAAGGGCTTGATCCGGTATCCCGCAGACGGCTACGTCTACGATGCCGGGCATTTCTCTAAGACTTGCCTCTACGTCTTCCGCCGAGAAAGTCTCACCGCCACGGTTTATTGTGTTTTTCAGACGTCCCGTGATTTTGAAGTTGCCGCAGGGATCCCTCACCGCTAAATCCCCCGTATGATAAAATCCTTCCGAATCAAAAGAGCGCAGAGTAGAATATTCATCTTCGTAATATCCACTCATCAGATACGGTCCTTTCCATATCAATTCCCCTTCTTCGCCGTCTGCGCAAGGTTGCCCATCTTGTCCGATGATAAGAGGGCGATCGTTTTCGGAAAGGGGGAAGCCTTGGGTGGTAAAGGCGATTTCCTCTGGCGCTTCAGGGCTTGTCAGCGTCAATATTCCTTCAGTCATGCCGTATGATTGCTGGACAGCGCAAGAGAAAGCGGCAGAAAGCCTCTTGGCATCTTTTGCGGTAAATCGCGCACCTCCTACATGGATGGACTCAAGGCTTGAAAGATCAACAGGATACCAGTCGAGTGCGTCCATCCAGAGGTTTACCGCCGATGGAACTGCTGTTATTGTCGTCACTTTTGCAGAAGAGATCAATGGAAACACTTCATCGGGACTCACGCTTTCCGCCAAAATGACGGTGCCTCCTTTTTCTAGCGCACCAAGTGCGCCGGGGCATGCGAGCGGCAAATTATGGCATATCGACAAAGCTGCTAGGTATTTTGTTTTTTCGGAAAAAAGCGATCGGGAAGCCGCTTCCACGAAATTGTACACATAGCTGAAATTTGAGCGAGGAATAAGTTTAGGGAGTCCTGTTGTACCACCCGACGGAAGCAGGAACAAAATTGATGAGGAGTGGGGTGCTGTGGCTTGCCAGAGCTCTCCGCGCATATCCGAAACTGATCGATATTGATCGGAAGATCCGATGACAAAACATTTTAGCCTTGGATTGTCCTTTTTGATGGCTTTTGCTAAGGACTCGTAATCATAAGCCGGGGAAGAACACGGAACAATTAGGCAGGATGCATTTGACTTTGAGCAGAAATGAGAGATTTCCGCTTTGCGATGAGTCGGCAAAGCAAGTACGGGGATGCATCCTCTCATTACTGACCCGAACAAGATTATAAGAGATTCAGCTTTGTTCGGAAGCTGAAGGACGATCCTGTCCCCAGCTTCTATCCCCTCCGAAGCAAGGCAAGAGGCGAATCGCCTTGCCGCATCAAATAGCTCAGTGTAAGTATACGTGGTTTCTCTGTCGCGAACCGCAATATTTGCCCCATATTCACGCTCCCATTGCGCAATACGTTCAACAAGAGTGAAACCAACGTCGGTTGCCCTTCTCATAAAACCCCCTTCTGCCATCCGAAGCCTTAGAAGATATTTGCGCAATATTTGCAAACAACAACCCTTTCGCTATAAGTATACTATATCTAACATTATGTTAGTATGCCTTATATTCAAAGACTTATTGCTTGAAAGGGCGGTTGGCATGTCTGAAGTATGCGTGGAGCTAGTTGGAAAGCTTGTTGGGGAAATGCTCGGACTGTCAAAAGAAGAACTAAGCCCTTCGGATAATCTTATCAGTTTGGGGCTAGGATCTCTTGACATTATGAGAATAGCTGGGTTGCTAACAAAGAATGGCTGCAATGTTACCTTTTCAGAATTGGTTTCGAATCCCTGTATGGCTTCTTGGGTAAATTTTGCAAGAGAGAGGTCTGCGAGAAGCTCGTCTAATGGCAGCCCTCTCCTCGGTTCCGCAAATTACAGCAAAGGCGACCCCTTTCCGATCACGTCCGTCCAACATGCCTATATGGTTGGAAGGCGAGACGGACAGGAGCTAGGGGGAACCGCTTGTCACGCTTATATGGAATTCGAATGCGGATCTCTCGATGCGGCCAAACTCGAACGCGCAGTGGAACTTCTTATTCTAAGGCATCCCATGCTGCGCGCCCGGTTCTCTGATGACGGAACAGCCCGCATCGAAGACAAAGTAACTTGGAAGGGACTAACCACCTACAGAGTGGAAGGAGCAGGCAATCCCGACTCGAGGATTGAAGGTATTCGCCAAGAATTAAGTCACCTACGTTTCGACATCGAGCAAGACGATCTCATAGATGTACGCCTTACTGTCGTATCACCGAAACGCACTATCATGCATATCAACGTCGATCTTCTTGCAGCTGATGTGCTTAGCATCCAAGTTCTCTTAGAGGATCTAGCGCATCTCTACGACGGAACGGATCTCGCCCCCATCGAGATAGACTTCATGGAGTATGCGAGAAGAACCGGAATCGGAGAAGACGCACGAAACGAGGATAGAGAATACTGGCTGAATCGAATAGACAACATGCCAGGCGGCCCCTCTTTGCCACTGAAAGCCCCTATGGAGAGTGTCAAAAGATCTCAATTCACTCGTATGGAGTACTTAATTGATTCTAAGTCTTGGAAGAACTTCACCGAGAAAGGACGGCAAATCGGGGTTACCCAATCTATGGGCATCGCCGCTGTTTATGCCAAGGCTCTTTCTCGATGGAGCGAAGACAAGAAATTTCTTCTCAACCTTCCGCTGTTCAACAGAAAACCAATTCACCCAGACGTTGACAAGATCGTATCCGACTTCACCTCTCTTATCCTTCTTGAGGCTGATTGCGCAAACGCAATTTCCCTTCTTGAACTAGCTTCTCAAATGCAAGGACGCTTTCAGCAGGATGTTGCGCACTCTTCATTTGGAGCTGTAGAGGTTTTGAGAGAGCTTTCTCACCGTTGCCCAAACGATCCCAAGAAAGCCCCTGTTGTATTCGCTAGCAATATCGGCACCCAATTTATCTCCAACAAAGTGGAAGATGTTTTCGGTCCCTTGTCGAAGATGCTAGCAGAAACACCACAGGTATTGCTGGATCATCAGATATACGATCATAAAAACGGGTTGCTTTTGGCGTGGGATTACGTTTCCGAATTGCTTGATGACAAAATAGCCAAACAGATGTTTGAGGCATATTGCACAGCAGTGCGCTTCTACTGCGAAAACGACTGGTCGGAGCCGTTCCCCGACCTGCTGCCCCCTTCGCAGCGCGCGGCGCGCG
>OBVD01000995.1_pt1 | contig 12081 bp, 14 predicted proteins | sample 1495031 | NCBI WGS metagenome assembly OBVD01 (sample SAMEA2579967, study PRJEB22360) | human gut metagenome
GATCAACAATTAAAAATTAACTCCAGAAATTGTCAGTAACGTAGATTAGGCAACCCACCATCAGGTGGGTTTTTTTACTTTTACTCATCTGAGTAACCCATGCGCCTTCCTAGGATGGCAGCAAGCCTTCTGCTATGTTCCTCTCCCTCACGAAGAATTGCAGCGGTAAAGGGATCTCTTTTCTCAAGCTCAGCAAGAAACGCGGCTTTTTCCTCTGGCGTGGATTTTGAATCCAGGGCCGCCTGAGTTGAATCAAAATCAACTATGTCGCTTTCAGCTATCAGCTTTTCTGTCTCCAGCGCATCCTGAAGGATCTGGACAATCTCAGAGTTCATAGACCTGCCGTTACGCTTGGCCCGATCGGCTATGGCATCGCGCATGCCAACAGGCAACCTTACATTAAACCTGTCCATTTCTTGGCTAGGGAATTTGCTCATAAGTCCTCAAAGTTTCAATTTCGACGACAAACAATAGCACCAACTTGACATTGTTTTAAATGGTGCTAAATTGGTTCTAGTTCCAAATTGGTTTGGTGCTAAAACGGAGGAGAATATGAAAGACCTGTTACATAGCCAGCGCGTGATCGAGCAGTTCTCACTGAGACTGCCGGAAAGAGTCAAGAAAGCAGTTCAGGAAAAAGCAGAAGAAGAGGGGTTGTCATTGAATGCAGCGATCGTTCAGCGGTTGGTTTGGAGCTTAAAAAACGATGAGAAAATGTTCGGCGCCTAAAAACAACGAAACCCCGAAGGCTGCCACCTCCGAGGTCTCTAATTTACCAGTTAACTACGAGAAAACTGACATGACAAGTTTAGCAATTGCAGATCGTACAATCAACGTGCCTTTCTATGGCGATTCTCTTTTTGTAGTTGAGCATAACGGCGAGGCCTACACGCCGATGAAACCGATTGTTGAGGGGATGGGGCTGGACTGGAAATCTCAGCACAAAAAGATTTCTCAGCGCTTTTACAAAGGTATGGTGGAAATCACCATACCCTCAGTTGGTGGTATTCAGTCAATGATTTGCCTCGCCCTGCGCAAGCTGGCAGCCTGGCTGAACAGCATCAGTCCCAACAAAGTCCGTCCTGAAATTCGCGATAACGTCATTCGCTACCAGGAAGAGTGCGACGATGTTCTTTACGAGTACTGGACGAAAGGCGAGGTTAAGAACCCACGTAAGGCTAAAAAGTCACTCCCCGGTAAAATCACTTCAGAGCAACAGGAAGCAATTAAGCAACTGGTAATGACTCGCGGAAAGGCGCTGCCGAAAGAGAATCAGGCCAAAGCGATGATTACCATGTGGTCTTCACTGAAATCTCACTTTGGTTGCAGTTATAAAGAAATCAACGACGACCAGTTTACCGAGGCGCTTTCTATCGCTGCGCGTGTGCCTCTTGAGGGTGAATTCCTTGGCAAGCAGGAAACGCTACCAGCACCTAAGTTTGACGTAAACATTCCGCTTCAATGGTGGATCGATAACAACCCGTTGGTTCGCAGTGGCAACCTCTCATTTGGCAGGGGCTGCACTGCTCCTGCACTGGATGTGACGATGGATATGCTTTGCGGCGATAACTCGACCTCTGCGGCCATTCGCCTGATTAACGTTCTGGAGGAGGCTGGCTTTGACGTATCAGCGCCGAAGGCCGAAATTGTAGCGATGCGCAAACATCTGGGTAATGTCGAGTACGGCATGAAGGCTATCGCAGACGCTTGCCGCCGGGCGGGGAATAAAACCATCTCGTTCCGTGGCGGAAAGGCTGAATACGTAATTGGTTAGGGGCCTACAAAAAATTGTAGGTCAAACGGGTTACAAAAATCTTGTAACCCATGACGCAAACCTCGCTTCGGCGGGGTTTTTTATTGCCCGGGGGATGCATGGCTGAAGGTGAAAAGGTTGGTGGAATTTATATAGAGATTGAAGCGGAAACTGCTAAATTGCTTACTGGTCAGCAGCAGGCAAACAAAGCTTTAGATAGCATCGGTGATCATGCACAAAAAACAGCAGGCCAGTTAAATAAACTTGATACTCAGGTCAGCGCCACCGCTAAGGGCGTATCTTCAGGTTTTAGATCCAGTGTTCAGCAAGCTGGTTACCAACTTCAAGACTTCATTGTTCAGGTGCAGGGCGGGCAGTCAGCGCTTGTTGCTTTTAGTCAGCAAGGGTCGCAGCTAGCTGGGGCATTCGGGCCGGGCGGTGCTATCGTCGGGGCGCTAATCGCGCTTGGAACTGTTGTTGCAGGGACTTTAATTTCCTCTCTTAATGGTGGGAAAAGCGCAATGGATGCGCTTAAAGATGCTGCCGAGAGAATGAATGATGTTATCTCTGTTTCCTCTCAGGGTATCGCTGCACTATCTGACAAATACGCAAACCTTGCCAGGGTCAATGTCACGGCAGCAACACTGCTGAGAAACCAGGCTCTAATTGAATACAATCAGGCAATTTCAAAGATACCCAAAGCGATAGGTGATGCAGCTGACTCTGTTCTCTCATTTGGCGACAAAGCCATATCGGCATTAGGTGGCGGATATGCATCGGTTGAGGGATTTAATGATCGCCTTAAATCGCTGAATATAACTACTGATGATTACAGTTCGGCAATGAAGCAAGCGTATGGCGCCGGAATGAATTTCCGAGCAACGGCTGACACTATTGGCAATACTGTCGGTGCCGTAGCCTCTAAGTTGGGGATATCAGAAGAGGCGGCATTTGGTCTTACTAAGCAACTCGCAGACCTTAGTGACAACCCGTCTCCGCAGGCATTGCAAACACTTGTTTTGAGAATTAATGAAATCATCAACTCCTCAAAAAATGCAAAGCCAGAGTTGATTGAGCTATACAATAAACTCGCAGATTTGTCTACCGGCGCATCAAATGCCGCCGTTAATTTTGAGATACTGAAAAAATCAACAGATAACCTGACCTCTGGGCAAAAAAGTTTAATTCAACAGTCCGAAAGGAACCTAGCGCTATCTAAACTACAAGGTGCCGCAAGGGCAAGATTAGCGGCTCAATTTGCGGCTGAGGACGCGGGATTCTCTAAAGACGATCCGCACACTAAGCGAATGATGGATGATGCCGCTGCAACCTTTACCAATCTGGACTCGCAGAAGAAACTGAAAGCGGAGCAGAAGAAAGGCGAGAGTCAGGCAGAGAGAAATGCAAAAGTTGTTGAAGAGTACAGCCAGAAAGCGAAATTGGCCGCCGATTCGACAAGCGAACTCTCGCGCGAGCAGGCGATACTGGCAGCTAAACAGAAGTTAACGAACGCCACACCACAACAGGTTGCTCAAGTTGAACGTGATGCAGCGGCTGCATGGGATACGGCGAACGCCCTTAAAGCCCAGGCTGCTGCACAAAAACTCCTCCCTGAAACAAGAGAGAACGCCTCTTATCAACAGGATATGAAGGATTTGAAAACTGCGCTCGATGGGAAGAGGATTACCCAGCAGCAGTACAATCAGACCAGCGAACAACTGGAGCAACAACACCAGGCTAATCTGGCTAAGATACGCGCTCAGCAAAATGTAAGCCCCATGCAGGAAGCTCAGGGGCAGATTGACCCGGTGCAGCAGCTGGCCAACCAGCACGCGCAGGAGTTGGCGTTGATTCAGCAGTTTGAGCAGCAAGGAGTTCTCGCCCATGAGAATGCATTAGCGCTGAAAAATGCCGCTGACCGGCAGTATGAGCAGCAGCGGATCGCAGCTCAATGGGAAATCCTCAGCCAGCAGAGCCTCGGTTATAACATGCTGACGAGTGCGGTGGACGCCTTTAGCGGGAATGCCTCCAATGCAATCACCGGCCTGCTAACCGGCACAATGTCAGCACAGGAGGCGATGCGGTCGCTCGGTAACACCATCCTGAACAGCGTGATCAACAGCATTGTCCAGGTTGGCGTCGAAGCGCTGAAAAACTACATTCTCGGTCAGACGCTCGGCGCGGCATCGGTGGCGACCTCAGTCGGACTGGCGGCAACTACCGCATCGGCCTGGGCTCCGGCGGCCGCGATGGCATCGCTCGCCTCGTTCGGTGCTAACGCTGGCCCGGCTGCTGCTGGTATCAGTTCGACAGTTGGGCTTGCCAGCGGGCTTGCGCTTGCCGGCGCCCGCTACAACGGCGGCCCGGTCTCAGCCGGCGGCCTGTATCAGGTCGGCGAGAAAGGTAAACCAGAGATCTACCAGGCCAGCACCGGCAAGCAGTACATGATCCCCGGCGATAACGGGAAGGTCATCAGCAATAAGGACATGCAGTCAGGAGGAGGGATCAGCGTGCAGGTGAACGTCATCAACCAGTCTACCGGTGCCACTGTACAGAGTGCCGATGGCTACATGCAGGACGGTAGCGCTGTGGTGGACTTGCTGATCACCGATATGGAAAGAGGTGGCCCGGTATCATCTCAGATGCAGCAGACATTTGGCCTGAATCGTAAAGCATCGGGTGCTTATTGATATTATTCAAAACCCACTATCCTCGTCATCTTCCTTCACTAGATTTATGCAGATTGATGATTAGTTTTGATGATTTTATAACCCCAAGAATTCTTTCATGGCTTTATGGGCTGACATTGGTTGGTTTTTTCTTCGTGGCAATTTTAGCTGCGTTAGGTGGTGATTATGCGAAAACCATCATAATGTTACTTATGGCTTTATTCAGCCGGATATTCTTTGAGGGTCTGATGGTGGTCTTCAAGAATAATGAGTACCTAAGGCGCATTGCTGAGGCTCTTGAAAAGCAGCAACAAAAATAACTATACCCGCTCCGGCGGGTTTTTTTATGCCCGGAGGAAACGTGGCAACAGTTCAATACCCTCCGTTCCTGCCGCTTCCCCAGCGCGCCGATCAGAACATGACGCAGGATACAGCCTGGCAGACGACGCAAACGGCGGTCGGCCCCCTGATAATCACGCCGATCACTACGGACCTGAAAGCAACCTGGACGTTGCAGTGGATTTTCACACTGGCCCAGGCTGAGCGATTTAAGTCGTGGCTGCGCTCGCCGACATACTGCGACCGCGGGCGTAACTGGTTCCAGATGCCGATCGACCTGGGTGATACGCAGGGCGTGCAGCAGCAGACGCTGCATTTCGTCGATATGCCGGTGCAGACCAGCAAAAACGGCAACATTGTCACCTGGACCGCAACGGTCATCAGCAACGGTATCGAGGACATTACTGAGGACTACGATGACTGGATTGTTGAGGCCCAGCCCGGCTACGGATACTGGCTGGATTACCTGATCACCGAAGTTATGCCGAGGGCTGACTGATGCCGACATTGAGAGAGTGGAAGGAGCGCCGGCCGGCGAGCGACATCAAACAGACGGTGGAGTTTTATCACCCTGCGTTTGGTTATTACCGGGTGGTCAATAACCTGTTCCGCCCGGCGACGTTCGGCGGAAACTCCTTCGAGCCAGCGCGGTTCAGTGTGACCGAGCCGGCACAGGATGGAACTGCGGTCATATCCATGACGATCACCTTTGTCGCCGCGACGGAGCATGTCCGGCAGACACTGAAAAGCTGGCGCGGGGCGGCGCGGATGACGCCGATCCAGTGCCTTTACCAGCAGTGGGACGATATCGGTGATTCAGCATCAATGAAAGACTGGACGCTGTTCGTAAGCGATATATCCGCCGACGCCAATAACGTGACGGTCAACGCCGGATTCACCAATCCTCTGACGCTGGCCAACCCCATCATTTACACAACCGAACTCTATCCCGGACTGAAAACATCATGACACAAGACGAATTTATCCGGCTTGTTAACGGCAAGCCGTGGGCTAACCGCGCCTGCAGTTTTGACGAGATGGATTGCTGGGCGCTGGTTGTCCTGTATTACCGGCATGTTCTGGGGCTTGAGCTGCACCATGTGCCGGGCTACGAATCCGGGTCTGACTTCATTACCTGCCATGAGCAGGAAGTGGAGCACTGGCGACCGGTACCGGCGGCGGTAACGGGATGCATTGCTGTTTTCTACCGCGGCGAAGTCCCGGCGCATATCGGCGTAATGACGAGCCCGGTTAAGTGCCTGCACGCCCGGGGGGAGTTCGGTTTCGTGCGCAGCGACAATCCGCTGGCGCTTCTTAAAGTCTACAGCCGCGTGGAGTACATGGTGCATGGTTCGATATGAATTGCAGCGCCTGCCTGGCGCACCGAAGCAACGCGGCACCATTGAGGCCGGGACGCCCCTGATTGAGCTTCTCGACTCACTGAAGCTGCATAACGATGTTGTGATTAAGCTCAACGGCAGAGAGCTTACTGACGACTTCGATATAGCTTATCCGCTGCGTAAAAATGATGTGGTCCTGGTGTTCGACCAGCCAGAGGGTGGGGTAGGGAAATTAATCAGCACCATACTGCGACCAGTCACGAAAATCCTTTCTGGCGCGATGAAATTGCTTGGGCTTGCGCCAAAATCAGGCAGTATTTCTGTTGCCACCGGAGATTCGCCCAACAACGATGTAACCCAGCAAACCAATCGGGCAAGACTTTATAAAGGTCGTCCGAATATTTATGGGCAGGTGCGCTCTTATCCTGATCTCATACAGGAATCGATGTTTGAATACATCAATAACAACAAAATGGTGACGGAATGGATGGAGATTGGCTACGGCCATTACAATATTTCATCAGTTCGTTACTCTGAATCCTCGCTGGTTGCTCTGGCTGGCGCCACTTATCAGATATTTCAGCCTGGAGAAGTTATAGGGGAAATCATCCAGGGTTACGCGTTCGATGACGTTGACGGCCAGGAATTGCCAGGCACTAACGAGCAGACAACGGATATTACTAATCAGGCAACAACTAATTCACTATTAACGGGTGCATTTGCTGGTGGTCAGTTCTACGCGAAAATAGCCAAAGCCAACGATTTTGATGTTTTCTACGACACCCCCAAACCATTTGCAGTAACCGTTACTGTTAACGTCACATATAACACCGCGAGTGGATCTGTCACGAAAGACATTAATGTTACCGCCAATCTGTTTCGGTCTGAAATTTCAGACGATGGAGCTCTACTTGATCCACTGGAATACTACGAATTCTGGTTTAGCGGTCTGGGTGGGGCTGATTTTGCGGCTCTTCCCGCTGATGCTGTAGTGAACGGCACGCTTTTCACCATAACGCAGTACGGCACGATTGCTGTAGGTCCTTTCTTTGCCGCGCTGGAAGGAGATCAGTTGTGGATTCACTTGTACGCAAACGAAAACGGTGGGTATGACGGTCCGGCAAGATTAACCTGGTGGAAAGTTGATGAGGACAACGACCAGATCCCGGGTACAGAAGAGAGTATGGATGTGAACGTCCATAACGATGGCCCCAACCAGGATTACATCTATCGGACCTATAAAATCACTCCAGCAGCCGGGTTCGGGCGTTACGCCTTTAAGGGGGAGAGAACGAATAACAGCGCCAGCGATTCAGTCCTGCACCTGTCTGGCGCTCACTCTGTTACTGTTCGTAAGAACGTTGTTTATCCTGATGATACGATTGTTCGCGTGACAGTCCGTCAGACAGAAACACAGACTGTTGCATCCGAACGTAAATACAACTGCCTGGCGCAGCGGAAAGTCATTTCGTGGTCACCGTCTAGCGGCATTGACTACACATTGCGTGCCAGTCGGTCATTTGCTGATGCCGTTCTGCATGAGTGGGTAATGACTGGAAAGCAGGACCCCGCGCGGTTGGATTTGCCGTCGCTCTACGCCATTAAAGACACCCTGCCTGATGTACAGCTTGGATATTTTGACTGGACCTTCTCCGATGCAACCCAGCCGCTAGGTGAGCGTATACAGACCATCTGTAACGTAGCCCGCGTGAGTTTCAACTGGATCGGTGATGTTCTGACGTTCTGGCGTGATGAAAGGGTTGCTAACCCTGATGCAGTTTTCGCCCGATCAAACATGTTCTGGGATGAATACAAGTTGTCATGGAAAATGTCTTTACCTGGTGGGTATGACGGCGTCACGCTTGATTACGTTGACCCCTCAACTAACAAAAAGACCTACATCTATCTGAGCGTTGGCAGCGGCGGGATTAATGAAGTAGCTGATGCAACGGTAAATGCAATGCAGGTGAGTTTGTCCGGCTGCCGCAACAGGACTCAGGCGGTTGATCGGGCATGGCTAGAGGCGCGCAAAATCGGTTGATCGGGCATGGCTAGAGGCGCGCAAAATCCTCTACTCACGTCTCACAATGACAGTCAAAGTACTGGAATCGACGCAGGTGGTTCGCGGTACGGTTGTGCAGTGTCCTGACCTGTACGACAACAAGCAGCAGAACGGCTATATCACAGGGCGCTCCGGGGATGTGTTCTCGACCTCTGAGCGTATCGACTTCTCATTCGGGGATATGTGGGTGGTGATGACCGACAGTCTCGGCAATTACCGCGGTCGCTGGCGAGCCTATCCGGTAAGCGGCAAGCCCAAAGCATTCCAGGCTGCAGCCGATACCTTCGATCTGAACATTTATGACCGCGAAAATGTGCAAAACCCCAGCCGGTATTTCATCGCTACCGACTCGGAACTCAACTCCACAATCTGGCGCGTCGATAGCGCCAAGCCTAACGGTGACGATACTCAAACGCTATCCCTGACTGAGTATTCAGACTCGATTTATCCGTAACACACAGCGGTAATTACCAACCTTCGCGCACACCATCAGATTCACTTCTGAGGGCTTCGTGCGCCTTTTATAGGGCGACATGCACAATGGCAGAAGTACCGTTACCAACTCCAACCGACAACCCGGTGCCCAGTACTGATATCCGGGACGCAGTTTATGCTGGCGCCATGCTGGATAAGGTTGTCACCAGTACCGAACCGACATACATCGATCGTCTCGGCGGCGAGCACTACACCGTAGACGGAATGAAGGCGGAAGGGGATAAGGTCGTTGAAGAAACGCGGCAGAATCTGATCCCTCTCAGCCGGCAGTATATGACCTTGGCAGATGCTCAGGCAGACATTGCTAATATTCCTGAGGGTAGCACCACTTATGTTCGAAGCTCAGACGATAGTGCCCTCGCGTTCGAGGTCATGAACGTTGGCGGAACGCTGCAGCCTACCGGACGTCAGATGCCCTCAACGTGGATATTTGCAGGGGTAAGATTTCTTAGTGGATACGGAGATGAAAAATTCGTAATCATAGGCACTGATTATCAGGTCCTTGAATACGGCAATGATAGCGACAGAATGCGCGATGCTGGGGCAGATATCAAATATGGTTACGGTATCCCAGGCAAGCCATTATCTGTAATGGGAAGCGATAACCAGATGGCGTCTTTTTTAACTACTGATTCTTTAGAAGATGCCGGATGTTCTATTTTAAAGGGCTACTCATCTTCGCCATTCGCTATTCTCGGAAGCGACGATCAATTGCTACTGCCAGGGGGCGGTGGCTCCCAGGCGGCATCAAGTTTGCCAGAGACTGGTCTTCTTGATTACATGATCGCGATGCAAGAGAGGGCATATACAGGAGGATACCTCACTATTTTTTGTCAGGGTGACTCTCTCACTGCAGGCACGGGGGGGTTGGGTGCCATTGACGCTATGTACAGCCTTTTTGCAGCAAATCTTGGGCATGGGGGTATCGGTTATTTTGCACCGTCAAACGATAACACAGCTTCCCGAGACTTGCTGAATATGGAGCTGGTCTATACGGGGTGGGTCGATAACCAGACCTACGGGAAAAAATGCGCACCATTGAGTTTTGCTCTTGTTCCGTGGGCAGGTCGCACTAATTTATTTTTCCGGGTAAAAGATGCGTCCCGCAGCAACCCAGTTTACCAGCACGATGTTGTCGAGGTCGGTTTTACTGGTACCGGAGACGCCGGAACATCTAGTCAGTTCCGGTTCCGTGCAACCGACAGGAATGACGACGGCTCTACCGGCCCGGCGGGTTCCGGGGAATGGCAAACAGCCACAATACCGAATAACCCTGAGGGTAGCGAGACGATAACAATCGTCAGGGTGGAGGGCCTGGGGCCGAACTCAGGTCGATTCGCCCTGGAAATTGAACCTCCCGCATCTGGTCAGGCAGGTTATCCTGCGCTGATAAGCTTCAACTGCATCAACTCTGCTGGCGGTGTGCGGGTTATCAGGTACGCAAGAGGCGGTGCAACATTTCAGTATTTCATGAATCAGACAGCGTCTTATCAGCAATACTGGATACAATATTTTCAGCCGGATGTCGCGTTTATTAATCTCGGTGAGAATGATTACGCGCTGTCAGATACAGATTTTATGGCCGGTTACAGCGCCATTGTTGAGCGGGTGCAGGATGCTTTGCCGGGTGTGCCTGTGTTTCTGGAGCGCTGGTACAGCGACAACCATATTAAGCGCGACGCGGTCTATGATGTCATTCAGGCTAAATACGGCATGCTGGGGTTTAATGTTCGTGACCTTATCCGCAGCTCTAACTACGCATTCCAGAACGGTTATGCCTATTCCACCACCAATCCGGCAGACCCGCACCCCAACGCACGCGGAGCCAGAATTATTGGCGCGTATCAGGCGAAACGCGCACTCCTGAACTACGCCGTACAATCTCTCAGAAAGGAACAACAAAATGGCTAAAACGACTTTCCTGCAAATTCCCGTAGCTGTTAACAGCGGCATCGCGTCAACTTATTCCGAGCGCGACGATAAAACCTGTCGCTGGGACCCATCACATTATTTTGACTGGCGAGTATCTACCGTAGCAGACCGAGCTGGGGATATGGCCATCTCGTTAGGTTCCGCTATTTCGGAATCCACGCTGAACGGCATTAAGACGATGAAAAGCGCGCTGACTGCAAACGGTGGCGTCACATCTGAAAATGTCTACCCCGCTACAGCGGCAAACGGCTATTGCTACGCCTTCGCTTTCAAGCGAGATAACACCACACAAGCTACCTTTTTAATCGCGGGGCCCCATCTGCGGTTACAGGCACAGACAGATAACAAGCTCTACTATTACAAAACAGGGTCATCAACCCAGCAGGGAGGGGTGGCCTTATCCACAGGCATTGACCTCGTGATCGTGAACTACGACCCGGTAACTGACACTGAGACGGTGTATGTCAATGACGCGACCATGACCGTAACCGGGGCATCCGCAATCACGTATCAAAACTACCCCATGAACCTGGCGGCGACTGCCGCGAATAACGTAAACTACGGAGAAATTCTCATCTTTGATGCAGTGAAGTCAGTATCTGATATTGCTGCGATTAAAGCGTACTACAGAGAACAATACGGCAACTGATTGTCAACCGCTTGACCTTCCATTCTAATAAAACTACTGTATATAACAACAGTATTTATCGGAGTGAAGACATGCATCGACAGTCAGACATCAATCAGGCATTCCGCGAGTCGGTATTGCGCAACTCCAAAGGTTTTCAGTACCTGCACACAAAGGATTTTGTGTCAGCGCTGCGCCGGCGTGGGCTGCACTTTACCGACTCAGAGGCTAATGCGTGGATATCTAGAGAGCAGACGTACTTTGTCGACAAAACCACCTACCATAGCGAAAACCGTTTGTGGATGATGGCCAACATGGGGAGGGTGATCTAATGGGATTCCCTTCACCCGCGACGGACTACGTAGAACAGCGCCTGTCCGTTAACACGATCTGCAATGTCGGGCCTAACACCCTCCTGTTCGAGCGTTCTGGCGGTTACGTTGTACTGGATATCTCCCTGAAGCCAAAGCAGGGTAGCCAACTGCTTATACAGCACGGCGGCGGGACGGAGCTTGCCAAGCTGAGAGGAAGGTCACTGATTACCGAAGATGGCGAAGCGATCGAGGGTGAAGCCCTGGGCGATGTTACTGTCATCGGCGTCGTGACGTTTACTATCTGCGATGTGCGCCAGGACAATGCGGTTGTTTAGTTGCCGTAGATGAGTTGAAGAGTTCGTGGTTGCTGTGTCGTAGATGTGGCGTGACAGGGATGCACGATAAAGACAGGGATGTATTCAAACGACACGAAACGACACAAAACCGGATGCGAACGCGGAAAACATGTGTGATTACAGTGTGTTATTTAACGCTCTACTTTCTTCTAAGCCGTAGGTCACAGGTTCGAATCCTGTAGGGCGTGCCATT
>OBVD01000999.1_pt1 | contig 12000 bp, 11 predicted proteins | sample 1495031 | NCBI WGS metagenome assembly OBVD01 (sample SAMEA2579967, study PRJEB22360) | human gut metagenome
AGGTTGCACAGCTGCTGTTGCTGACGGCAATCGCAGCGGCGCTGCCGTTTATCAGTTACGCGCCTAATCGTTTAGTTTCGGGTGAGGGGCGTCATCTCTGGCAGCTGTGGCCGCAAACGATCTGGATGCTGGTGGGCGTTGGTTGCGCCTGGCTGACGGCCTGTTTTATTCCCGGTAAAAAAGGCAGCATTTGTGCACTCATTCTGGCGCAATTCGTCTTCGTATTGCTGGTGTGGGGCGCGGGAAAGGCGGCGACACAACTGGCGCAAAATGGCAGTGCGCTGGCGCGTACCAGCCTCGGCAGTGGTTTCTGGCTGGCTGCGGCGCTGGCATTGCTGGCCTGTAGCGATGCCATCCGCCGAATCTCCACGCATCCGCTGTGGCGCTGGTTGTTGCATATGCAGATTGCCATTATTCCGCTGTGGTTGCTGTACTCCGGCACGCTTAACGATCTCTCACTAATGAAAGAATACGCCAACCGTCAGGATGTGTTTGACGACGCGCTGGCACAACATCTGACGTTGCTGTTTGGTGCGGTGCTGCCTGCGTTAGTGATTGGTGTGCCGTTGGGCATCTGGTGCTACTTTTCCACTGCTCGGCAGGGGGCAATTTTTTCTCTGCTCAATGTCATTCAGACCGTGCCTTCGGTGGCGCTCTTTGGCCTGTTGATTGCGCCGCTTGCCGCGCTGGTGACGGCCTTTCCGTGGCTGGGGAAGCTCGGCATAGCAGGAACCGGAATGACACCCGCACTGATTGCGCTGGTGCTCTATGCCTTGCTGCCGCTGGTGCGCGGCGTGGTAGTCGGTTTGAACCAGATCCCGTGCGATGTGCTGGAGAGTGCCAGAGCGATGGGCATGAGCGGGGCGCAGCGATTCCTGCATGTTCAGTTACCACTGGCGTTACCGGTATTTCTGCGCAGCCTGCGGGTGGTGATGGTGCAAACTGTAGGTATGGCGGTGATTGCGGCGTTAATCGGCGCAGGCGGTTTTGGTGCGCTGGTTTTCCAGGGGCTGCTAAGCAGCGCCATTGATTTAGTGTTGCTGGGGGTGATCCCGGTAATTGTTCTGGCGGTGCTTACCGACGCGCTGTTCGATTTGCTTATCGCACTGCTGAAGGTGAAACGTAATGATTGAATTTAGCCATGTCAGCAAACTGTTCGGCGCACAAAAAGCCGTTAACGATCTCAATCTCAATTTTCAGGAAGGGAGTTTTTCGGTGCTGATTGGCACATCTGGCTCCGGCAAATCCACCACCCTGAAAATGATTAACCGCCTGGTGGAGCATGACAGCGGAGTGATCCGCTTTGCCGGAGAAGAAATTCGCTCGCTGCCAGTACTGGAGTTGCGCCGCCGGATGGGCTATGCCATTCAATCTATTGGCCTGTTCCCCCACTGGAGCGTGGCGCAAAACATCGCTACCGTGCCGCAATTACAAAAATGGTCGCGGGCGCGGATTGACGATCGTATCGACGAATTAATGGCGCTACTGGGGCTGGAGTCAAATTTACGTGAGCGTTATCCGCATCAGCTTTCCGGTGGTCAGCAGCAACGTGTGGGAGTGGCGCGCGCACTGGCTGCCGATCCGCAAGTCTTACTGATGGATGAACCTTTTGGCGCACTGGACCCGGTAACGCGCGGCGCGTTGCAACAAGAGATGACGCGCATTCACCGTTTGCTGGGGCGTACCATTGTGCTGGTCACTCATGATATTGATGAGGCGCTACGGCTGGCAGAACATCTGGTATTGATGGATCACGGTGAAGTGGTGCAGCAGGGCAATCCGCTGACGATGCTGACTCGTCCGGCAAACGATTTTGTCCGCCAGTTTTTTGGGCGCAGCGAACTGGGTGTGCGCCTGCTTTCGTTACGTAGTGTGGCGGATTACGTGCGTCGCGAAGAACGGGCAGAAGGTGAGGCACTGGCAGAAGAGATGACGCTACGCGATGCGCTCTCCCTGTTTGTCGCGCGGGGATGCGAGGTGCTGCCGGTGGTGAACACGCAGGGCCAGCCTTGCGGCACGCTGCATTTTCAGGATCTGCTGGAGGAGGCGTAAGCGTATGAAGATGTTGCGCGATCCGCTGTTCTGGCTCATTGCTTTGTTTGTGGCACTGATTTTCTGGCTGCCTTACAGCCAGCCGCTGTTTGCTGCCTTGTTCCCACAACTGCCACGACCCGTTTATCAGCAAGAAAGTTTTGCAGCTCTGGCACTGGCTCATTTCTGGCTGGTGGGAATTTCGAGTTTGTTTGCGGTGATCATTGGCACTGGTGCCGGAATTGCTGTCACTCGCCCGTGGGGCGCGGAATTTCGCCCACTGGTGGAAACTATTGCCGCCGTTGGACAGACTTTTCCGCCTGTCGCAGTGCTGGCGATTGCTGTTCCGGTGATAGGCTTTGGTCTGCAACCAGCGATTATCGCCTTGATCCTTTATGGTGTGCTGCCCGTCCTGCAGGCGACACTTGCCGGGCTGGGAGCGATTGATGCCAGCGTGACAGAAGTTGCGAAAGGTATGGGAATGAGTCGTGGTCAGCGACTGCGTAAGGTCGAGCTACCGCTGGCGGCTCCGGTGATTCTGGCGGGCGTGCGAACTTCGGTGATTATCAACATTGGTACGGCGACGATCGCCTCAACGGTAGGGGCCAGCACGCTGGGTACGCCCATCATCATCGGGCTTAGCGGATTTAATACCGCGTATGTGATCCAGGGGGCGTTACTGGTGGCACTGGCGGCGATCATCGCAGACCGCCTGTTTGAAAGGCTGGTGCAGGCGCTTAGCCAGCACGCAAAATAAAGGTATAACCTGCGAGCATGACGCCACCAATTCCGCCTAACGCCATAAACAGGAACAGGGCAATGACCCCAATTTTAGCTATGCGCATAATGCACTCCTTATGTTAACGAAAGGATTGTACAGTAAAGCGCATTTGTTAACGAATCATTAAATGCCGAGTGGGAAAATATCATGGCCTTGTTCCTGCCAACTGGTGAGTTGTTGCTGTTGGGCGGAGGTTCGATTTTCACCGCACCACACCAGCAATGTACGGCCTTCGAATAGTTCAGGGCGTAGTTGATTGAGCGAGTGGGCGAGGACATCAATGCGCCATCCTTGTTGACTGGCAATCCAGCCCTCCAGCCACAGACGGGTGGTATCCTGAATATTCCAGCCAACCACCAGCGCATCTTTACCCTGTTTTTTACGTGCCGAAGCCAGACAAATGGCGATGTAGTTGATCAGTACGCCGTCGAGGATCGCCAGCAGCGCCTGGAGAGTCGGTTGTTGGCACTGAAGCCGTCGGCGCAGAGGAATAAACAGATGTGTGGTGAGTGTCTGGGCGGGGTAATCCTGACCGCGCTCTTTGATCCACGTTCGCAGGCTATGTAGATTGCCGCTTTGCAGGTAAGTCAGTAATGTTTCTTGCTGATCGCGCCAGCCGTTCTGCACATCAACATTTTCATTACTGAGCAGCATTTTAACTTTGCTGACCTGCACGCCGTTGTCGATCCAGCGTTTGATCTCGCGGATCCGGTCAATATCGGCATCGTTGAACAGCCGATGACCGCCGTCTGTCCGTTGCGGTTTCAGCAATCCGTAACGCCTCTGCTACGCGCGTAACGTGACAGGATTAATATCACAAAGCAACGCCACTTCACCAATTGTGTAAAGCGCCATCGTCTCACCCTTGCTCGCGAGGTCCCGGTTTAACTTTAGACGCAGTTTTGCGAACCAGGTAGTTTTGCCCGTTTTTTGTGCATCTATAGGGTGATTTTATTTTTGCCAGGCGATTTTGAGTGATCGTACTCACGAATTCTCATTTTTCTGCAAGAGTTCAAAGAAAGTTAAACGCAGGCAATGTATGTTACGCGTTTTAAAGGGAAGTGTGGTTTGCGGGTATGTACGATTTTAATCTGGTGTTGCTGCTGCTTCAGCAGATGTGCGTTTTTTTAGTCATTGCGTGGTTAATGAGTAAAACGCCATTATTCATACCGTTAATGCAGGTCACGGTTCGTCTGCCGCATAAATTTCTCTGCTACATCGTCTTTTCCATCTTCTGCATCATGGGCACCTGGTTTGGGTTGCACATTGACGATTCTATTGCCAATACCCGTGCGATAGGCGCGGTAATGGGCGGCTTACTCGGCGGTCCGGTCGTCGGTGGGCTGGTTGGTCTGACCGGCGGCTTACATCGATATTCGATGGGGGGCATGACCGCGCTAAGTTGCATGATCTCAACCATCGTTGAAGGATTGCTCGGCGGCCTGGTACACAGCATCCTGATCCGTCGCGGGCGCACTGATAAAGTCTTTAACCCCATTACCGCCGGTGCCGTCACGTTCGTCGCTGAAATGGTGCAAATGCTGATCATCCTGGCGATCGCCCGACCTTATGAAGATGCGGTGCGTCTGGTGAGTAATATTGCTGCGCCAATGATGGTCACCAATACCGTCGGCGCGGCGCTGTTTATGCGTATATTGCTCGATAAACGCGCGATGTTTGAAAAATACACTTCGGCTTTTTCTGCCACTGCGCTGAAAGTGGCTGCCTCGACGGAAGGCATTTTGCGCCAGGGGTTTAACGAAGTGAACAGCATGAAAGTGGCACAGGTGCTGTATCAGGAGCTGGATATTGGTGCAGTCGCGATTACCGATCGAGAGAAATTGCTGGCCTTTACTGGAATTGGTGACGACCACCATTTACCCGGCAAACCGATTTCTTCGACTTACACCTTAAAAGCGATTGAAACCGGTGAAGTGGTCTACGCTGATGGCAACGAAGTACCTTATCGTTGCTCTTTGCATCCGCAATGCAAACTGGGGTCGACGCTGGTAATTCCGTTGCGTGGTGAAAATCAGCGGGTGATGGGCACCATCAAATTGTATGAAGCCAAAAACCGTTTATTCAGTTCAATAAACCGCACGCTGGGCGAGGGGATTGCGCAACTGCTTTCGGCGCAGATTCTTGCCGGGCAATATGAGCGGCAAAAAGCGATGCTCACCCAGTCAGAAATCAAACTGCTTCACGCCCAGGTGAATCCTCATTTTTTGTTTAATGCGCTTAACACCATTAAAGCGGTGATCCGCCGCGACAGCGAACAGGCCAGCCAGCTGGTGCAGTATCTTTCCACTTTTTTCCGCAAAAACTTAAAGCGGCCTTCGGAGTTTGTTACTCTCGCCGACGAAATTGAACATGTGAACGCTTATCTGCAAATTGAAAAGGCGCGCTTCCAGTCGCAGTTGCAGGTCAACATTGCTATTCCGCAAGAATTATCCCAGCAGCAATTGCCCGCGTTTACCCTGCAACCGATAGTGGAAAACGCCATTAAACATGGGACATCACAACTGCTGGATACAGGGCGAGTGGCAATCAGCGCCCGACGTGAGGGGCAACATTTGATGCTGGAGATCGAAGACAATGCCGGTTTGTATCAACCGGTAACCAATGCCAGTGGGCTGGGGATGAATCTGGTGGATAAGCGTTTACGTGAACGGTTTGGCGATGACTATGGAATAAGCGTCGCCTGTGAGCCTGATAGTTACACCCGAATAACGTTACGACTACCATGGAGGGACGAGGCATGATTAAAGTCTTAATTGTCGATGATGAACCGTTAGCACGGGAGAACCTGCGTGTATTTTTGCAGGAGCAGAGCGATATTGAAATCGTTGGAGAGTGTTCAAACGCCGTGGAAGGGATCGGCGCGGTGCATAAACTGCGCCCGGATGTGCTGTTTCTCGATATCCAGATGCCGCGCATCAGTGGTCTGGAAATGGTGGGGATGCTTGACCCGGAACATCGCCCGTATATTGTTTTTCTCACTGCGTTTGACGAATACGCTATTAAAGCCTTTGAAGAACATGCCTTTGATTATCTGCTGAAGCCAATTGATGAAGCGCGACTGGAGAAAACGCTGGCGCGATTGCGTCAGGAGCGCAGCAAGCAGGATGTTTCGCTGTTACCGGAAAATCAACAGGCGCTGAAATTTATCCCTTGTACGGGGCATAGTCGGATTTATTTGCTGCAAATGAAAGATGTGGCATTTGTCAGCAGTCGGATGAGCGGTGTCTACGTTACCAGCCACGAAGGGAAAGAGGGCTTTACCGAATTGACATTACGTACCCTGGAAAGTCGTACACCACTACTGCGCTGCCATCGTCAGTATCTGGTTAACCTCGCGCATTTACAGGAGATTCGTCTGGAAGATAACGGCCAGGCCGAGTTGATTTTGCGTAATGGCTTAACCGTGCCGGTCAGCCGCCGTTATCTGAAAAGCTTAAAAGAGGCGATTGGCCTGTAAAAGACTGCTAAAATGGCTTTTTGCCTCATCAACACCTGAAGGCCTCATGCTAAGTAACGATATTCTGCGCAGCGTGCGCTACATTTTGAAAGCCAATAATAATGACCTGGTGCGTATTCTGGCGCTGGGTAATGTCGAAGCCACCGCGGAACAGATCGCCGTCTGGCTACGTAAAGAAGACGAAGAGGGTTTTCAGCGTTGTCCGGACATTGTTTTGTCGTCATTCCTCAATGGCCTGATTTATGAAAAACGCGGCAAGGATGAGTCTGCTCCGGCACTGGAGCCGGAACGTCGCATTAATAACAACATCGTGCTGAAAAAATTACGCATCGCGTTTTCGCTGAAAACCGATGACATTCTGGCTATCCTCACCGAACAGCAGTTCCGCGTTTCGATGCCGGAAATTACAGCGATGATGCGCGCACCGGATCATAAAAACTTCCGCGAATGCGGCGATCAATTTTTACGTTATTTTCTGCGTGGACTGGCAGCGCGCCAGCATGTGAAGAAAAGCTAAGACGGGTATGGCGGCCATGCGAAACATGGCCGCCGACAGATTATTTCACTTCTTTAAAACCAGCGGCTTTCATCACCAGTTCCATTTGCGCCATAGTGATACCTTTTTTGGCATCTTCAGCAGAAACGTTGATTCCTGAAATACCCTGCAGGGCTTTAAAATCCACTTTTTCCATATCGATAGTCACGTTTTCCTGCGCGTAGGTATCGGTATAGGTTAATTTTTCTTCAACACCCGCGATGTTTTTGTATTTGGCGCTTAACGGCTCAAGTGTCTTGGCAGCATCTTCTTTGGTGGTTGCACCAATGGAGGCAAATTGAATTTTGGTTTCAGAAGATTGCTTAAGCACCTTGTCACCTTTGTAGACATAGGTAATGGCAATTTCAGTGCCGTTCAGATTGGCGCTGAATTTCTTCGATTCTTCTTTGTCACCGCAGCCAGCAAGAGAGAAAACCAGAACAGATGCAACAACGAGGGAAAACAGCTTATTGAAAGCCTTCATGTAAAACTCCATTTTATTTAATCAAGAAACTGGTGACTCTCACCAGGGGCTATATAGAATATGCCTAATACCGTGACGTGAGCAGTCCGGAACTGGAGTAGAACTCTTAGTAAAAAGCACTATTTCATCCTTGTTGCTGAAGCATGGGGAATAATTGTTCGCAAAGTAAAACACCGTTATTCATTGCTTCTACCCGTGCCTCGCTTTCTGTATTACGAAATTGTCCCAACACATGTGCCAGCCGATAAAAACCGACCGCGGAGAGGTCATTCGCCAGCAACTCTGCCTGACTAATAGCGCTCTGTTCCTGATAGCGCCAGCCGTTATGGAGCAGTTGAATAAGTAACGCCTGGCAGCGCATCAGCAACTGATGAGTGGTAGACGGCACAGGCAAAACGCTGGCAGAAGGTAGCGGTGCCACAGGCGCAGTTTCTGCGTCCAGCGCCCAGGCGCGGGTTTTTGTCATCATCACCCGTGGTTCCAGTGTCAATTGCCCATCAACAAAACTGACAAAGCCAGAAACCAGACTCACGGGGTCGTCTGTTTGTTGCAAAAGCGCCGCCATGCGTTCAACGGCAAAAGGAGAACAGGCAGATGCCGGAAGGATAACGTCAGGAGATTATCTTCACCTTCGCCGCTGATTACCTGCGCATCCAGCGTCTGGCGGCTGCTATCCCAACCGAGCGAAATACACTCAGCGACCGGCAGAATAAATAAGTTATCGACCTGATTAAGAGGCTGTATGCAGGCGGGGGGACGCTGGCGTAAATATTCCCGCAAAGCCACAATGCCCGGCTGGCGTAACGGCGCGCTCAACATTTGCCAGGCATCAGGCGACAGCGGCACAACGCTGCTTAAGCGGTTGCGGGTAGCTAACAGCAGCTCGCCATCGGCACTGCGTTTTGCTGCTTGTGAAACAATTTGCCCACCCGCCAGTGCGCCAGCCTGAAAACTAAACAGCCGACGCGTAGCTGCCGGTGAGTTTTCCTGTTCACTTCGCGGCCAACTGCGCGAAAGGTGCAAAATACTGCCGGTGTCGGGATCGGTAAACCAGATGCGTAAACCATAATGCTCAATATCCTGCCAGCAACGCATACCTAAAGACACCAGCCGCAGATGATCAAGCTTTGCTTCTCCGGCAATGCCAGAGCCAACGACCGTGCGCCACGGCACAGGAGGAACTTCACCAATACTGTCGCGCCGGGCCATCTCTTGTGCGCAATTTAATCGACTGTTTAATGCCGCAAGCTGACGTAAGCATTCTCCGGCATGATAGTGGCTGGCGCGGGCGTGGAAGGCATCAACGCTTGCCCGTAGCTGTCGTAGTGATTCACTCACCCATCGCCAGTTGCAGCGTTCCGCCGCCTGCTGCGCGCGGCTGAAAGTGGCCTCGTAGTGAATAAGCGGCTGGCTGATGCCGCTCAGCCATAATGCCTGGCTTAGTTGTTGAACATATTGACGACACGTTTTGCCTTCTTCGCTGGCAAACGGATCGTCAGATGATGTGACGTGTTCGCTGCGCATCTGCCAGATTAAATGAGTCAATTCCGCTTGCTGCGCTTTTGCCTGGACAAAGGCCTGTACTGCCAGTACGACATGTTCGCAAAGTGTGCCTTCAATACAATCACAACGGGCGAAACGAATACTGCTGCGGGAATAAAAACGCACATCGCTCATCGGTAAGCGGGCAGAGGGAATTTCACCCGGCGCACAGAACAACTCAATGGTGATGCCTTTAGCGACCAGCGCCTGTGCGCGTTTGCGGGTGGCATCGGGAAGGGTAGCCAGTTCTTCCAGCCAGATTGCCGGATCCCATTCCTCTTCTTTTCCCGTAGGCTGGGCGGTAGCACAAAGTCGTTGATAACTTAACACCAGCATCACGCGATGACGGCACATACCGCTGGCCCCGCAGCTGCACTGAGCCTCTTTCAGTGCCTGGCCGTTCGCCAGCTGGGTACGGACACCGTCACGAAGGTGGCGATTAAAGCGCCGTTCTCATGGCTGATCTCCGGGACGTTGCCATTTTCCAGTTCCTTAAGACTGCGCTTAACAAAACCGGCATTGCTTAACGCCGTCAGGGCCTGCGGTGTCAGTTCTAATAATTCCGGACGTAGTGAATTCATGACTGAAGATTCTCCGCAAGCCATGATGCCAGCTCGCCCGGTGTCATGGCGGCTATTTGTGCGCCGACATTTACCAGCGCCTGGGCCGTATCGTGGTCATAGCAAGGTGTTGCTGTGCTATCGAGCGCTGCCAGTCCCAGCACTTTGATGCCGCTCTGGACACACTTTTTCACCTGATGCGTCAGTAATGATGATGAACCCCCTTCGTAAAAATCGCTCACGAGGATAATGACGCTTTTCGCTGGTTGTTCAATAAGTTGCCGACCATACTCCACGGCACTGGCGATATTGGTCCCGCCGCCCAACTGTACTTTCATTAATAACTCTACCGGATCGGCAACGTCTGCCGTGAGATCAACGACGCTTGTGTCAAACGCCACCAGATGGGTACGAATGCCGGGTAACTGCCACAAACAGGCCGCCATCACCGCAGAGTGGATCACCGAATCGACCATCGATCCGCTTTGATCAACCAGTAAGACCAGTTGCCATTGTTCGCTTTGGCGTTTAATGCGGCTGTTAAAGCGGGGGGATTCGATATACAACTTGCCGTGTTGCGGGTGCCAGTGTTGCAGGTTGGCGCGCAGAGTACTTTTGAAATCAAAGTTTCGCGCCAGTGGAATAAATGAACGGCGACGGCGATCGCGGACACCAGAAAAAGCCTGGCGAACTTCCTTTGCCAGTCGCGCCATAATTTCTTCAACAACCTGGCGCACTATCTGGCGGGCGGCAGCCAGTACTTCGGGATTCATCAGATGTTTGGTGTGCAAAACGGCGCGTAGCAGGCTTTCGGAAGGCTGCATACGTTCCAGCACGTCGAGATTTGTCACCACATCTTCAATGCCGTAGCGCAGTACGGCATCGCTTTCCAGCCGCTCAATCACCTGTTGCGGAAACAGCGTGTGAATACTGTTGATCCACTCAGGGGTGGTGAGATTTGAGCCACCTAATCCACCGGAGCGTTCACCACGCTGGAGCCGTTCAGGATCGCGCCCATACAGCCACTCCAGCGCGTGGTCTATCTGCCGGGCGTTGTCATCCAGCCCACAAAGCGTCGTTTCTGCCGCTTCGCCAAGAATTAATCGCCAGCGTTGTAGCTCACGGGTGGTCAGAAGATCGTTCAGTTCAGACATGGAAAACTCCCCAGTGTTGCAGCGATGCCAGTGCCTGCTGTTCGAGTTGTTGATGATGTGCAATGGCTTGCGGTGGACAATGCAACGGCATTTGCAGTGCCGAAACGGGAAGTTGCGCCAGTTGATAATGCTCAAGCACCTGATGCGCCAGCGTCCCGCGTTCTCGTGGCGGTAGCCAGGCCATTGCCGCGCGTAAATCGGGCAGGGCATTGGTAAAATCGGCATCACTTAGTTGATTTAAATGACTGCTGAAACCGGCGATAAATGCCGGCTGACAGGCCAGTTGATGACGGGCTAATGCCAGCAAACCGTGCAGCGCCTCGCCGGATTGTGCCGGGGATAACTGCGCCAGCATCGTCAGCGCCGCTTCGGCACTGGCGTTGGGATGTTCCAGACGCATTAGTGCGCCAAGAACCGCGCCGCGATCCAGCGCCGGGGCATGAATCGCCTGACTGCGTCGCTCCAGTAAGGCTACCGCCGCAGAAAGCGAAACGCCGGATAAATTAACGCCGCTATGTAGATCGCGCAGAATATGGCAAAGCGCTTGCCAGCTATGCAGGTGAGCGTGAAACTCCTTTTCATCCGGTCTGCCGTTAGATTCACACAGCCACAGCGTGCGATCGATAGCCGCGCATAACGTCGTTTGTAATATCTGCGCGCCTTGCATACCGCTAATTTCATCCAGCCGCCATAAGGCATATAGCACTTCCAGCGCCTGGCCCATTTCGGCAAATTGATTTTCCTGGGCGATTAATAATGTGAGTTGCTCCAGTAATTGTTGACTGAAGGACGCCAGACCCGCTAACGCCGCCTGGCTAAGACATGTGGTGATACTGCCGATTCCACCCGCGTCCAGCATATCGGCTTCTAATTTATGGCGTGCGGCTTCCTGGAGTGTGGCACCAAAGCAGGCGGCCTCAATCAATGCCGCATGCTGGCTAAGCGGGCGGGTTAATTTCCAGTGTTCTTCACCGTTGCCTGCAAGTGTCAGTGTGCTTCCCTGCTGGCGCACAATCCCTGGGATCTCCAGTATTGCCAGCCGATGTAACACCTGACTTTGCGCTAGTCCATTGGGGTTAAAGCGATTTAAGGTAAGCTCCGCCGGAAGGGAGATTGCGGTACGTTCCAGTTCGCAGGTGACATCTTTTGGCAGAGGAGGTTGTGGCGTAGAAGGGGCAAGTTTACCGAATCCGTCACCCGCTAATGTGTCTATCAACGTTAGCAGAATCGGATCGGTGTCGGGATGAATAACGCCGCGATAGCTCCACGGCAACGGCGCATTCAGGGCTTCTTTAATCAGCGATCCTGCTATGGCATCCAGCCAGTCAGTGCGTAACGGTAGTGTATGACCGCGCAACTGTGCCAGTGCCATTGCATGCAGATGTGCGGCAGGCATATCCGCGGTCGAAGCAGGCCACCTTGGGTTACTGGCAAA
>OBVD01001011.1_pt1 | contig 11874 bp, 16 predicted proteins | sample 1495031 | NCBI WGS metagenome assembly OBVD01 (sample SAMEA2579967, study PRJEB22360) | human gut metagenome
CCGGAATACCGCCCGCCAGGGTCAGGGCAAGCAGGACTGCCTTATTCGATACTCTCTTGAAACTCTCTTTTGCCTTGCGGCTCATCTTTTTGATTTTCTTCAACATACTTGTCTTTGTTTTTGAGTGATACTTATTGTTTTTTTATTGCTGTTTTGACTGCTTCTTATGGTTTGTCGGTCTATATGCGATAGCCGAAAAGAGCCGGGAATACGATGGAGGCTCCGATGATGAAGAGACAGGCTCCGACCAGCGAGACGATAGATTTCACCACACCGTCTTCGCCCGTATTCATCTTGATGTAAATCTGAAGTGCGGAAACAACCACAAACACGGAGGCGATAGCGTAGCAGATATACAGCACATAGAGCATCATCGTTACCACGAAGTCGTGCATCGTCGCCAGCGCATCCGCACCCCAGCTGTAGTTTACGCTGCCGCTCTTGGCCATTGCCGCAGAGGGGATCAGGCACAGCAGACACAGTATTTTTCTTGTTCTCGGCATGCTACAATCGGTCTTTTAAAGGTTTCCATTCCAGTTCCGGACGGTTGTCTGTCTTGCCTTTGGCAATCATGGCCCTGTAGAGTTCTTCGTCCGTGAATGCGTCTGACAGGTAGGGCGTGGTTTCTTCCATCTGTTCCTCCATCCGGGCCTTCAGGCGTTCCAGTTTCTCTTCCATGGCAGTTTTCCCGGTGCCGCCGGCACGCTCTGTCTCCTGTGGTGCAGGCATGACGGCGGATACGACCTCCGTTTCATACTGCTCGTCACCCACATGGAAGCCCGTGTCGCTTTCCGTTACCGTGACACTCTGTTCCTCTTCCGGGTCGCCGAGGTCAAACACCTCTTCTTTCGGTTTGTCTGTTCCCTTTTTTCCGTACAGGTCCTGTACGATGATGACCGCATAATAGATGACATAGACTGCTGTCAGGACAATGATAAAAATGAAATATGATTTCATATTGTTAATATAATATGATTGTTATATGAGTATGATTCACAAAATAAAGACGGATAATTGTAATTGTGAAAAGATTGTTTATAAATCAATGCGTTTTTATATAAGATTTCTCCAAAATCTTAAAATCATATTCAAAAATCATATTCCAGACTCATTTTGAAGGAAGAAAAAAGGAACGGTGAAACCACCCGGACAGATGAAGTAAAAAGTGCATTCCTTTTTATTGGCGGATGTTGCGGTAATTTATATTTTTGTGCGAGGTCTAACTAAATCCTTAACGTATGAAAATAGAATGCTTTCACGGAGTTGATGAAAAGCTTTACCGGAAGGTGGTGCGGCTGGTCATGGATCCCGGGGTGTTGCGCGAGAACAACAATTATTCTTTCAAGACATCCGAAAATTACCGGTGGGCCGTTGCTTCCGAACGGAAAGCGGTGGTCGGTTTTATGCCGGTGGAGTATAAGGACAGCGGTGCGGTGATCAACAATTACTATGTATGCAAAGGAAACGGAGTGGTCTTGGATGCGTTGGTTCAGGCAGTCCTGCAGCAGGAAGAAACCGCCGGTAGCGGCCGTAGGCTGTCAGCGGTGGTTCTGAACCGTGATATAGAGGTTTTTCGGAGGAATCATTTTGAAGTTGTCAGAAGATGGAAACAGTATGTAAAGATGCAGTGGCAGCCCCGGTCGAAGAAAGATTGAACGTCTATGAGCAGGTCCGGTTGCGTCTGGACAGCATATTCCGCTCTTTCGACAATGTCTATGTCTCCTTTTCCGGAGGCAAGGACAGCAGTGTGCTGTTGTTCCTGTGCATCGAATACCTCCGCAAGCACTGTCCGGGCCGCAAACTGGGGGTGTTTCACATGGACTACGAGGTACAGTATCACGAGACCGTCCGTTATGTGGACCGGGTGCTGGCCTCCAACAGCGACATCCTGGGGGGCTATCGGGTCTTGGTACGAAGATAAAAGCTAAGTAATTGATAATTCAATGTTTAGCTTTTTTCTTTTGTCTGAATTTGCCCCACACGTGCAAAAATGTAGCAGTAAGCCGTTCCTTTCCTTTAGTAAAAAGTTAAATCACATAAATTTTGATTTGTTAAATTATTGAAGTATTGTTGGTTTTTATAATATTGTTCGTATATTTGCGAACAATATTTGAAATATGGAAGAAAAGAAAGATTATACAGCTACTCAGGAACAGTTGGCAAGATTTGCCAAAGCATTGGGGCATCCTGCCCGAATTGCCATTATGCACTTCTTGGCAAAGCAGAAAACGTGTTATTTTGGGGATATTCACGAAGAACTTCCCATTGCCAAAGCTACCGTATCACAGCACCTTAAAGAGTTGAAAGATGCGGGGCTTATACAAGGAGAAGTTGAAACACCTAAAGTGAAATACTGTATCAACCGAGAGAATTGGCAATTGGCTCGTGAACTCTTTAAGGAGTTTTTCGGGCAATGTATCTGTAAATCGGGGGAGTGTTGCTGATAATCCCCTTTTTTAACATTTATGTTCGTTGTTTTGCGAATTACGTTTAGTATAATAAATTTATAAATTATGGAAATTAAAGTATTAGGAACAGGTTGTGCAGGCTGTAAGGCTCTGTATACAACCGTTGAACAAGTAGTAAAGGAATTAGCTTTGGATGTGGTAGTAACCAAAGAAGAAGATTTGATGAAGATTATGGAATACAATGTAATGACGCTTCCTGCTCTCGTTGTTGACGGTAAGGTTGTGGCAAAGGGCAAACTTTCTGCCAAAGAAGTAAAAGATGTATTAACCAAGTAAATCAGATTATGATGAAACGCTTTTTATTCCTTACCATTGCTTGTTTGTTTTCTATTTGGGGAATGGCTCAGATTGCCGCAGATACCTATGTGGAAGTTCTTTATTTTCATGGGAAACAACGTTGTGTAACTTGCAAAGCCATTGAGAAATATACGAAAGAAGTGGTCAATGCAGATTTGGCAGAGTTGGTTAAAAATGGCAAACTACGTTTCAAAGAAGTAGATATTTCAACTCCCGAAGGCGAGAAGCTGGCAGAGAAATATCGTGTAAGTTGGTCTTCTCTTTATGTTAATAAATGGAAGAACGGTAAAGAAGAACGTAACGACATGACACGCTTTGGCTTTCAGAATGCCCGAAACAATACATCGGCTTTCAAGAAAGAATTAAAACAGAAAATCAATCAGTTGCTAAAATAAATACAGTTTTATGGAATACTTGCAAACATGGTTGGATAATAGTGAGATACCTATTATTACCGCTTTTCTGCTCGGTCTGTTGACTGCTGTAAGTCCTTGCCCATTGGCTACCAACATTACCGCTATTGGATTTATCAGTAAGGATATAAATAACCGTAACCGGATATTTACAAATGGTGTTCTATATACTTTAGGGCGTGTATTGGCTTATTCTGCATTAGGCGCGATACTTATCGCAATACTCCGAAAGGGTGCAGATATGTTTGCCATACAAAAAGGTATCAGCGAATGGGGGGAACTGCTGCTTGCTCCTGCTTTGATGTTGATAGGGCTGTTTATGCTATTCGGAGATAAATTGCAATTACCTAAGTTCGGATTTTCCGCTACTGAAAAGACCGAAAAACTAAAAGGCTCATGGGGTAGTTTGTTGTTGGGGATATTGTTTGCCATGGCGTTTTGTCCGACCAGTGGTCTATTTTATTTTGGCATGCTTATTCCCATGTCAGCTATGGAGAGTGAGGGGTATTTGCTACCTGTCATTTTTGCATTGGCAACAGGGCTTCCAGTTATGCTTGTCGCCTGGATTCTGGCATACAGTGTAGCAGGGATAGGAAAGTTTTATAACCGTGTGCAGACTTTTCAGAAGTGGTTTAATAACATGGTAGCTATACTGTTTATTTTGGTTGGCATTTATTATGGATTGATAAATTTGGGTATAATATGAAAATTTTAATTTTATGTACAGGAAATAGCTGTCGCAGCCAAATGGCGCATGGTTTCCTGCAATCGTTTGATAAGAATATACAAGTGTATTCCGCTGGTACGCATCCGGCAGAGAAAGTTAATCCTTTGGCTGTTAAGACAATGGCAGAAGTTGGCATTGATATAAGTAAGCATATTCCTACCAATGTAACTGCTTATTTAAGTGATACATGGGATTATGTGATAACAGTATGCGGTAGTGCTAACGAAACGTGTCCGGCTTTTGAGGGCAATGTAGGGAAACGGTTGCATATTGGTTTTGATGACCCCTCGGAAGTAATAGGGACAACGGACTTCATCAGAAGCGAATTTGAAAGAGTGCGTAATGAAATCAAGAATGAATTTGCCAAGTTCTACATTACAGAGATAAAAAAACAAGAACTGCCTAAATGTGCTTGTAACCGCTAATTTTTTAGGTAATATGTTCGTATTATTACAAACAATAATAGGATTATGATACAAAGGTTTGCAGATTGGCTGGTGTATGACATCTTCGGTTTGGATGCTTCAACAGCTTTAGGAGAAGCTATAAACTTCTTCTTTTACGATACGATAAAGATTCTGATATTATTATTTTTTATCAGCGTGATAATGGGAATTATAAATGCCTATTTCCCGATAGAACGTTTGCGTAATTATTTGACCTCTCGTAAACTATATGGATTGCAATATTTCTTTGCAGCCTTATTTGGTGCTATTACTCCGTTCTGTTCCTGTTCTTCCATACCGCTGTTTATCGGATTTGTGAAAGGGGGTATTCCTTTGGGGGTAACATTCGCCTATCTGATAACCTCGCCTTTGGTAAATGAGGTTGCTGTTGCCATGTTTATCGGCACTTTTGGGTTGCGTATTACTTCTATTTATGTGATTAGCGGTATTCTGTTAGGTATGGTAGGTGGATTTATTTTGGGCAAGATGAAATTGGAGCCTTATTTGAGTAATTGGGTAAAACAAATTCAGCAAAACTCAACTTCCGACTCCGGAACATGGGAAAAAGAGCATACTCCGTTCTTTAGACGATTGCCCATTATCATGCAAGAAGCATGGGGCATTGTCAAAGGTGTACTTCTGTATATCCTTATCGGTATCGGTATTGGTGCATTTATGCACGGCTATGTGCCGGAAGGATTTTTTGAGCAGTATATGTCTAAGGATAATTGGTTTGCTGTTCCTTTATCAGTAGTGTTGGCAGTTCCAATGTATGCCAATGCTGCCGGAATAGTACCGGTAATTGAAGTTTTTGTAGCTAAGGGTATCCCCATAGGAACTGCGCTTGCTTTTATGATGGCAGTTGTTGGGCTGTCATTGCCCGAAGCTACGCTGTTGAAAAAAGTAATGACTTGGCGGCTGATAGGGATATTCTTTGGATTGATAACCTTATTTATCATTATGTTAGGTTATCTGTATAACATGGTATTGTAGTGTAAAAGATAAGTGGCAGCTTTCCTGCCACTTATCTTTTTATAATTTTATTCCTCTGCTTTTTCTTGGTTCTTCAACCACCTGTCGTAAACCTCTTCTTAATTTCTCCCATTGTTCTCCATCTGGGAGGATGGCTACACCATGCCCTGCGTGTGCTATTACAGACCCGACAGGGACGAGTACGAACTGGTGGACGGTTACCACCGCTATCTGGTACTGAAGACATCCAAGCGGATTTACGAACGGGAGAAAGGGATGCTTCCGGTGACGGTAATCGAAAAGGACATTTCCAACCGCATGGCTTCCACCATCCGCCACAACCGCGCACGGGGGACGCACAGCGTGGAGCTGATGAGCCACATCGTTTCCGAGCTGACCAAAGCCGGTATGTCGGACCAGTGGATACTGCGCAACATCGGCATGAACAGGGACGAGCTGCTGCGGCTGAAGCAGATTTCCGGACTGGCAGAGCTGTTTGCCGACAAGGAGATTTCAGCCTGTCTAAAGAATAACCCTTGTCAAAAGAATCTTGGAGGGATATTTCCGGCTGCGGCGGCAACAGGCTTGAAGGCACAACCAGTATGGCACGTCATACAGATACGGTCGTGCCGATTGAACGATTCCTTCCGGAAGAGTTTGAAAAAGCCCGGCAGTCATGTCAAGAACCTTTCGGATGGGATATCACAACACCCGGATATAAAGAAAAACGGAGAACACCCCGTTGTGATAGTGGGCTGCTCTCCGTTTTATTTACACTTTTGTCATGAGGTTTGCATCAGTGCAGTCCTGTCCACCGGGGCAATCCTGGTAAAGTTTGTCCGGCATCGGACGAAATCCCTGTGTCTTATAGCCTTTTTCCGCGCAGGTAGTCGTTCAAGTCCTTGTAGCCGGTATAGCGGACAGACTCGTTGCAGACACGGCCGCCATACAGTCCGGCGATGGTCTCCCCGGTCTTTTGCCCGGCAAGGTCATTGTCAAGGTAACAGTGGATTTGTCCGTAACCTTGCAGATGCGCCAGCGTCTTCCTGAGGTTGCCGACCGAGTTCATCACCAGGTAGTCGCAGGGTACGTCGATACAGACGGTGTTGTCCTTCATCTGCCGGAGTGTCAGATAGGACAGAAAGTCCATGAATCCCTCAAACAGGCAGATGCAGCTCTGCACTTCACCGCGCAGGTGCGGTATCAGGGATATGTCCTTGCTGTTGATGCACCCCTTGTAGTAGGCGTTGCGCACCTCGTAGCCGCCGGAGACGTTTCCGAAGGCCAATGCGAAATAATGCCGCTGGCGCAGTTCGTAATGGATCTCCTTGCAGAACATCCGTCCGATGTCCGCATCAATCATCCTCGACTGGAGATACGAGAGCAGAGCATGGTGTCGCAGAGGAACGACCCTCAGGTTCTTCATGTCGGCTTCCACTGGACGGGGCGGAGCGGCAGGCAGCCGCGGTGAAGCGCCTCCCACGGGGGGGGGCGGGGCGGCAGCCAGCCGTATCCTCGGCAAGGAGGCATCACCGGCAGTCCGTTCGATGTAGGCAAGTGCCTCGCTCACGCTTCCCATTCCGCAAAGGTACCTTCCCAATTCCACCAGGTCACCGCCGATCGCTTCACCAAAGTCGTACCATTCATTTTCCCGGTCATTGACCTTGAACGACGGAGCGGTCTCTTTCCGCAGCGGCGAGAGATACCAGTACTGCTCCGATTTTACATACTGCGCATGGTGCCCGAGCCGGGCCAGGAAATCCACGATACGCACATTTTTTGCTTCTTCTATGTTCATGGCTGTTTCTTTTCACTTGTTTGCACAAAACCAGTTTAGTTTGGTTTATGGCCCTATATAGATAGATACTAAATTAAACTGAATTATATAGGCCCGCGCCCGGCATCATTCTTCCTCGAAAAGCATGGTTTCCGCAGGGGTCATGTCGTAGTAGAAAAGTTTGTCCCGCTTGACGACCAGTTTCAGGGTGTCCGTCAGGTATTGCAGCAGCTTCACCATCACGTTCCGCCCGCGCTTGAACCCAATGGTCTCGTAGGCGACCATCATGGCCTGCAGCATGTTCTCGAATCCGCGGATGGGCTTGTCCCCGAATGCGGAGGAGAGGGCTTCCCGGTGCTGCTCTACGGTCAGATCCATAAATCCCGTCCGCTGTTTGGGTTTCGCGCATGGGAGGCTGTCGGACAGATGTCCTTCTGCGAGAACCGGCAGGCCGCTCTCGTTGACCGTAAAGGCAAAGGGCTTGAACTCTTTCTCCCGGATGTGCAGCGCATGTACCTCGCTGATGTTCGGCTGCTCGCTGTTCTTGCTGATGACCAGCACGGTCTCCGCCTTGTTGCTCATCTCCGTACCTATATGCCCCCGGACATTGTTGTCCCCTTTGTTCAAATGCAGCACGCAATGGATGTGCAGGTCATATTTCGACGACCATTCCATCATCTTGTTGATGACTTCCACCGATTCACTGGTGCTGTTGATGTCGAGCATCAGGTCACGTATGCCGTCGATAATGACCAGGCCATAGCCTTTCCTCTGCCGCAGGGCGTAGTCGATGACTCCGATGCGTATCGCCGGCGAATATTCACGCAGGCAGATGAAGTCAAGATTCTCGCTGTCGGTTGTCGGTGGCAGTCCGGCCAGCCGCAGAATACGTGCCAGTACGTTGTGACAGTGGAAGCGGCTCTGCTCCGTGTCCACATACAGGATTCTCTGCTTTCCTTCGGGCAGGTAGGCCCGGTAGTTCAGCACTTGCTTCCCGGCCAGCGATGCGGCGACAATGGCTGAGACATTGAATGTCTTCTTCGATTTGGCTTTGCCGGTCGATGCGCTGAAGTTGCCGAGTGTGGCGATGGTAGAGTTGTCAATCCAGATGATTTGCGGCGGCGTTTCGTAGGTATCCGTCGCACGGATCTGCGAGGCGGAGAGAATGTTTGACAAAAGACACTCCTCCGGTCCCATATCCAGGCTGGGGTCAGTTCTTCTTTCGTTTTCCATAACGTCTCTGGTTAAAGAACGGTTGGGCGGCAGCCGCTTCGTTTGCCATGCGTGCCGCTTCCTCCGCTGTCGGTTCATAGTTCTGCTTGAGCCATTTGTCCAGCTCCTCCTTAGCGAAGTAGAGCATCTTGCCGCGTGGCTTGAAGTGTGGAATCTCCTTGCTGGAGGTCAGCTTGTAGAGCATGCTCTCGGATATGCCGATATACGTGCAGGCCTCCTGGAAGGTGAATACCCCCTTGGTGGTATAGATGTTCTTTTCCAGCAACGCGATACGTTCCAGCAGGCTTTCCACCGGATCCAGTTTCTTCAGGATGGTCTCGATGTTGGTGAGACGTTCACTCAGCTGTTCCATGAATGTCAATCTGTTGTTTTGCATACGAATGATTTTTAAAATTAGACAATGGAAGTATGTCCTCCGTTATGTAGCGCGCTAACGGAGGACAAAGGTAGGGCAGGAAAGTCATATTGCTTCAATCTGCAGATTGATAGTTGGGAAGTGTCAATGCAACTATCAACCTTTTACCTTTCACATACTTCACTTCTTGGCACTTTTTGTCATTTTGCCAGTTCATCCACGGCCAGCTGTATGCCATAGGCTGCCGATGTCATCTTCTTCCGTAGGGCAGTCAGGGGAGACGCCAATGCTTATTGGCTGACGAATCCCTTTCCGCTCTTGCGGACCAGCAACCGTCCTGCTTCCAAGGTACTCTGCCATTCGTATCTGATAAGCGAATGTTCGAGAAGCGAATTGAACAGGATTGCCACAAGCCGGAGTTTGTTCACACGGATGCTGAACCCTTTCCGGCAGGCAAACAGGGCTTCCATATCCTCGACACGTACGTCAGAAACGCAAAACAGATGATAAGCATTGGCGCAGGCCGTTATACTTATCATCTGTTTCCGGGTCAGGTTGCATTCTAGCGAAAGCGGATGCTCCCAAGGCATCTCTGGGTCACGGGGCGTGACCAGAGGCACCGGAGGTGAGAATGTGTCATACGTCTGCTTCACCTCCATGCACTTCTCAAACGAGAAGTCCGTGGCTGCAAAGAGCGGTTGGACAAGATGGGCGCAGTCATGCAGCATCCCTTTGAGGATGTGGATGTTCATCTCATGGCAGTTCCGGCACGCAGCACGGTCGCAGTCGATGTACCGGTGGCTGTTCACGAAATCCTCCGCATAACGGTGATACTGTTTGCCGCCCGTGACAACATCACGGAGATACAAGGTTCTTGCTTCAGTGAGCAGGGCATAAAGTTCCTGCGCTGCATCCTGTTCTGTCACAAAATGGTGCAGATGTTCATTCCCTCCAAAAAGAGAGAGGGCCTTTGTCAGGTCTTTTCATTTTGGATAATTTTTAAAGAATTTATAATATAGTCAAGAAGGGTGTTGCCCCGGCTATCTGTCTGTTTCCCGAAAACAACACCCCAATAAGCGTCTGCAAAAATTAAACACAGATATGAGTTATGCGACAATCTCAGTCAAACAGGCCGTTCGTCAGGTTCACCGCGTCATCTTTTTTCTTGTTGACAATCTTGGCGTAAACCTGCGTCATTTTTACGGATGTATGACCGAGCAGCTTGGAAACGGTGTACAGATCCGCCCCCAAAGTAAGCATCATTGTGGCGAATGTATGGCGGGCGGTGTGAAAGGTAAAATGCTTGGTAATCCCGGCTTTGACGGCCCACGGCTTGAGATATACATTGATATGAACCGGTAAATGGAACACAAAATCGTTACCTGTCTTGTTACCTTGTTCAGGTATCCACTTCAAAGCTTCGTTGGAGAGGGGAAGGTATATCGGCTCCTTAGTCTTCTGCATGGCCACCGACAGACGGTATTGTCCGTTGTCAAGAAAAATATCCTGCCATTTCAGTCCGACAATATCACTGATTCGGAGTCCGCAGAAGCAGGAGAACAGATAGGCTCTCTTGACTTCCTCGTTCTGTATCGGAGTGGCAATCAATGCCCGTACCTCTTCGATGGTCATATATGAACGTACGCTTTCCGGCATCTTGGGCTTTTCCGACTTGTCCATTTCGTTGAACGGATTCCGCAACATGCGTTTGGCACGCACAGCTGCATTCAGGGCACCGTTTAGAATCTGGTAATAGGTATTACGGGTAGAAGCCGCTATTAGCTTTCCTCTGAAGCGGTAGGTTGTCAGCATGAAGTCAATGTATCCCTGGCAGAAAGACAAGTCAACCCGATCCAAGGTATATCGGTCTCCGGCATACTCCTGCAGGATGCGGATAACAGACTTTATGTGGTCTATACCTTTTTTGCCTCGCTTTTTCTGGTTCTCCCTGTAGGTGTTCATCCAGTCCAGCAGATAAACCTTCTCCACGTGGTTCACGATCCCGGCTTCACCGCTGGTCAGCTCGATGATACGTTTTGACTTGATGGCATTGGCGGCAGCCATTGTAATCTCGTTCTGATGCCGGGCATTGCTGTCTGTTTCCGGAACAAGGTACATCTTCAAGTACTCGTACGACCTTTTACCGTTCCGGTATATATCCAGATACAAACTCTTGCAGCCGTCAGCCAAATCTTTTGTCCGAAGGCGGATAGGTTCCTTTACTTTTTTAGGCTTCTTTACTCGTGGCATAACTGTGTCCTTTCATTTGTTGTTTTCCTATCGCAAATATACAAATAAAAGCCGGAACCAAGGAACAAATAAGAAACAAAAATGTACCTAAAAACAACAAAAGTAATGAAAGTACAGAAAACAACTGAAAACTCAAATATCTATTTAAATCATTGATATAAAGCCTATTTATATATAATTATTTGGATTTTGTTTTCAATCAATGTGTGTACAGTTCTTTATTGGAAATACTTTTCTTATTGTGAATGACATTCGCTATATTGACCGTTCAAAAGGTTCAAGTGTGTGGGGAGGAATTGTCAAAGGACTGGGTGCGGCAGCGGCTATTTACACCGGTGAGACATCCTATATGGATTTAGGTAATTCTACGGGAGATATGGTTGCATCCTATAAGGGGTTTAAAGTAAATATTGATACTTATCTCTATCAACTGGTTTGGGATGAAGAGACCGCAACAAAATTCTATACTCAATATTATACTGATAAGGATAATAAGGAGAAGGTGAATGCTTTCAATAATAACCGTAAGATGTTCAAGTTGAAGTATGTGGGCAGCCAGCATAGTGATGGAAGTAACACTTCCTTTTTGGGTATTAACTTGGATGAGCCCCAGCAAATGGTGCGAAAGGCATGCCAACGTGCCATTGATGAAAATATAGCGAGTCTGCAAAAGAATTTTGACCAGTTCAAAGTGAATACTCCCTTAATCAGTGTTTCTCCCCTGAAAGCTTATATTGGCTTGAAAGAGGGAGTCACTGAAAAGTCTAAATTTGAAGTGCTGGAAGCTGAATTGAGCAAAGAAGGCAAAATGACTTATAAGCGTGTAGGAGTGATTCAGCCTAAGGAAAATCTGATTTGGGATAATCGCTATATGGCTTCCGAGGAACAGGCTTATGGTTCGGACTTTGGTTTTACCACTTTCCGAAAAGTATCGGG
>OBVD01001017.1_pt1 | contig 11795 bp, 7 predicted proteins | sample 1495031 | NCBI WGS metagenome assembly OBVD01 (sample SAMEA2579967, study PRJEB22360) | human gut metagenome
TGCTGCACGTAGCAAAAGTTATCGAAGAAGCCAAAGCGCTGGCTGAACACGGTATCGTTTTTGGCGAGCCGAAAACCGATATCGACAAGATTCGTACCTGGAAAGAAAAAGTTATCACTCAACTGACTGGCGGTCTGGCTGGTATGGCCAAAGGCCGTAAAGTGAAAGTGGTTAACGGTCTGGGTAAATTTACCGGGGCGAACACTCTGGAAGTTGAAGGCGAAAACGGCAAAACCGTAATCAACTTCGACAACGCGATCATCGCGGCGGGTTCCCGTCCGATCGAACTGCCGTTCATTCCGCACGAAGATCCGCGCGTGTGGGACTCCACTGACGCGCTGGAACTGAAAACTGTTCCTAAGCGCCTGCTGGTTATGGGCGGCGGTATTATCGGTTTGGAAATGGGTACCGTGTACCATGCACTGGGTTCAGAGATCGACGTGGTTGAAATGTTCGACCAGGTTATCCCAGCTGCCGACAAAGACGTGGTTAAAGTCTTCACCAAGCGCATCAGCAAGAAATTCAACCTGATGCTGGAAACCAAAGTGACTGCCGTTGAAGCGAAAGAAGACGGTATCTACGTTTCCATGGAAGGCAAAAAAGCCCCTGCCGAAGCTCAGCGTTACGATGCTGTGCTGGTAGCTATCGGTCGTGTACCGAACGGTAAAAACCTCGACGCGGGCAAAGCTGGCGTTGAAGTTGATGACCGTGGCTTCATCCGCGTTGACAAACAGCTGCGCACCAACGTGCCGCACATCTTTGCTATCGGCGATATCGTCGGTCAGCCGATGCTGGCGCACAAAGGTGTTCACGAAGGTCACGTTGCCGCTGAAGTTATCGCCGGTAAGAAACACTACTTCGATCCGAAAGTTATTCCATCCATCGCGTACACTGAACCAGAAGTTGCATGGGTTGGCCTGACTGAGAAAGAAGCGAAAGAAAAAGGCATCAGCTACGAAACCGCCACCTTCCCGTGGGCTGCTTCTGGCCGTGCTATCGCTTCTGACTGCGCAGACGGTATGACCAAACTGATTTTCGACAAAGAATCTCACCGTGTGATCGGTGGTGCGATTGTCGGTACCAACGGCGGCGAGCTGCTGGGTGAAATCGGTCTGGCGATCGAAATGGGCTGTGACGCTGAAGACATCGCGCTGACCATCCACGCTCACCCGACTCTGCACGAGTCTGTTGGTCTGGCAGCTGAAGTGTTCGAAGGTAGCATCACCGACCTGCCGAACCCGAAAGCGAAGAAAAAGTAATCTTCCCGCTTTTGTGAAAACGCCTCTTCGGAGGCGTTTTTTTTCCCGAAAGCTACCAGTTCTGGTAGTCATCTTATTGATATCTCCACTAAAAAAAATTGCGCAACTGCCGATACTTTTTTCGCCATTGTGTGGCTACTGGCCGCGCGGTTAAGAGGCTCTGGACTCTCTATTACACGAAAAAAGGAAAATACATGTCTTTAAAAAAAATCGCGGTTGTTGGCATGATTGTCGCGGCAATGACGCTGACCGGTTGTGGCGCGATGACCACCGCCGTTAAAAAACGTAACCTTGAAGTGAAAACGCAGATGAGTGAAACCATCTGGCTGGAGCCTTCCAGCGAGAAGACCGTCTACATTCAGGTAAAAAATACCTCTGACAAAGACATGAGTAACCTGCAAACCCTGCTGGCAAATGACCTGTCCGCGAAAGGTTATAAAGTGACCAGTTCACCAGACAGCGCTTATTACTGGGTACAGGCGAACGTATTGAAAGCGGACAAAATGGATCTGCGTGAAGCTCAGGGCTTCCTGAAAACGGGTTATGAAGGAGCCGCGATGGGCGCAGCGTTGGGTGCGGGGATTACCGCCTATAATAGCAACTCCTCTGGTGCGGCGCTGGGTGTTGGTATCGCGGCGGGGTTGATCGGCATGGCTGCGGATGCGATGGTGGAAGACGTAAACTACACCATGGTCACTGACCTGCAGATCTCTGAACGCAGCAAAGCGAAAGTGACAACGGATAACGTTGCGGCGTTGCGTCAAGGGACATCCGGTATCAAGTTGCAAACCAGCAGCGCGCAAGGCGATCGTGCAAAATATCAGACTCGCGTCGTGTCTAATGCTAACAAAGTGAATCTGAAGTTCGAAGAAGCGAAGCCGGTTCTGGAAGCTCAGTTGGCGAAATCTGTCGCTAACATCCTGTAATTTGCTGTGGGTTGCCGGGGGGCGGCTACGCCTTACCCGGCCAACTAATCTTTCGAATTGGTATCAGGGCGCTACGGGCTGCCAGGTTTTATCCGGATGGAATGTGGTTAACGCCTGTGCTTTTTGCTGAGAATCAACGCCGAGATCGGCCTGATAGACTTTATCATCACCGTTAATCATAAAACTCATCACGCCGGTGTGATCATAGCTAACAGGCCAGGCCACCATGGCAAAACCGCTGGTTTTGTCGGGAAGGATACGAAAATGATAGCCGTGATAGCCCGTGCCAGGTTCCTGTGGACTAAAGGCCGGGCCGAGCGGGCTTGGCGCTTCGCCGGGTGAAACAGGCCAGTACAGACCATCTTTTTTCCCTTCAGAACTGACAATCTTTTGCGCGTATTTCTGGTTCATCGCAAAATAGCTCTGCTGGGCATCTACATAAGCGTGTAACGCCTCGATAGCCGCGAGTTCGTTTCGTCCAATCTCACGGGTCAGGATCTCTTCGGCCGCTTCCTTGATATCAAATTGCCAGCCTGAAGCGTTTTTGACGACCGGGATTGGCAATTGCCAGTCGCTATCCCCGACCACCAGATGCGCGGTATTGCCGTCGACAACGGTATTATGGCGAACCTTCCAGTCGCGCAGGAAACGATCAACCGCATCAGGATCGACGCCTTCTGGCGGTAGAAAATCACGCCAGTTTTCCCCGAGCAGGTTGCTCATTGCACTTTCATTTTGCTCACTAATCGCGTTTGCCAGCGCATCGGTCGCCTGGTCTGGTGTGCTGAAGGATTGTTGTGCCATCGCGGCAGCCGAAACCATGAACAACACAATTCCACTGAGTAGTTTATTTTTCATGTCGGTTCCCTTAACGATGACGGAATTCACGGTGTTCAGCACGCCCGCCAGAAGGCTGGCGCGATGGCTGATTACGGGCGACCTGCCGGCTCTGTGCCCCCCGCTGTTGCTGCGCCTGCCAGTTGGCGGAGCGACTGTCGTTCCCGCTCAGCGCATTGGCGCGTGGCTGGCTGGTCCGTTGTTGAAGATTGCGCTGCTGCGCCGGTTGCGTGACCCGTTTCTCCTGTCGCTGGGCGACTGCCTGACGATTCTCACGTTGCTGTGTGCTTGTCCGTTTCGCGGTTTGCGGTTTGGTATCGTAACCACGGTAGTTATTACGTTGGGAAATTTGCTTCAGCTGTTGGCTGGATGCCTGACGCTGGGCGTCTTTCGTGCCCGTACGCGCCGTCTGCGGGAATGTTTTTCCCGTTGATTTTTCCATTTGGCTCATCGCAGCCTGGCGTTGGCTATCACGGTTGACCGGTCTTTGCTGGGTTGAACTTAAACCTGTAGCCGTGTTAGTGGCGTGAAAGCGGTTATTGAGCTGGTTATTTGGGTATGGCACACCCTCACGATAGGCCGGGTTGTGCTGCCAGGTACGGTTGGCGTCTGTCAGTCGTTGTCCACTGATTTTATTAAAGTTATCAACGTTAATATTGATGTTGTTATCACCATTACGGTTATAGCCGCCATGGTTATCCCAGTCATCATTATGATGGTGATCGTCGTCGTCATCCCAGTCGATGTTGCTGAAGATGGCATAGGTTGTGGCAACACCGAGGCTGAAGCCTAAACCATTAACGAAGCTGTTACCAAACTGCTCACCGGGCGTTGGCGGCAGATAGGTTGGCGGATAGGCGGTGTTCGGCCAGGTACCGTAAACCGTATTCGGGTTATAGGTAGGAACGTACACCACCTGCGGATCGGCGGATTCAATTTTGATTACCGTTGGGCTTGTTGAGGCGGTCGTGGCTGTTGTGGTCGCTGAACTGGTCGTCGACTCGCTGGTGACGGTTTTAGCCGGCGCCGCTTTGGTCACGGTGGTGACTGTCTGCTGCGGTGTCGATTGCAACGCACCGGTCTGTTGCGCCAGTGCACGCAGGCGTTGAACGGAATCCATAACATCTTTTGGCTGCGCAAGGAAAGCATCGCCCAGATTTTGTACCCACGGCGGATTTTCACCCATCAGCGACATCAACTGAGGAAAGGCGACCAGCGATTTCACGCTGGGATCCCAGGGCTGGCTGGCAACGGCCTGAATGGCGGCATCGCCCTGCATTTTGGGATTGTCTTTTGACCACTGTGCGGCCTGGATGACGTTAGCCGGATAGGTTGAGGCCATCAAAATTTGCGACAGCAGCGAGTCTGGATAGAGTGCGATAGGTGCAACCCACTGATCGATTTGTGCTGCCGAGTAGGTTGGTGCCACGACGGGCGCTGTTTGGTCGGCCGGGGCAGGGGCCGCTATTGGCGCTGGAGCCGGTGCTGACGGTTGCTGTGCAACGGGGGCCGGAGCCGCAGGCTCCGTAGCACGACTTTTAACGAACATCACGCCTGAGGCGGCAAACAGCCCGACACTGCACAAAAGGACAAGCAGATGTGGCTTAAGGGGCAACTTCATAAAATGACTCCAACGAGACAAGCGCTGTGCCGTGAGGCGTTCCTGTTGCCGCGAGTATTATTCACCCGTGTTAGACAGTTTTGACTTTTATTGGGGATTCACCCGGTAGGTCCGGAAAAAGAGTGTGAGGATTTATTACACAATTATATCTGATGGCTGAAAAGTCGCTGGAAAATTCAGCATCTCGCGCTTGAAAATCAACTGTTTCAGGGTGGTTTTAGGTAGCCTGAATTGCGTTCCTCCTTGCCGCTACACCATTCTTAACGATTCAGCCAATTTTTTATGTTGCTTTTTTGTAAACGGATTAACACTTAATGAAAATCCTGTTATTGTGCCTTATGCGGTACCGGGCATTTACCCTACTAACTACTGTCTCACAGGAGCGTGAAGAGAATCGCCCATCTACAAAAGCGCCGCATTATGACAATGAGAGCGAGGAGATATCGTCGTGCTAGAAGAATACCGTAAGCACGTAGCTGAGCGTGCTGCCCAGGGGATTGTGCCAAAACCTTTAGACGCAACCCAAATGGCCGCACTTGTCGAGCTGCTGAAGACCCCGCCTGTGGGCGAAGAAGAATTCCTGTTAGACCTGTTGATCAACCGTGTTCCTCCTGGCGTAGATGAAGCCGCTTATGTTAAAGCCGGTTTTCTCGCTGCCGTCGCGAAAGGCGACACCACCTCCCCGCTGGTTACCCCAGAAAAAGCCATTGAACTGCTGGGCACCATGCAGGGTGGTTACAACATTCATCCGCTGATCGACGCGCTGGATGACGCCAAACTGGCACCGATTGCCGCCAAAGCGCTCTCTTCAACGCTGCTGATGTTCGATAACTTCTACGATGTGGAAGAAAAAGCCAAAGCGGGCAACGAATATGCGAAGCAGGTAATGCAATCCTGGGCCGATGCCGAATGGTTCCTGAACCGTCCGGCTCTGGCTGAAAAAATCACCGTTACCGTCTTTAAAGTGACCGGTGAAACCAACACCGATGACCTCTCTCCGGCACCGGACGCATGGTCCCGCCCAGATATCCCGCTGCACGCGCTGGCGATGCTGAAAAACGCCCGTGAAGGTATCGAACCGGATCAACCGGGTGTAGTTGGCCCGATCAAACAGATCGAAGAATTGCAGAAAAAAGGTTACCCGCTGGCTTATGTGGGTGATGTTGTCGGTACCGGTTCTTCGCGTAAATCCGCGACCAACTCCGTGCTGTGGTTCATGGGTGACGACATTCCTCATGTGCCGAACAAGCGCGGCGGCGGCCTGTGCCTCGGCGGCAAAATTGCACCTATCTTCTTCAACACCATGGAAGATGCGGGCGCACTGCCGATTGAAGTGGACGTGTCGAACATGAACATGGGCGACGTGATTGACGTTTACCCGTTCAAAGGCGAAGTACGCAACCACGAAACAGGCGAACTGCTGGCCAGCTTTGAGCTGAAAACCGAAGTCCTGATCGACGAAGTACGTGCTGGTGGTCGTATTCCGCTGATCATCGGTCGTGGCCTGACCACCAAAGCGCGCGAAGCGCTGGGTCTGCCGCACTCAGACGTCTTCCGTCAGGCGAAAGACGTGGCGGAAAGCAGCCGTGGCTTCTCCCTGGCACAGAAAATGGTTGGCCGCGCCTGCGGCGTGAAAGGTATCCGTCCGGGCGCGTACTGCGAACCGAAGATGACCTCCGTGGGATCTCAGGATACCACCGGTCCAATGACCCGTGACGAACTGAAAGACCTGGCATGCCTGGGCTTCTCAGCTGACCTGGTGATGCAGTCCTTCTGTCACACTGCCGCCTATCCGAAGCCAGTGGATGTCAATACGCACCATACGCTGCCAGACTTCATCATGAACCGTGGCGGTGTCTCCCTGCGTCCGGGCGACGGCGTTATCCACTCCTGGCTGAACCGTATGCTGCTGCCGGATACCGTAGGTACCGGTGGTGACTCCCATACCCGTTTCCCTATCGGGATCTCCTTCCCGGCAGGTTCTGGTCTGGTGGCGTTTGCTGCAGCGACCGGCGTGATGCCGCTGGATATGCCGGAATCGGTACTGGTGCGCTTCAAAGGTAAAATGCAGCCGGGTATCACTCTGCGTGACCTGGTTCACGCCATTCCGCTGTACGCGATCAAACAGGGTCTGCTGACCGTTGAGAAGAAAGGTAAGAAGAACATCTTCTCTGGCCGCATCCTTGAAATCGAAGGTCTGCCGGATCTCAAAGTGGAGCAGGCGTTCGAACTGACCGATGCTTCCGCAGAGCGTTCTGCTGCGGGCTGTACCATCAAGCTGAACAAAGAGCCGATCGTTGAGTATCTGAACTCTAACATCGTTCTGCTGAAGTGGATGATCGCGGAAGGTTACGGCGATCGCCGTACGCTGGAACGTCGTGTGCAGGGCATGGAAAAATGGCTGGCGGATCCGCAGTTGCTGGAAGCCGACGCTGACGCAGAATACGCGGCGGTGATCGACATTGACCTGGCTGACATCAAAGAACCAATCTTGTGTGCACCGAACGATCCGGACGACGCGCGTCTGCTGTCTGACGTACAGGGTGAGAAGATCGACGAAGTGTTCATCGGCTCCTGTATGACTAACATCGGCCACTTCCGTGCCGCTGGTAAGCTGCTGGATGCGCACAAAGGTCAACTGCCGACGCGTCTGTGGGTGGCTCCGCCAACCCGTATGGATGCGGCACAGCTGACCGAAGAAGGTTATTACAGCGTGTTCGGTAAGAGCGGTGCGCGTATCGAAATTCCAGGCTGCTCTCTGTGCATGGGTAACCAGGCGCGTGTCGCCGACGGCGCAACGGTGGTCTCGACCTCTACCCGTAACTTCCCGAACCGTTTAGGTACCGGGGCAAACGTCTACCTGGCTTCTGCGGAGCTGGCGGCGGTTGCGGCGCTGATCGGCAAACTGCCGACGGCGGAAGAGTACCAGACCTATGTGGCGCAGGTGGATAAAACTGCCGTGGATACTTACCGTTATCTGAACTTCGACCAGCTGTCTCAGTATACGGAGAAAGCCGATGGTGTGATTTTCCAGACCGCGGTGTAATGCGCTAACGCGTTTTGTGTAAAAACACATCAATGCCCGGAGAAGTCTGCTTCTCCGGGCATTTTTATTTCTATTCCTTATACCCACTACGCTTTTTTTCTGCCGCGCTGCTGCGATAATTACAGCAAGGCGCGATGCGGTATTGGCGCATTGCCGGGAGTAGAGGAAGACATTATGGATTACGAATTTCTGCGCGATATTACCGGGGTGGTAAAAGTGCGTATGTCCATGGGCCACGAGGTGGTGGGGCACTGGTTTAATGAAGAAGTGAAAGAAAACCTGGCCTTACTTGATGAAGTGGAACAGGCGGCGCGTGCGGTTAAGGGCAGTGAGCGCTCCTGGCAGCGAGCAGGGCATGAATACACGCTCTGGCTGGATGGCGAAGAAGTGATGGTTCGCGCTAATCAGTTGGAGTTCTCTGGAGATGAGATGGAAGAGGGGATGAGCTATTACGACGAAGAAAGTTTTTCGCTTTGTGGTGTAGAGGACTTTCTTCAGGTTGTGGCGGCATACCGCGAATTTGTGCAACAGCGTTAATTCATGCGGAGCCAGCGGGCTCCGCTATGTCTGTTACTTCACGTAGGCCAACAGGCTCAGAGAATCACGCGCCAGTGCTTTGCATTTCTTTGCCGTGGGGATGCCGATACCGCTGAGATCGCGGTAGCTGTCTTCACCCAGCGCTTTCATATTGAAGGTATCGTAATTACTCAGGTCCCACTGGTTTTGCTGGGCAAAAAAGACCAGTGCGCGACGGATCTGCCCATTAGGCAAATTCTGGTATCCACAGTCATTTTTCAGAAAAACAAAAACTGCCGTTAAATCGGCCATATCTTCGGCTTCGGACTCGCTGAGCGCGTAGCTGTTTGCGCATACGGCCATCAGGCTGCCGAACAAAACTGTTCTGAAAAACGTCTTCATTGCTTCTACCACTGCATCACGGAATTTAAACGTTAGCATACTGCGAGCGAAGCGACGACCTTTATTATTAGCCGTTCACTTGACCTTCCCGTAAGGGGAAGGCTTATGCTTAAAAGATAGCCTGCTTAAGCTGCTGAATATAAGGAAGTGATTATGCAACGTCGTGATTTTTTAAAGTACTCCGTGGCGCTGGGCGTAGCGTCAGCGTTACCTCTGTGGAGCCGGAGCGTATTTGCCGCCGACCGTCCCGCCTTACCCATTCCTGATCTGTTAACCGCCGATGCTTCGAATCGCATCCAGCTGATCGTGCAAGCCGGGCAGTCAAACTTTGCCGGTAAGACGGCCACGACCTGGGGATATAACGGCAATCTGCTCGGACCGGCGGTCAAGCTGAACAAAGGGCAATCGGTGAACGTGGATATCCATAACCAGCTTGCCGAAGAGACGACGTTGCACTGGCACGGGCTGGAAATCCCCGGTGAAGTCGACGGTGGGCCGCAAGGCATAATCCCGGCGGGCGGGAAACGTTCAGTGACCTTCACGCCGGATCAGCGCGCGGCAACCTGCTGGTTCCACCCTCATCAGCATGGAAAGACCGGTCATCAGGTAGCGATGGGGCTGGCCGGACTGGTGCTGATTGAAGACGAAGAGATTCGCAAGCTGATGCTGCCTAAGCAGTGGGGAATTGATGATGTGCCGGTAATTATTCAGGACAAACAGTTCTCTGCTGATGGGCAGGTTGATTATCAACTGGACATCATGACCGCCGCAGTCGGCTGGTTTGGCGATACGCTGCTGACCAATGGGGCGATTTATCCTCAGCATGCCGCACCGCGCGGCTGGCTGCGCCTGCGTCTGTTGAATGGTTGTAACGCGCGCTCGCTGAACATTGCGGCCAGCGACAATCGTCCTTTGTACGTCATTGCCAGCGACGGTGGACTGTTGGCGGAACCGGTAAAAGTGACCGAGCTTCCTATGCTGATGGGCGAGCGCTTTGAAGTGCTGGTGGATGTCAGTGACGGCAAAGCTTTTGATCTGGTCACTCTGCCGGTCAGCCAGATGGGGATGGCAATTGCGCCATTTGATAAGCCGCACCCGGTGATGCGCGTTCAGCCGCTGCTGATTACCGCTTCCGGCACGCTGCCGGATACGCTGACATCCATGCCATCGCTGCCGTCACTGGAAGGTTTGACGGTGCGCAAGCTGCAGCTGTCGATGGATCCGATGCTCGATATGATGGGCATGCAAATGCTGATGAAGAAATTCGGCGGTCAGGCCATGGCGGGTATGGATCATGGAAAGATGATGGGCCATATGAATAATGACAATATGGACCACGGCAATATGAATCATGGCAATATGAACCATGGTGAGATGGGGAATATGCAGCATGGCAACATGGGCAACATGAAGCATGGCGGATCGTTTGATTTCCATAATGCCAACCGGATTAATGGTCAGGCGTTTGATATGAATAAACCGATGTTTGCCGCAGCAAAAGGGCAGCATGAACGCTGGGTGATTTCCGGTCAGGGCGACATGATGCTGCATCCGTTCCACATTCACGGCACGCAGTTCCGCATTCTGTCTGAGAATGGCAAAGCGCCTGCCGCACACCGTGCGGGATGGAAGGACACGGTGCGGGTAGAAGGCGGCGTGAGCGAGGTATTGGTTAAGTTTGACCATGACGCGCCAAAAGAGCATGCCTATATGGCGCACTGCCATCTGTTAGAGCATGAAGATACCGGGATGATGCTCGGCTTCACCGTCTAAAAAAATCGCGCTGTGCTTATCCGGCCTACAGAAATCTCTCGTAAGCCGGATGAGACACAGTCTCTTTACAGCGTTTCATCGCACGACTCCCTCCTCCTGCTAATTCTGCTATTGCACATAAAGTAATCGCCTTTAGAGCCGATAATCATTGGGTACCCAATGTGAGTTCAATGGATGAAATACTATGATTAAAAATGTGCGCGTTATTACCGGCATTCTTCTGGTTCTCGCCATTTTCTGTTTGCTACAGGCCGTGACAGGAAGTTTTTTTTATTCTGCAGTAAACAATGATCGCCATAATTTCCAGAACTCAGGCACCCTGAATGCCCAACAGGAAAATCTGAGTGATAGCGTCAATACGCTGATTAAAACCCGGGTAACGGTAACCCGCGTAGCAATTCGTTTCTTAAAGAACCAACGCGATCCGGCCTCACTGGCGGCAATTGATACTTTGCTAAAAACGGCGAGTGAGTCGATGAAGAAAGCTGAGGGATACTTCGCACATTATCAGTCATTGCCGCAGGTGTCGGGGCAGAATCCGCAAATTGCATCTGAAATGGAAAAACAGTATCGGCAGATGCACGACGTGATGGCGTTATCGATAGAGTATCTGCGCGCGAATAACTATCAGGCCTATGGCGATCTTGATGCTCAGAAGGCGCAAGATGAAATGGAAGCCAGCTATGACCAGTGGCGTAACGAAAATAACGCGTTGCTTCAGCACGCGGCGGCGGAGAATCAGCACAGCTTTACCCGCATGCAATGGACATTAGGGGCAATTGTCGTCGCTGTGCTCATCGTTCTGGGCATGATCTGGAGTGGGTTGCAGCATATGCTGCTTAAACCCCTGGCGCAGATTATGGAGCATATTCGCATTATTACCCGTGGTGATTTGACCCATCAACTCGACGTCCAGGGACGTAATGAAATGGGGCGTTTGGCGACGGGGTTAGATGAAATGCGACAGTCGCTGATTTCGACAGTCACGTCGGTGCGTAACAGCTCAGAAACGATTCATAGCGGTGCAGCGGAAATCTCGTCAGGTAACAACGATCTGTCTTCGCGTACCGAGCAGCAGGCTGCTTCACTTGAAGAGACTGCCGCCAGCATGGAACAGCTTACTGCAACCGTGAAGCAAAATACGGACAATGCGAAACAGGCGACTCAACTGGCTAAGAATGCGTCTGATACTGCCGCGCGTGGTGGACGGGTTGTTGATACTGTCGTGCACACTATGAGTGAAATTGCCGGTAGTTCACAGCAAATTGCGCAGATCACCAGCGTCATCGACAGTATTGCTTTCCAGACCAATATCCTGGCGCTCAACGCGGCGGTTGAGGCAGCCAGAGCAGGAGAGCAGGGACGAGGATTTGCTGTTGTAGCGGGTGAAGTCCGTACTCTGGGAGGCGTTTTGT
>OBVD01001029.1_pt1 | contig 11567 bp, 9 predicted proteins | sample 1495031 | NCBI WGS metagenome assembly OBVD01 (sample SAMEA2579967, study PRJEB22360) | human gut metagenome
GGCGGCCCCGACGGAGTGTTCGTCGAGGTCGCCGTTTTTGGCGCGAGGTCGTCGGTCTGCCTCCTCGATTCTGGCACGAATTTACGGGTATGGCACAGATTTTGCAGCAAGAGTAAGGCCGTGAATCGCAAGCAATAGCAAAACGCCTGGTCGCGAAAACGTCTCCGCCCAATTTCCCCAATCGCTTCTGCCCAACCCGTAAATTTGTGCCAGATTTTTCAAGGTCGAACCGTTGGTAGCCGATTGCATTTGTCGTTCGCAGGTGTGTGAAATTCAGGAACAGCTGGCTCTTTGTCTGCGTTATCGCATATCGCTGGCTCATCTCTAGTAGTGCGGGATTTCGGAAATCCCGTGGGTTAGCCTTCGAACATCATGGCTTCGCGCATATCTGTTGCGTGATCGATTCGATGTGGTTTCGGGCCACCACCAGCAAGGCGATTATCGCCGCCGTCGAAGATGCCATGAGCAAGACGTAGGCCTATTCCGCGATAATCTTACGATCGGAACCTGCAAGGGCGTCGAAGCGGGCTTGCAGGTTCCGACCATGCATCCGCATCCTGGGCTTCGCCTCATGGTTCCGATCTCCTTGCGGAAGCGTTATCGTCCGGGAAACAGCAGCCGGCGTTCTGCGGCCAGATCGTTCACCGTTTCTATCTGCTTGGCGGTCTGACGTTGGACGGCTTCGATGAAGCGCTCGTCAAGCTGGGCGTTGAGACTCAACACGTCAGCTATGTCATCGAGGAACCCGTCGAGTGAGGACGAATCGTACCACGACAGGTCCTCCACGAGCGCCAGCTGCTGAGAAGGATAGGGGCGAAACGGATGGGCCTCCCACAAGTAGCGCCCATGCTCCAGCTCGTCCGTGGTCGCGCGGCTGTAAAACCCGCATCCGTTGTCGAACAGGGGTGCCACCCGATACCGATCGAGGGTTTCCACCTCGCGCATCAAACCGAAATTGTGCGTATGGCGGTCGAAGTTCGCCATAAGATGGTCGGCAACGATCATCTTGCTCACGGCGCGTCCGAGGTTCGACACGCCCAGCGCTTGCCCGGCTTCAAGGTATCCGCGATGGAGGTCGCGCCCCTCCGTCACTCCGAAGGCGGTAAGCACGTCGGCTGCGGGGATGAGCTCGGTTTCGGACGTTACGAAGGTTGGGCACGTCGAGTAGGCGCGCCCGTGCCGTTCGGTCAGTGAGTAGGCAACGAAGTCTTCGTCGTCCAGGAGCCGTGCGAGCAGCTTGGTTGCCAACAGCTCGTTGTACGGCTCGCGGTTCTCGTTGCCCGTTCCGCTTTTCACCAGGAGGTTCGTTCCGTCGCGGTGAATCCATGTCTTCGACAGCATGCCAGGCGTGGCGGTGTCGGGCGAGTGGGTTATGCGGGCGGTCGAGGTTCCTGCAGGGGCAGAGCCGCCGAGCAAGGTTTCGCCCAGTGCTTCTTCGTAACCGTTTTCGAAGTAATTGACGTCATGCCAGTCCACGTCGATATCAACGGGCTTGAACCAATACTGATCGGACAGATTGAGTCCCCAGGAATCGAACATGAGGTCGATGCCATGTCGGGCTGCCAGCTCGCGCAACACGGGGGCGAGGTTCGGACGCATATCGGGAATGGAGCGTGAGGCGATCCATGCAGCTAAATCGTATCGGTTCGGCGTTCGCTCTCGAAGGCCGATGCCTAATGGCTTCCAGGCGATTCCTTCGCGCGGCACGATATCGGCCGTTTCGCGCGTGCGTCGGTTGTACACGAAATCGAGCACCGGATGGTTGCGATTCATCAGCGTGAACGGGGCGAGGTTGCGCTCGTTCTTCTCGTTCATCTTCGGGCGGCCTGCGGTTCTGCCCCGCTCGGCTCGCTCGTGGACGGAGCGCTCGTCAAGCATCCAAGATCGTCCGAACCGCTGGGCCTCGAGATCTCCAGACGCTATAAGCGCGTTCACGCGCCTCATGCTGATGCCCAAACGCTGCGCCGCTTCCTTGGTCGTGTACATGGCTCCTCCCATCCGTTCATTTCCTAAAATTATACCAAACAAGGAATAAATAATTCTCAGATGCTGTAGAAAAAATATTCCTTAATCGGAACATTTTCCGGAGGTGCCTGACGGTCGTATGGAACACTTGCGCGGTTTTGTCCCGAAGGATTTGCTCCTTTCGTCGAATCGGTGACCCTTCGCCGGAAAGCTTCGCGCGCTTTAGCCGATTGGAGTACAATGGGCGAACGAATAAGGAACGAACCCGCACGTCAGGCTGGGGCCGGGCGCCATGCAAGAAGGGATGCGAACATGGCAGACATCACCGAAGTGGATTACATCTGGAAGAACGGGGAGATGATCCCCTGGGCCGAGGCTACCACGCATGTCTTGTCCCACTCGCTGCATTACGGCTCCGGCGTGTTCGAGGGCATCCGCTGCTACCAGAATCCCGAGACGAAGAAGAGCTACGTCTTCCGTCTGCGCGACCATATGGAGCGCCTGCATCGCAGCTGCAAGATCTCTCTGATCGACCTGCCGTACTCGGTGGACGAACTGTGCGACGCGACGATCGAGCTTATCCGCAAGAACAACCTGCCGTCGTGCTACATCCGTCCGATCGTGTACCGCGGCTACGGCGTGATGGGCGTCGATCCCACCGGAGCCCCCACCGACGTGGCTATCGCCGTGTGGCCGTGGGATACCTACCTGGGAGACGGTGCACTCGACAACGGCGTGGCCGTGGGCGTGTCGTCGTGGCGCCAGCGTACGAACAACTCCATTCCGCCTGCGGTTAAAGCCACCGCTTCCTACATGAACTCTATCCTGGCTAAGCTCGAGGCGAAAGAGCACGGTTATGTCGAGGCCATCATGCTGAACGAGGCGGGGCTCGTGTGCGAGGGCACCGGCGAGAACCTCTTCGTCGTGCGCGACGGCATCTTGTCCACGCCGCCGCTGTCCGACGGACTGCTGGAGGGCATCACGCGCGACACGGTGCTGTGCCTGGCCGACGACCTGGAGATCCCCGCCATCGAGGAAAGCCTCACGCGCAGCGACCTCTACATCGCCGACGAGGTGTTCATGACCGGCTCCGCCGCCGAGCTCACGCCCATCGGCAGCGTCGACGGCCGTGTGGTGGGCAAGCCGGGCGAGATCACTCGCTTGCTGCAGGATCGTTTCTTCGCCGTGTGCTATGGCAACATCGAAGAGTACTCGGAATGGCTGACTGAGATCTAAGTCATAGGTTGGTATGTCGCGAAGCCCCCACCGTCCGCTGCTTGCGGCCGGCCGGAGGGCTTCGCTTTTTGAGCGAAGGAGCGCCTCTGTGAATCGAATCCTCACGTATGACAGCACGCTGCGAGACGGAGAGCAGTGCGAGGGCATCACGTTGTCGCTTGAGGACAAGCTGCGCATTGTCGAGCGCTTGGACGCGTTCGGCGTCGATTTCATCGAGGGCGGGTTTCCGGCATCGAACCCGAAAGACATCGCGTTCTTCCAGCGCGTGCAGGAGATGCCGCTTAAACATGCGCGCATCGCGGCGTTCGGCTCAACGTGCAAGAAGGACGTCGCCGCCGAGGACGACCGCGGGCTGGCCGACCTCGTGGCCAGCGGCGCCCCGGTGGTCACCATCGTGGGCAAAACGTGGGACGAGCAGGTCACGCGCGCGCTGCTGACCACGCTCGACGAGAACCTGCGCATGATCCGCGATTCCGTGACCTACCTCAAGGCGCAGGGTCTCACGGTGGTGTTCGACGCCGAGCACTTCTTCGACGGATACAAGGCGAACGCCGACTACGCGATGGCCTGCGTGCGCGCGGCAAGCGAGGCGGGCGCCGACTCCATCGACCTCTGCGAGACGAACGGCGGCGCGCTGCCTCACGAGGTGGAGGCCGTCGTGGCCGCGGTCGCGCGCGAGCTGCCCGGCCAGCAGCTGGGCATTCACTGCCACAACGATTCGGGCTGCGCTGTGGCGAACTCGCTTGCCGCTGTGCGTGCCGGCGCAACTCAGGTGCAGGGCACGGTGAACGGGTTCGGCGAACGCGTGGGCAATACCGACCTGCTCACCGTCGTCGCCGATCTCGAGCTGAAGATGGGCTGTACCTGCGTGGGCGAGGAGCGGCTGCGCGATCTGACCAGCGTGGCGCAGTTCGTGGCCGAGACATGCAACCTGTCGGTGCCGAACCATCATCCCTACACGGGCGCGTCGGCGTTCGCGCACAAGGGCGGCCTGCACGCCAGCGCCATCGCGCGCTTCCCCGAGGCCTACGAGCACACGCGCCCCGAGGCGGTGGGCAACACGCAGCGCATGCTGGTCAGCGAGCTGGCCGGCAAGGCATCGCTCATCGCGAAGGCGAAGAACTTGGGCATCGATCTGGCCCAGCACCCCGACAAGACGCAGGAGATCCTCGACGACATCAAGCGCCGCGAAGCGGTGGGCTACTCCTACGAGGTGGCCGACGGGTCGCTTGCGCTGCTGCTGCAATGGCATCTCGGCGCGTACCGGCCGCACTTCACGCTGGAGAGCTTCCGCGTCATCGTGGACGACCACGAGGACACCGGCGCGCTGGCGAAGGACGCCATGTCGGAAGCCACCATCAAGATCCACGTGGACGACCAGCGCTTCGTGGCCACGGGCGAGGGCGCGGGTCCTGTCGGCGCGCTGGACAACGCGCTGCGCATGGCCATCGTGGCGTTCTATCCTGAGGTGGCCGACATCGAACTGGTGGACTACAAGGTGCGCATCCTCGACGAGAACGTGGGCACCGACGCCATCACGCGAGTCGTCATCACCACGCGTGACAAGCGCGGCAGCTGGGGCACGGTGGGCGTGTCGGAGAACATCATCGAAGCATCATGGAATGCGCTGGTCGACTCGATCGAGTACGGCCTGATGCGGATTGGGGAGTAGCATGAGCGATCTCAGAACGCCCGAAGTCGAAGACCTCCTGCGCGTGTTCGCGGCGCTTGACGACGAAGACGTGATCTTCTCCCTGCTGGAGGACTTGTTCACCATTCGCGAGATCAAGGAAACGTCCCAGCGCCTGGCCGTTGCGCGCCAGTTGGATGCCGGCAAGTCCTACTCCGCCATCGAAGAGGCCACCGGCGCGTCGGCCACCACCATCGCCCGCGTGTCGAAGTGTCTGAGCTACGGTGCCGGCGGCTACAACGCCGCCCTGAACGCCCTGGACGACGCCGAGAAGAAGCGCCGCTAGCGCATCGGTTCGCAGCCCGAAGAGCTCCGCTGCGGCTGCATACGGGACGGCGGGCTCCTCTGGTTTCTTACGCGAACGGCGTCTCCTGCTCGGCTTCGCGCAGCAGGGCGGCTCGGGCTTCCACCAGGTCGAGCAGTTCTTGCTGGGTGTGCACGCCCAGCTTGTGGTAGATGCTCGACGTGTGGCTTTTCACCGTCTCCTCCGACACCACCAGCTCCTCGCTGATGTGTTTGCGGTTGCGACCGCGCGCCAGCAGCGCGAGCGTGTCCGCTTCACGCGGCGTGATGCCGCTCTCGACCACGATCACCTGCACGGCGGCATCCAGGCTATCGTCCGAACGCGCGGTTCCGCCCGGTTGCGCGATGCCCCAGCCGGTGGTCAGGTTGAGGTTGCTCATCATCAGCAGCGCTGCCATCAACAGCACGAACGAGACCACCGTCGCCATCACCTGCATCCAGTAGCCGGCCTGCTCTTGTTGGACGAGTATGCTCGCGGTCGATCCTCCGATCAGCTGTCCCAGCATGAGGCAGCCTGTGGGCAGCGCCACCACCCAGGTGGCGGGCAGGTTGAACGTCTTGGTCAGGTAAGCGCACAGGCCCCACATGATGAGGTGCACGTAGCAGAACCCGACGAACTGCACCGACTGCCCAAGCGCCGGGATGGCGCCAAACAGCGCGATGAACAGCGCGCCGGTTGCCATGATGCCGAATCCCACCTGGTAGATCAGGTGGTTGAAGTCCATCTTCACGAACACGGCTGTCAGCAACAGCAGCAAGGCGGCCACGACGAAACTCAGCGCGTTCAGCAGCACGGTGTTCGACCCGTCCGCCTGCACCACGGCGCTGCCCAGCAGCACGCCCAGCGCGAGGCCGTGCAGCAGCGCCGTGACCAGGAACTTGTACGGGGTTCTCAGGGTGGCGTTCATGCCGTGGTCGAACAGCGTTTTGCGCGGGAAGCTGCGCATGGCCCGATACCAGCAGACGGAGAGCGGCACCGGGATCGCAACGAACAGCACCTGCCCGAACGCAAGCGGCAGAAACGACAGCAGGCAGATGAGCAACGCCGAAAGCAGCATGGCCACGATGCCGTGGAACAGCACCTCGCGCGGCCCCAGGTAGCCGAACACGCGCCCCCATTCGATGAGCAGGCACGCCGTGCCCAGTCCGATGCCGAGCGATCCCAGCGCGTACAGCGCGGCGCCCGTCGCCTGCGCGAGCGAGGCGTCGCACAGCTCGATCCACAGGTACGACAGCAGCGCCCCGCACGCCATGACGGCCGCGATGGCGCCGATGTACCAGCGTTGCCGGAACACGACGTTCGTTCGCTTGAACCACGCGCCCAGCGTGAAGTACGCGACGGCACTCACGCCGACCGGCCCGATCCACGAGGGGAACAGCAGCCCGGACTCCAAAGCGACGGAGGGGAAGAACAACGGCCCCTGGAAGGCCATGTTTACCCACGTCCAGTACAGCGTGAGCGCCGCCAGCAAGAACGGCCTCGCCGCGATGCTTTCCGCAAGCCGATGCAGCACGAGCGAGCGCTCGCGCTGTTCGTTGATGAGCGCATGGTGATTCATGACCGAGTCCCTCCCCTTGATCAAGCGCGTCTCACGGTACGCTTCGGTAGAACATCCGTCCTCCCCCGAGCCGGGGGAAACCGTCGTTTCGAGCCGCTTCCCCCGCTGACGGGGTGGCGTTCGCGTCGTTTCGCTCGCACACTGGCCCTTGACGGATCGCTTGCGAGCGTAGGCAACACAGCATAGCGCAAGGGGGGCTGATCCGCGCCGCTCGATGCGAGGGAACAAGGCGGCGAAGGGACGAATCATCAAGGAAGGGAGTTCGATATGTTCAAGAACACTGCGGGCGAGGGCGTGCGGATCGATATGTCGCGCCGTTCGTTTCTGACGGGCGTGGCCGGGGTGGGCGCCATCGCGGCGCTCGGCGGTTTGGCGGGATGCGCGCCGTCCCAGGAGAAGGCCGACACGTCCAACGCGAAGGCGGATGCGGCATCCGGCCCGAAGACCTACGACAAGGTGGACAAGACCTACGACACCGATCTGCTCATCGTGGGCGGCGGCGGCAGCGGCCTGGCCTGCGCGGTGCAGGCGGCGCTCAACAAGACGAACTTCATCCTCATCGAGAAAGGCTCCGAGCTGGGCGGCAACGCCAGCTTCGTCGAGGGCATGTTCGCCATCGAGTCGAAGATGGCCGAGGAGCAGGGCATCCACGTGACGCCGTCCGAGATCATCGAAGCCGAGCTCGAACGCGGCCAGCATCGTCAGAACGGCGCGCTGTGGATGGACCTCTGCACGAAGTCGGCCGAGAACATCGAGTGGTGCCTGGAGCAGGGCGTCATGTACAGCGGCGTCATCGACGAGTACAACGGCGGCCTGTACCCCACGTTCCACTGGTTCAAGGACGGCAAGTGCAAGATCGGCTACGTCGACCCCATGATCAAGCGCGTGGACGAGCTGGGCATCGAGGTGCACCTCAACACGGCGGCCACGTCGCTCATCCAGCAGGACGGCGCCATCGTGGGCGCGTATGCGGAAGGCGACGATGGCGTGGTGCAGTACAACTGCAAGGCGGTCGTGTTCGCCACCGGCGGCTTCGGCGGCAATCCCGAGCTCATCAAACAGCAGGGCTGGGACATCGAGAACCTGTTCGTGGTGGGTTCGTCCAACGCGGCGGGCGACGCGTACCGCATGGCGCTGGAGGTGGGCGCGAAGGACTTCATGAACGACTCCGCGCAGAGCATCCTGTACAACATCCCCGCGCTGCCGCCCATCGACTTCCACAAGGACGCGCTCAACCCTGTGAACGGCTACTTCGGCATCGCGGCGGGCGGGCCCGTGCTGTGGGTGAACGAGGACGGCGACCGCTACACGCGCGAGAACCTCACCGACGACAACCTCGTGCTGCAGTGCATTCCCGGCAAGGGCAACTTGGCGAACTACGCGGTGTTCGACCAGGGCATCTTCGACACGTTCTTCGGCACCACCGACGATGGCCGCGCCATGTTCGAGGACGCGGTGGCCGGCGACAAGACCGAGACGCTGTTCAAGGCCGACAGCATCAAGGGGTTGGCCGATGCGTGCGGCCTCGATGCCGACGCCCTGGCGAAGACGGTCGAGCGCTACAACGAGCTGGCGAAGAAGGGCAACGACGACGACTTCGGCAAGCCGGCCGAGAAGATGGTCGCCATCGAGAACGGGCCGTTCTACCTGGCCAAGCTGGGATACAGCTTCTTCTTCGAGGTGGGAGGCATCGCCACCGACAAGCAGCGCCGCGTGCTGGACGTCGACTCGAAGCCCATTCCCGGCCTGTACGCCATCGGCAACGACGGCAACATGTTGTACCGCCACGTGTACACCATCAACATGCCCGGCACCGCGTTCGGCAACCAGGTGAACTCGGGCCGCGAGGCTGCGAACAACGTTGCGGAGTTCCTGAAGGCGTAAATCCACTCTTTTCCGAAGCTGGGGCGCGGAATCTCTCCCTCCTCGCCGTCGTCCCGGCTTCGGAATTCTGCGTCTGGGCGCAAACGGGCACCCATGACAATTATGCGAGCAGAAAAGAGCCCCAGGCGGCGGAAGGATTTTCTGTCACCTGGGGTTTCTCTAGTTGCTCTGCGAGGGCGGCTGCCGTTTCGCCCTCCCGGATTGTCATGGGTGCCCGTTTGCGCCCACGACATGGGATTGCTGCGTCGGATTGTCATGGGTGCCGTTTTGCGTCCATGACATGGAACCTTGCGGCGCGCGGAATGGCTCCCGCCCCCCCGCCGCCGGGGGCGCGGCCCTGCATGGTTCACCCGGCGACGGGCGCCGCGTCCTCGTCCGGCCTTGCGGGCGGTTTCGCGGCGCTTCCGTCGCTCGACCCGCTCGCCGGCAGCGCCACGGGATCGCCGTACTCGTCGATCGTCCCGTTCGCACGGCCCTCGATGTAGGCTGTGCGCGCCTTGCCGCGCCTAAACGTCACGGGCGCCTTCCCCGAGCTCAGCTGGTAGCAGTACCAGAACACGAACGGGATGCCGATGATGCCGTTCGCCATGCCCCACCAGTACATCACGTCGGGGCTGAACCATGCAGCCGAGTTCATGATGGTGGGGAACAGCAGCGGGAAGCAGCTGCGCAGCAAGAGGTGCGCGCCCAGCGTGTAGATGCGCCCGGTGATGTACAGCTCGGGACGGCGCATGATGATGGGGTACAGCTCGGCCGCAGCCAGGATGCAGCAGGTGGACGCGAAGAACTCGTGTCCTTCGGCGTACACGAAGCACGCGTTCCACGTGGTGTACAGGAAGTTCCACATGGGGACAGTGTAGGACAGGATCTCGCCGTGGCTGGACGTGTCGTACTTCCAGTACTTGTCGCCGAACGGCATGGTGACGCACAGGATGAAGCCGGCCAGCGCGTTCATCATGTTGCCCATCTGCATGTCGCGCAGCGTGGCCTCGGCAATGTTGCAGAACACGATGCCGTACAGCGTCCAGCGCACCCAGCGTTTACGCATGAGCCGCCAGAACGGCGTGTCCTTCTGCTGCACGGCGGCGATGCGGCCCAGACCTGCGAAGATGAGCGGCAGGATGACGGAGAGGTTTTTCGCCCACCGGAACCAATCGTCTCCGGGGATGTTGATGATCCATAGCGGAATGGTGACGAGCGACACCACCCACACCCACATGGACGTTCGATAGTGCCGTCGCATGAACTCGGTCAGCAGCATGAGCAGCACGGTGTACACGACCATCGATATGGGAGTGATCCAGACGGGCACGGTCATGAGAAACCCCTTTCCCCAGGTAGCGCTATTATTGTCAGTCTATCATCGGGGGTGGTGCCGCTTCTTTCACAAACGACCTCTTGATGTGAAAGACTTCCACGCCCGAGCTTCGTATACTCGCTTCAAGGCGCTGTGCGTCGTCGATGGGACGAGGGCCATGTGTCCGAACTGCCGCCAGGCAACGGCGGGAAACGAGGGAGCGAAGGGGGCTTCATCATGGGTATTCTGTACCAAGCGGCCGACCCGCTGTACTGGGTCATTTGGCTGTTCATTTTGTTCGCGCTTATGGCGTTCAACGAGTTGGGACGCACGTCGCTGTGGGCAGGCATCGCGCTGTTCGCGGTTGTTCCCATCGTGCTGACCGTCTTCGTGTGGCCCATCACGGCGGCTCCCGGCAACGAGTACGGCACGGGCACGTGGTTCAACTGGGTGAAGACATATTCGGCACTTGCCGGCTGCTTGGGCTTCATGGCGCTGCGCTTCGTGAAGTGGCGCGGCGCGGACGGCACGACGCACCACCTGTACGAGAAGCGCTGGGCGCTGTGCTTTCCGCCGCTCATCCTGGCCGTCAACATCGCCGAGGCCGTCGTTCGCGACTTTCAGGTGTTCAGCTTCGGCCTGTGGCAAGGCGGCGTGGTCGAGAACCTGTGGACTATGTCGGGTCCCTGGAACATCATGAACGGCATTGCCGGTATCCTCAACATCGTCACCATCTGCGGCTGGTTCGGCATCTTCATCTCGAAGGATTCGTCGAAGGACATGATCTGGCCCGACATGATCTGGGCGTGGATCATCGCCTACGACCTGTGGAACTTCGCCTATACGTACAACTGCATCTCCGACCACTCGGCCTACGCCGGCCTCGCGCTGCTGCTGGCGTGCACTATCCCCACGTTCTTCATCAAGAAGGGCGCCTGGTTGCAGCATCGCGCGCAGACGCTGGCGCTGTGGATCATGTTCGTGATGACCGTTCCGCAGTTCGCCGATGTGCTGGCGCCCATTCCCACCACGCACAACCCTACGGCGTTCTTCGCGGTCAGCTTCCTGGCGCTTGCGTCGAACGTGGCGTTGGCGGCGTACCAGTTCCGTAAGATCCGCAAGCTCAAGTTGAACCCGCTCAAGGACGAGCTGTACGCCGACACGAAGTCGTATCAGGAGCTCGAAGAGGCAAACCGCTAGAGAACCCCGTATAATGGACGCCAAGCGTAATCGTTGCGCGCGGCGTCCATGCGCGCCTGAACGCAGGAGGGCGCGATGCGGCTCGACAAAGAGAATCAGGGAATCCGCCCGCCGGGGCGCGAGCGTTCTGCGGTCGAAAGCAGGAGGCTCGGCGGCCCGGCGGGCGAGATCATGCTGGCGGCGCGCACGTTGTTCGAACGGCGCGGGGTGGGGAAGACCACGGTGAAGGACATCGCCGCCGAGGCGAACGTCACGCGCGAGCTGGTGTACTACTACTTCGAGAACAAGCAAGCCGTCATCGATGCGGTCATCGACGATTATGTGGAGGACCTCGTGGAAAGCGTGCTCGTGTGGAACGAGTCGCGCGTGTTCGGCGACACGGCAGGGGCGCTGCGGTCGTGCATCGCGGCGTTTCGCCGTGCATCATGAGAGC
>OBVD01001042.1_pt1 | contig 11456 bp, 10 predicted proteins | sample 1495031 | NCBI WGS metagenome assembly OBVD01 (sample SAMEA2579967, study PRJEB22360) | human gut metagenome
TAAGACTGATCCAACCCGGCGGCTGTCAGCTGCGCGGGCTGCCGGTGACATGTCATCACGAATAAACGGTTCAACGGCAGATTTATACGTACCCACGCGGAACACATGGGTGGAAACTTTCAGCTTATCCAGCAACGATTTGTAGTACAGACCGTTGGTAGCAAAACCGTGCAAATCCACCACGCCTTGCGGTGACAGCCAAATTTTATTGGCGAAACTGGCGAGATAATATTGCCCCTGGCTGTAGTTCTCGCCAACGGCATAAACCGGTTTCCCGCTGTCACGAAACTCTTTCAGGGCTTTGCCGATGTACTGCATAGACGGCTGGTCGCCGCCTGCGAAGTTATTCAGATCCATCACGATACCGGTGATATTGCGGTCGTCCTTCGCCTGGCGAATGGTGTTGACGATATCAAACAGTGAGTTTTCCTGCAGACGATCGGAACTGGCACCAAGCAGCTGGCGGCTTAATTTACTAAACCGCTGAGAACTGTCGGGTTTATCGACGATCACACCAGAAATGTCCAGCAGCAGTGCGCCACGACTGGCCGTTTCTTTCGAATCACCACCACTGACCTGCATCCAGATCCCCACACCAACCAGTACGAGGAAAATAAAGAACAGGTTAAGTACCATTTCACGGACGAAATTCAGCAGACGCCACGTCCATTTAAAAAATCCGGCAATAAATCGCCAAAGGGTTCGCATGTATTCTCCCAACTTAAGGTCACACCTGTCACAGGCGCAATAGATGTGGTTATCGTAATGACCCAACCGGCACTTGTCAGCAGGAATTGCGGACTGTGCTGTAACAAAATCCACTCTCGTGTTAATTTTGTGAATAAATCTCACGACAGGAGTTAATCAAATGGATGCACTCGAACTATTGATCAATCGCCGTAGCGCCTCCCGCCTGGCTGAACCCGCACCAACGGGTGAACAACTGCAAAACATCCTGCGTGCGGGTATGCGCGCGCCGGACCATAAGTCCATGCAACCGTGGCATTTTTTTGTGATTGAAGGGGAAGGGCGCGAGCGTTTCAGCGCCGTACTGGAACAGGGGGCGATTGCTGCCGGTAGTGATGACAAAGCTATCGACAAAGCCCGTAATGCGCCGTTCCGCGCACCGCTCATCATCACGGTGGTGGCGAAATGCGAAGAAAATCATAAAGTCCCGCGATGGGAACAGGAAATGTCTGCCGGATGCGCGGTCATGGCGATGCAAATGGCAGCCGTTGCCCAGGGATTTGGCGGCATCTGGCGCAGTGGCGCATTAACTGAAAGTCCGGTAGTGCGTGAAGCATTCGGTTGCCGTGAGCAGGATAAAATTGTCGGTTTTCTCTACCTCGGCACGCCGCAGTTGAAAGCATCTACGTCGATTAACGTTCCGGACCCGACGCCGTTTGTAACTTATTTCTGATAATTGTCGCGAAACTGTCTGGATTGTGAGCAAAGGCGCAGGAATTCAGACACTCTCACTTATCACTTCACGGAATGAGGGTTACCATACCCGGATTGCATTGACAGGAGATGTCCATGAGCGAGAACTCGATTCGTTTGACCCAATACAGCCACGGAGCTGGTTGCGGCTGTAAAATTTCCCCAAAAGTGTTGGAAACCATCCTGCACAGTGAGCAGGCGAAGTTTGTTGATCCGAATTTGCTTGTGGGTAATGAAACCCGCGACGATGCGGCGGTGTACGATCTGGGCAATGGCACCAGCGTTATCAGTACCACCGACTTCTTTATGCCGATCGTTGATAATCCTTTCGATTTTGGCCGCATTGCGGCGACTAACGCCATCAGTGATATCTTCGCGATGGGCGGCAAACCGATTATGGCGATTGCGATCCTCGGCTGGCCGATTAACAAACTTTCCCCGGAAATTGCCCGCGAAGTAACCGAAGGTGGACGCTATGCATGCCGTCAGGCGGGTATTGCGCTGGCTGGCGGTCACTCCATCGATGCGCCGGAGCCGATTTTTGGTCTGGCGGTAACGGGGATCGTACCGACCGAGCGGGTGAAGAAAAACAGTACCGCACAAGCCGGATGCAAACTGTTCCTGACGAAACCGCTGGGGATCGGCGTTCTTACCACGGCTGAGAAAAAATCACTGCTGAAACCAGAACATCAGGGACTGGCGACGGAAGTGATGTGCCGGATGAACATCGCAGGCGCGTCCTTTGCCAACATCGAAGGCGTAAAAGCGATGACCGACGTTACGGGTTTTGGTCTGCTGGGCCATTTGAGCGAAATGTGTCAGGGCGCTGGTGTGCAGGCGCGTGTTGACTATGACGCGATCCCGAAATTGCCGGGGGTTGAAGAGTACATTAAGTTGGGCGCAGTACCTGGCGGCACCGAACGTAACTTTGCCAGCTACGGTCATCTGATGGGTGAAATGCCGCGTGAAGTGCGCGATTTGCTGTGCGATCCGCAAACTTCTGGCGGTTTGCTGCTGGCGGTCATGCCGGAAGCAGAAAATGAGGTTAAAACTACAGCCGCCGAGTTTGGCATTGAACTGACGGCGATTGGCGAACTGGTGCCAGCGCGCGGCGGTCGTGCCATGGTTGAGATCCGTTAATTCAATGCGGTTGTTTATTGCCGAAAAACCGAGTCTGGCGCGCGCCATTGCTGATGTCCTGCCCAAACCGCACCGTAAAGGCGATGGCTTTATCGAGTGCGGTAATGGTCAGGTGGTGACCTGGTGTATCGGTCACCTGCTTGAGCAGGCGCAGCCAGACGCCTACGACAGCCGCTATGCGCGCTGGAATCTTGCGGATTTGCCGATTGTCCCGGAAAAGTGGCAATTACAGCCCCGACCCTCCGTGACCAAACAACTTAACGTCATCAAACGGTTCCTGCATGAAGCCAGCGAAATCGTTCACGCCGGGGACCCGGATCGTGTACTGTTACGATGTTCTCATTGAATTAGATTGTTACACAGATAATCTATGAACTTATGAAATCATCCGGCAGGTACTCGTATGAGCATCATTCTTTGGGAAGTTCCTGACTTTGTTGTTGACCAAAAGATTAATAGGGTAATTGATACTGACACTGGCGAGTTATCGGTAAATTTTGTAGGTGAAGGTCAGCATTTAGGAAAGCTTCCGCTATTATTTGCGGAAGACGGCAGAAGTATTAGAGTCGCCAATAATTGGCTGATTTATTTAAAGGCTAATTTACGTAAAAAAGAGGTAAATACGCAGGCTCAGGCATTGCTGCATTATTTTAGCTTTCTTCATGATATTGGTGTCTCCTGGGATGAGATGCCAATATCTCTCAGGTTACGTCCTACCTACGCTTTTCGTAAGCATTTGCGAGACATGTTCACACGTGGTGAGTTGGCACGGAGCACTGCTAACAGTTATATGGGTTCAGTGATTAATTTTTATAAATTCTATCTGGCTCGCGATCATTTTTTTGCGAATCCTCCCTTTAATTATGAAGTGGTACGATTAAAAAGAAATTCATCTCAAGAATATATGAGAAGTCATTTTATTCATGTTGATACTACGGATTTAAGGTTGAAACTGCCTAGTGATACCCGTCATTTTGGGTTGTCACGTAAACTTCTTCCCTTAAATAGTAAGGAATGGCAGCTCGTCGAGTCAGTATACAAAATTCGTGGTAGGGGCATTTCAAATAGTGTAGATGGGATTAATGAAGTGCCATTGTCTGATGAATGTAAACTTGCCATTGAACTAAGTCGATACTCTGGGCTGAGAAGATCTGAAATTATCACGCTTAGAGCAAAAGAAATTTATAAGCCAAACGCTGAGCAGCTTAAGAAAAAATATCTTATCAATACCGATGGTTTACTACTTGATCCCCAACAAGGTGTTAAAACCAAGAATGGAACAATACGTACCGCTGAGATCCATTCTGAACTAATGCAGACCTTGTATGATTATATTAATTCATCCAGATATATTAAGCGTAGAAAGAGATACCAAGAGCTTTACCCTGACAACAAAGACAACCCGCCACTATTGTTAAATCAGAATGGCAAACCTTATGCGGCTAAAACATTGGATGCCCGGTGGGGTGAAATCAGAAATGCGGTTAGAAAAGAGTTACCCAATTTTAGTCATAAATTTCATAATTTACGTTCAACCTATGCAGTGGAAAGGCTGAAAGAATTACTAAATGCTGGGGTAAAAGAGGGAAAAGCGCTTGATTACCTGCAATCTGTCATGGGACATAAAAGTCGATCAACTTTATTGAGTTACCTTAAACTCTGCGAGGAGGAGACGATGACGGCGAATGAAATACATGAACTGGCTATCAATATTATCCTTAAGAGCGATAAATAACTATGGCCTTTTTAAAAGATAAAAAACGTAAAATAGTACCACCATCATTTATCAATACTGATACAGTAGTAAATATTAGCTTGCAGGATAAATCGATAACAGACGGCCATGGATCGGCAAATTTTGAACGTTTACTTTTTAAAAACTGCCCAGTTCTTCCTGTTGCAGGGAGACGGACTCTTATTCCAATTGATCAACCAGAAGTTATTGATGCAGATAGGCAGTTGATTGTGGTACGTATTTGTAATGCGATACACAGTCTAGATGCAACCGACCGGACTAAAGTGAATGTTTTTAATGAAACCGTCCGTTTTTTAAAAATGACAGATGAACAAAACATTAAAAATATTTTCTGTATTGACACAATATCGATGTATATAAAAAGCCTTGTTAGCTTATATCATAACGGAAGTAAAGGCAAAACGTTATCCGGCCGTCAAAATTCCATTAAAGCGTTATTGAAAGCTATGGATTATGAACTTTACAAACAATGTAAAGATAGATTTTTTTCTTTTCCATCAGACACACAGGCAACACATCCTTATACGGACAATGAAATTGAAGCTTTATTATCAGCCTTGAAATCCATATATAATTGTTATTCGATGCATATCGAAAATGATACTAACCCAAAATCTTTTCCTCTTTATGAGTTAAAGGACCTGCAAGGTAATTATCAATATAAAAATAAAACATCCTCACAAAGAACAGTATCCTATCGTAATAGCGATACTGTATGGGTAACTGACTTGGTTCGAGTAGCATATTTTATCACTTGTTTTTATACTGGAGCAAATTCAACATCATTATTAAAACTGAAGTTATCAGATCTTAGCGAAGAGCTATTTAAAAATCTTAATAGGAAAGTATATAAATTAAGAACAAAAAAAGGAAGGCAATCAGGGCGCGCGAATGAAATAGATGTTGGATTTACTAAGGAAGCGAGTTCTTTCTTTGAAAGTTGGATATGTATTAGCAAGAAAATAAATAATGATGAAAATGGTTTTTTATTCCCTAACCCAACAATTAATAATAAATCATATATGACTGATAGTAGTATGGGTATTTTAAATAAAACCTTTATTGATCTTGGGCTACCTGCTTTGAGTAGTCAGCGTTTTAGAAAGACGAAAGCTTCATTGATTATGAGAGCAACTGAGAGTGTATTCTTTGTTTCCAAAGGACTCAATAATTCTGTCGAAACGGTAGCAAAACATTATGCAGATAGTAACCCTGTCACTACAGAGTTCTCACTGGCTTCCGCACTCTATATAAGAGAGCAGGCTGCCTTGGGGAAACCATTAGATAAGGTTATCACTGAGCATGCATTCCTGTTCCACGACCCGCTTAAAGAGAGCGAGGCAAGCAACGAATTTAAAAAGCTGACAAATGGCTTAAGATGCGGTGGAGCTTTTAAGGATAAAGCCATAAAAGTAAAAGAAGCTCTGGTCAAAAATGGTCTGGCTGAAAATCATGATGTGGTGGCTTGTCATAAATTTCTTGAGTGTTTTGGATGTAGGCATCACGCAATTATTGCCGAGATTGATGATATCTGGCTTTTGCTCTCATTTAACGATGTCATTTTGGAATCATTCGCAAGACCAGCGATTAATTCCCGCCCGTCAAATTTACTGAATAAGGTAAGTAATACAATTCAGGTTATTATAGAACGAATGAAAAGGGAGCATGCTGCGGTGTATAGAGAAGCTTATGATAAATACCTAAATGGAGTGCATCCCCTTTGGCAGGATACTAATGATCTAGAATTGATGCTGGGTGTTTACTGATGAAAGAAGTTCTTAAATTTATTGATAGTAATAATACTTTTGATGATCTGATCGTTTCTTTTGATACGGAAGGTCATCCATATAGCTACTATGGTTCTGATAATTGGCATTTCTGGACATTAGGCTTTAACGTTTCTTTCTCTAGGTTATCTGGGGCATTCAGGTCGACAGTAAAATATTTGGTTCACAAGGTCATTTCAAATGATGGCTTAAATTCAAAAAAAAGTGCCATTAAAAATACTATTGAAGGTGCTGTCATTTTTGAAAAATGCATCACTAGTTGTAATGGTGTATCATATGATTTTATTGATGATGATGAGTGTTTTAGACGATTATTAGTTGAGGCTAAAAGTAAGCGTTTGAAATTTAAGACATGGAAAAATAATCTTATTTTTTATCGCATTTGTTTAATGAAAATGTCATCACCAGAGAGATAAGAAATTATGAAGAATTAGCATTGTATTTATCTGTGAGTGGTACATCGGTCTCACAAGCAGTATGTATTCCAGAATCTATCGCATCTGCATATTATGGTGAAGCTCTACGAATTGTTGATGCTTATTATCCTTATGCAAATGAAATATCTTCATGCTATAATGATTATATTACTGAGTATTTCGAGTCATCAAAACGCTATAAGTCTAATATTTCTGCAAGAAAATACGCACTTAAGAGTATTAAACAGTTGCCAGAAAACATTGATATTCAATTCGACTATAGTGGCTCATGGTTATCCTGGCTGCGTGGTGCCTGTTACACCGTTATTGCGGCATTTACTGGTTGTCGCGATGGTGAGTTAAAGTCTTTTAGGATAGATTCTTATCAAGAGAAAAGATATGGAACAATGACAATTCCTGTCGTACATGGTATTGATACCAAGCCTAATATAGGCGGGGTCGCTCGTCATACTTCATGGGTGACGATACCGAGTGTTCAAAAGGCCATATTACTTCTTTGGGGTGCATTTAACTTTGCGCGTGAAAAATGGAGAGAAAAAGCGGCCATAATAGTACATTCTGATGAAAGAAAGGCTTTGCTTGAAAAGGTAGACAGTTTATTTATTACACTTCCCTATATGCATGGGCATCGTCCCGAGGCTGGAAGGCAATCACTGGCTCACTCGCTCAACACCTTCATTAAATCCGTTGGCTATCGTGCTACAAAGGTTGATGTCGAAGAGTTCGACTTATTAAATCCTTCCAGAAAAGGTGAGCCTAACATAGGACAGATGCTTAAAGTTCACCCTCATGCATTCCGTCGAACCTTTGCTGTTTATCTTGTGCGTAATAAGCTGGCATCTTTGTTGGATATTAAATATCAGTTTAAGCATATGAATATTACCATGACATCTTGGTACGCAAATCAAGCCAATATTGCTTCTTTTACTGATATGATGATTGATAAAGAGCTCCAGGATGAGATTGCGGGTGAAAACCAGAACTATATAACAGATGTTTTTTATCATATTTATAACGAGGCTGAAACTTTAGGAGGGAATGAAGGAAGAAGAATTAAAAACCTTCGAGCTGAGGGGGATGGGCGTATTTACTTAAATCGAGAAGAGATTCGTAAGCAAATTCAGGATGGCCAGCTTTCTCTTGTAGAGCATCCTGGAGGGTATTGCACGAATCCAAATTGTGATCGTATTTGTGATATGACGACTTGTCAGTACAAGATTGTTACAAAAGACAAGGCTAAATCATTTATCCCGATTAGAGAAAAATTAATCATAAAATATAATTTGCTTACTGCTGCCGGACTGGATATGCCGAATATCATCTCGAAAATATTTTACGAAATCAGAGCGATTGAACAAGTTTTATCCGAGCATCATCTTGAATATGTTGCTTTCAATAAAAAAGAGGCTTATTTATGAATAATGAAGAAACGCTCTCTGAGCGAGGTAAATTAACCATAATGAGACTTGAGCAGGCTCTTGAACGTTTACTAAACGGCGTTCCGGAACTGACTCCCCACGATGGGAGACTGAATCTGAGCCGTATCAATCAGGAAGCGGGTCTGAGTTCGGGAGGGATCTACTATTATGATGAATTTGTTAAGAAAGCTAAAAGAGCTATTAATGAAAGAAAACTTGACCACACTGTGTCCACTATCGCTTCAGGTAAAGCCTCGGTGGATAAAATGCGCGCACAAAGAGACAGGGAGCGCGAGTTAAAAGAACGTTATAAGTCGCAACGAGATGATATCAAAGCCTTCTGTGATAAGATTATTGCTAAAAATGCCCAGTTAGAATTCTCTTTGTTCGAAGCATTCGATAAGATCGATGCCTTGGAAAAGGAAGTATCAGCACTCAAGATTGTTGATATCAGTACCAGGAGAAGTTAGTGATTTTGTACATAGCTGAAAAACCGAGCGTGGGTAGGGCGGTCGCTGATGTTTTGCCTAAACCGCATCAAAAGGGTGACGGATTTATTAGAACCGCCAACGGTGATGTAGTGACTTGGTGTATTGGCCATTTACTCGAGCAGGCTGAGCCTGATGCATATAACCCTGAATTCAAAAAATGGCGTAGGGAACACCTACCTATTGTGCCTGTGGAGTGGAAACACTCGGTAAAGCCCACAACGCAGAAGCAATTTAATGTTATAAAAAAACTGATCAACGAAGCCGATGTTTTGGTCAATATGGGTGACCCCGATAGGGTCGGTCAAATTCTAGTTGATGAGATTATCAATTATTGTGGTGTCCCTAAAGAGAAACGGGAAGCGGCCAAGCGTTGCTTAATCAATGATATGAACGCAGATGCTATCCAAAGGGCGTTAAATGACTTACGCAGAAATATTGACTTTATTCCTTTAGCTACTTCAGCCCTAGCCCGGGCGCGTGCTGACTGGTTATATGGTATAAATATGACCCGTTTATGCACCCTGCGGGGGCAGGCATCGGGTTACAATGGTGTACTCTCTGTAGGGCGGGTACAGACTCCAGTACTTGGTCTAGTGGTTAATCGTGACTTAGAGATCGAGAATTTTGTCTCCAAACCCTTTTATGACGTGTTTATCGATCTCAAAACTGATAAAGACCAAATTTATACGGCAAAATGGAAACCGAGTGCTGCCTGTGAACCCTACATGGACGAAGAGGGGCGACTGGTGCTGAAAAAGTTGGCTGAAACTGTATTGAAGAAGGTCACAGGCCAGCCAGGAACTGTGGTTGCGGTAACGGAAGAGCGGGCGAAGCAAGCACCGCCATTGCCATATAACCTGTCCGCACTACAAATCGACGCTTCTAGACGTTTTAATCTCAATGCCCAGAAGACACTGGATCTTTGTCAGCAGCTCTATGAAAAGCACAAGCTGATTACCTATCCTCGTTCAGATTGTCGTTATCTACCCAGTGGACACTTTGGTGATGCTCAGAGGGTCACTCAAGCGATCGCGACAACTGTTCCAGGACTAGCAGCAGCAGTGGATATTGCTGTTCTCTCCGTCAAGTCCAAGGCGTGGAATGATGATAAGGTCAGCGCGCACCATGCCATTATCCCTACCAGTCGCGGGGTAGATAAAAGTCGCCTGTCATTGGATGAACAGAACGTTTATGAACTGGTCGCCAGACAATATCTGATGCAGTTCTATCCGCCTTTTCAATATCAGGAAAAGCAGATTGATACCGAAGTCGGTGGCGGATTGTTTATCAGCCGGCAGAAAGAGGTTGTCGATAAAGGCTGGAAGGCACTATTACCGGAGCGGAAATCATCATCTGAAGATCCCGAGTTTTCAGCCGTTAGATTGCCAGATGTTATCAAAGGGGAGGGAGTACTCTGCATTGATGGCAATCTCGATGAAAAACAGACCTCACCGCCACGCCACTTTACCGATGCTTCTTTGCTATCAGCTATGACGGGCATTGCCAGATACGTGACCGACAGAGCGATTAAAAAGGTGCTTAGAGAGACTGATGGCCTCGGAACAGAAGCGACCCGAGCAGGCATTATTGAGTTGTTGTTTAAGCGCGACTATCTAACCAAAAAAGGCAAAGAAATTCATGCTACGGATATTGGGCGACGATTGATTCTGTCCCTGCCTGAAGCCATGACCAAGCCAGATATGACTGCACATTGGGAGTCTCAACTAGAAGCAATTTCTGAGAAAAAAATCAAGTATGGTCAGTTTATGGAACCGATGATTGATGGTTTGCATGTATTTATTCATCAGGTAGACAATATCCGATTTGATGGGCTTAGAGGATTAGGTAAGGCCTCCTATAAAAAGCCCTCAGTAAAAAAGTCAGTTAAACAGCAGAGTAAAGCCTGATCGCAAGTAATGCTGAGGTTGATATTACTTTGTGTTGCAAAAACTATGCTTGCTGCATAGCGAGACACTAGGCAAAGAGAGTTGCCACCTGTTTAGCATCCTTCTCTTTTTACAGAGATAACAGCTGGTTAACTGCTCGTAGCTTGCCATTTAACTGGTTTAGTTTTTCAGCGGTTTCTTGTTGTAATCTCATTATTTTAAGCTTCTGTTTCGGTATTTTTTCCAAGAACTCATGGTAGGCCTCCAGCTCGTATCGGATCTGTGCCAATTCTTTTTCTATTTTTTTCTTTTCAGAAGAAAGCACAAGCGTTGCATCATTAACGATATGAAGTGGTTGATGATTTATCACACCAAAGGAAAACTGGTAACTAATATTTTTTATCTTCCCATTTGCCTTTACAAGGCCTTGACGCTTTAGCTGATAGATACCACGGTCAATCAGCCCTGCAGCCTGTATGTGAGTGATTTGAAATTCAGTAATTGCTATATTTATCAATTCACTACGCAATATCGTATGGCTTATTAGCTGGTTTAAAATATGTCGAAATTTTTTACTGCTGCAGAATAACATCCCTTGGTTCATATCGGTAAAAACTCACAGGCCAAAAACTTAGGATTGCTAAGTATACAGGAGTAAGAGAAACTTAGACAATCCAATGACACGAGACGAACCATGATGAAAGTACTTTGCAGAATACCCCTTTTCCACAACGGCTTAGGCAGGCCAGAAAAAAAGTAGGATTGTCCCAAAAGGATTTGGGGATCAAAGTTGGTATGGACGAAGGTTCAGCTAGCGGACGTATGAATCATTACGAGAAAGGGCGTCATCTGCCAGATATAGATATGCTCAAAAAAATAGCAACCGAGCTGGGAGTACCCCTAAGCTACTTTTTTTGTGAAGATGAGTTAAGTGCGGAACTGGTATGCTTATTTGAACTGCTTGATAATGAGTCAAAATTGAAATTGATAAAGAAATTACGCACTAATAATTAATTTGCAGGGTGACTCATTTTACGAAGCAAAATTAATTTAAAAAAAATATATATTCAATAAGATATATTTTTTTGTTTTAAAGAAATG
>OBVD01001050.1_pt1 | contig 11361 bp, 7 predicted proteins | sample 1495031 | NCBI WGS metagenome assembly OBVD01 (sample SAMEA2579967, study PRJEB22360) | human gut metagenome
AGCGTTCGCTCGGTGCCGCCGCGGCGCGGCAGCAGCTGCTGCGACAGCACGGCCACCAGCGTGGTTGACAGCTGCATGCGCACCTGGCGCTGCAAGCCCTCGGGGAACACGTCCACCATGCGGTCGATGGAGTCGGCGGCGCTCTTCGTGTGCAGCGTGGCCAGCACGAAGTGGCCCGTCTCGGCGGCGGTCAGCGCCGTTTGGATGGTGTCGAGGTCGCGCATCTCGCCGATAAGGACGACGTCGGGGTCTTCGCGCAGCACGGCGCGCAAGGCGTTGCTGTAGCTTTCGGTGTCTTGGCCGATCTCGCGCTGCGAGATGACGGACTGGTCGGGCGTGTACACGTACTCGATGGGGTCTTCCATGGTGATGATGTTCTCGGCGCGCGTGTGGTTGATGCTGTCGATGAGCGCCGCCAGCGTGGTTGACTTGCCGCTGCCGGTTTCGCCCGTCACCACCACGATGCCGCGCTGGATGCGCGGGAAGTCCATGACCGCAGGCGGCAAACCCAACGTCTCCAACGCGGGGATGCGGTCGGACAGCAGGCGCAAAGCCGCGCTCGCGTGGCCCTGCTGGCGGAACAGGTTGATGCGCACGCGCACGCCCCCGATGGTCTCGGCGCGATCCAGCTCGCCGATGCGCTGGATGCGGTCGAAATCGTCTCCGGCCAAACGGCGGGCCAGCTGCTCGCAATCGTCGTGCGACAACGGTGCGTCGCCGTCCACGCCCGCGTTCTCAAGGCGCCCGGCCAGGCGGAACTTCACGGGCAGACCGCACACCAGGTGCACGTCGGAAGCGCCTGCCTGGCGCGCCATGTCTATGATGTGCTCAACGTTCATGCGTGGTCCTTCTCTTTCAGTTTGCTGCTATCGCCGCACTTTTGGCATCCGCCTTCCTCTTCCTTACTCCAGCGCGGTGATGGTTTTGCGGGCTTCCTCGACGGTGGTCGCGCCAGTCAGCACCAGCTCGCGGCAGCTGTCCTCCATCGTCTTGAACGAGCCCGTGCGCTCGATGGCGTCCTTCAGCTCCTCGCGCGTGGCGCCGCCCGTGATGCGGCTGCGCAGCGCGCGGTCGATCACCAGGATTTCGAACACGCCCGTGCGCCCGCGATACCCCGTGCCGAAGCACATGGGACAGCCCGATCCGCGGTAGAACCTCACGCCGGGGTCGTAGGGCAGGCCGACGGCCTCGAATTCCTCGGGGTCGGGACGGTACTCCTCGCGGCAATGGGGGCACACCTTGCGCACGAGGCGCTGCGAGATGACACCGCGCACGCCGCTGGCGATGAGGTACGGCTCCACGCCGATGTCGATGAGACGGTCGATGGTGGACGCCGCGTCGTAGGTGTGCACGGTGGACAGCACCAGGTGGCCGGTGATGGCGGCGCGCATGGCGATCTCGGCCGTCTCGCCGTCGCGAATCTCGCCCACCGCCACGATGTCGGGGTCCTGGCGCAGGATGGCGCGCAGGCCGCTGGCGAAGGTCATGCCCGTCTTCTCGTTGATCTGCACCTGGTTCACGCCGTCGATGTTGTACTCCACGGGGTCTTCCAGCGTGACGAGGTTCACCGAATCGGTGTTCAGCTGGCGGATCATCGTGTACATGGTGGAGCTTTTGCCCGAGCCGGTGGGGCCCACGATCAGCACCATGCCGTTGTTCGAGCCGATGAGCCGCTGGTACTTCTCCAGGTTGTCGCCCTCCAGGCCGATGCCCGCAGGGTCGAACAGCGCCTCGCTCTTGTCCAGCAGGCGGATGACCACCGTCTCGCCGTGGATGGTGGGCAGCGTGTTGATGCGCAGGTCGATGTCCTGCTTCTTCAAGCGGATGTTTGCGCGGCCGTCCTGAGGCACGCGGCGCTCCGAGGTGTTCATACCGCCCATGATCTTCAAACGCGAGATGACCGAAGCCTGCAGCTCCTTCGGCACCGTGAGTATCGTGCGCAGCACGCCGTCGATGCGCATGCGCACATGCAGGTCGATCTCGCGCGGCTCCAGGTGGATATCGCTGGCGCGCTCGGTGGCGGCTCGCTCGATGATGCTGTTCACAAGACGCACCGTGGGAGCCGATTGCGCGTCGGCGTCGTCGCCCAGCGTGGAGGTTTGGAACGATCCGGTCGAGGCGTCGTCAGCGCCTGTCGTGCGGGCGTCGCGCTTCATCTCCTCGATGGCGCGGGCGGCACCCTCGTTGCCGTACAGCGTCATGATGGCGCGCATCAGCGAATCATGCGTGGTCACCATAGGGATGACGCGCTTCCGAGTGGCGTTCTTCACCGCTTCGATGGCCATGAAGTTCAGTGGATCGCTCATGGCCAGGCACACCTCGTCGGGCGAAGTGCGCACGGGCACCACGTTGTACTGGCGTGCGACGTTCTTGCTGATCACGCGGCTTAGCTCGGGGTCGAGGTCGATCGCCGAAAGGTCGACGAACTCCACGCCCAGCTGCATCTGCAGCGCCTCGATGAGGCCCGCCTCCGTGATGACGCCTTCGGCGATAAGCTCGTCGCCCAGGCGGCGTTTCGTCTCTTTCTGCTGTTTGAGCGCGTGTCCCAGCTGGTCCTCGGTGATGAGGCCCGCGTCTATCAGCACGTCTCCCAACCGTTTGTACGCCATTTACGATCCTATCCTCTTCACGGTCATGGCGGCTTCGGCCGCCACGTCCTCACCTGATGCGATGGTGATGCGGAAACTCCAGGTCTCGTTGTCCGCGTTGTATGAAAGCTCTGCCAGCTTGGGCGCGAGGCCGTCGCGTGCCGGCACGATTTGCGACTGCTCTCCAGCCGCGTTTAGCCAGATGCCGTCTTCGCCAGTCTCGCTCGATTGCAGCACCGACGTCTCGTGACGCGTGGGGCTGGTGAAGTACAGCGGGTTATCGGGCGCCTGCGTTCCCTCGCCCTCCACGTCGCGCGCGTACGTCAGCTCGTCGCTCACTACCTCCACCGCCTGTTGCAGCAGCGCGTCGGCCTGCGCCTGCCGGGTGATGGAGGCGTACGAGTTCATGGCCACCTGCAGCCCGACGCCCACCGCAACGCAAAGAAGCCCGATGAACACTATGCTGGTCAGCTGCTCCGCGATCATGAACCCCCGCGTGTCGCGCAGGCGGGATCGAAGCGACGCTTTGTCGAGAAGGGGCGTCATGCTACCAACCCTCCTCGTAGTATGCATAGCCGCCCGACTGGTATACGCTCACTTTGATGGGAACTGCGGTCGAAGAGTCCGGGAGCGTTACAGACACGACAGGCCCGTAGGAAGACGAATCGTATAAAGAATTCTCCGAGGCATACGAGGCGTTCAGCACCTGCTGGCTTCGGGCCGAGGCAGATGCCGACACCGTCACCATCGTGGCGAGCATTGTGGCGCCCAACGCCGCAATGAACACTGCCGCCAGCACCTCCACCATCGTGTCGCCGTGGCAATCTTGCAGTTTCTCACGCAGCACGCGCGTCGTTTTGCCGATCATCACGCCGCCTCCGTCTTCTTCACGACGGTGTTGTCGCCGTACTCGATCACCGTCACGCGGCCTTGGTTATCGAACGTGGGCGTGCATTGGACGGAGATGGTGGTGTTGTAGGGGGAATCCGCCGCGAAAGCGGAATCGAGCGACAACTCCACGGTGATGTTGAGGTCGGGATCCACCGTGATACAGCCGTACACCGGGGCGAGACCCCCCGCTTCGCTTGGAGGGTCGATGAGCAACCGATTGGATGCGGAGCCGCCCAGCACGTAATCCTTCCCCTCCGCGCGGGCGGCGAGGATGTCCTTCGTGCGCTGTTCGGTCCAGAAATTCTGGCCGATCATCGAACGCAAGCTATTCGTATCGACACTCGCCTCACCTGCGGTATCGTAGGCGATTTTAACGACTACCGATTTCTCCTCCCAGACAGCATCCTCGCCGCCCAGCTGCTGGGCCATCAGCTTCGCCGCCGACTGCATCGCGTACTCTTTCTGCTGCAAGTCCACATGCGTCTGCGCTGCCTTGGCCTGCACCGAGGCAGCCGTCATCACCACCGACCCGACGATGCCGCAAATAAGGAAGAACACCAGCGCAATGACAATAGAAGCCCCGGAAGTGTCACGAAGGATCCTCACGCGCTTCATAGGGAACCACCAACTTCCGCCTCGATGGGAACCCATGCGCTGCCACCCAAAGAGTACTGAACAGGCTGCGTGACCGTGTTGTAGTGCGCCGAACACGCACCGCTTTGACCGCCGATCACCGAACCGGCGGAAAGCCGGGTAAGCACCTGCTGGTTCTCCGGAAACGAGAACGACACCGTTTTCACCGTGCAGTAACTCTCGTCGAGAGACCACCCGGCACTACCGACAACGCCGCCCAAGCAAACGACCGAGGAGGGCTTCACTTTGTTTTCAATGTTGAAGACGACGTCGGTCACCGAACATGATGATAGGTTCACCTGGCTTGTTCGAGCAACGATCAAACCCGCCGACAATCCATCGACCGTCCCGGTATCCCTCCAAGAGACTCGGACATCGACATCGAAAACCTTGCACTTTTCGATGTCGCACTCTTCCGCATACCCTATGAGCGGTGACACCGCATGGGTTCCGTAGGAAAGCCTGTCCACGACAGCAGTCGCGTTCTCGCTAGCACCCTCAAGCGTACAGTTCACAATCTTGGACTTCGCAGCATTGCCCACCAGAAAACCGAAGTTCGAGTTCGAGTTCGTACCGACGGCAGCATACGAATTGCCGTCAACGACAAGCCTCACGTTCTTTATAACCGCAGACGAAGTTCCATCACTGAGAACCCAAGGGAAGAGACCCTGCCCCTGCCCAACACCCTCGTACTCTTTCGCTGAGTTCAGCACGGAAAAGCCGCTAGTATCGCCAAGGCTGGCATACGTCGCTCGTCCGAAATTGAAGATACGGTAGCTTCCGCCATCGTAAGCCCCTGTGAATATGTTGTTGAACTTGTACCCGTCAACGATGTTCTTCATATCGAGATCATGTTCTTGAATAAAGGCATCTCCCATGTACGCATACTGTACGCCGTTGACATTGTTAAACCATTTCAATGAACCAGGAAACTGCATAGCATGGCGCACGCTCCAGGGCGAAGCATCTTCTCCCCAGGTTTTCGCAACATCGCCATCAAGCGTCACGGCGCGGGCGAAATTGAAGTTGACCTGGTAGGTTGCGGTCAACTCGTTCGGCTGGGACTTGTTCACGAACACTTCCACCGGTGTAGATTGATTCTTCAGCGCAACATCTCCCGACGCAACGATGCGATATGCAGAATACGTCGTCCCAGACAAAGAAACCGTTATAGCTTCTTCATCCTTGATTTTGTACTGGCTACCTTTGCCTTGTGTGATGGCTGACTTCTCAGTGCCCTCCCCAACGAGGATGAAGTACCCCCAGTCGTCGATGGCGTTGTCTGTGCGAAGCTCATTAACGAACGAGCCTTCGTCGGTTCCGTAATAACCGTACCAGCTGGTCGCAGCACCGTTGGCATCAAGCTCGATATACGCCAAACCGAGGCTCACCTTCGGTTTGCGTATCTCATCGAACTTGGCCACGAACGTCGTTCCCTTGAATGCCAGCTGGCCGTCGTACTTTCCGACCGTATCGCCCGGCACGCAGACGATCGACCCCGATCCGGCATCGCGAACATCAACCGTTTCCCAACCCACGAAACGATAGGTGAACTCGTCTGTCTCGGGTTTCGCAGGAGGGTCGACCTCACCCAGAACAACTTCCGACTCGATCGACGAATACGGAACATGCTGAACCGCATAATCGGGTTTTCCAACACCTTGCTCGGTGTAGTAGAGCAGCGCCCGGTAGAAGCGGTAGTCTTCTTGGGTGGTTATCTTGAAGTCGTACGTACTTCCTTGGCGGCACGAGAACTCCAACCCCTTGTAGTTCTTCAGAAGTGCGGGCGGCATAACGGCAAGATCGTTGATAGAGGGACCGCGGTACAGCCAAAGCGAGACGTTGGTCAAGCGCGTGCTGAGCACGCCGCTTAGGTACCCGCTGCCGTTGCCGTTATCGTAAGATCTGATGTTCGCGAAACCAACCCCGGGGGCAATGGAGTAGTACACCCGCACCGGCACGGTGCCGGCGGCGCTCAGGTATTCGTTACCTTGGGAAAACCCGGCGACCGTGGTTTTGGACACCGCCCATGACACGTCGGACGACGAGGCGCCGAACTCGCCTTCGAACGCGGCGCGTGCCGTGATCGACGGGGTATCCGCGGTGCGCGAGCCGGTCTCCTGGGCGCTGCCGCTCAGATAGGCAGCCTTCAACGGATTCTCAACCGAAGCCGGTTCAGGAACCGCCAGCTTGTTGAAGTACGCCTGGACTTCGGATGCCTTCGGAGCCGTGCGCACGTACACCGTTGCATTGCCGTCCTCGTCGGCCAAGCCGTGGTTCTTATGGTTCTCGGCCTCGGCGTAGAACTTCCGCACATCGAGGCGCAGGGATATGACGTTGTTCGCATCGGTATCGGTTCCGGCAAGGGTACCCGAAGCATCGCCCGTTTCATTCGTTCCGTACCAGGTGAAGCAGTCGTTCAGAAAACGGTAGTCGTAGTTGACCCCCTTCTGGTTGAACACGCCCCATTCCCACTTGCCATCGTTCAAGTAGCCCACGCGCATGCATTCACCGGTGTCGGCTCGCTTGATCCACAGCTCCCAAATCTGGTACGCATGATTGTTGTACGCGCCCACAGTTCCCTCGAGCCGGTACGTGGCGTCGTCGCGCACGGACGACGACGCCACCCAACCGCCCGCGTACGACTGATAGCCGGCCTGCTCGTTCTCGCCCTTCAGCTGCGCGTTCACGGGGGAAGTACGGAAGTGGTTCTCCTTGTCCTCGAAGAAGGGAGTGACCGTCAGCCCGTCCTTCACCACGCCGTCGCCGTTGCCGGAGCCCGCCCCAATGGAAGGATGCGCGCTGTCCGCGACCGCCGACCGCACCTGCGGCTCGATGTAAGCTTCGTTCTTCTCGCCGGCCACGACGGCGGAGTACGGGTTGGTTATCAGCATCGTCAGCTTGCCCGCAGGGCTCGGCCACTCCACATGGGCGGCAGCCGTGCCCGGCACGCAGCTGCGCGAGGCGTCCTTCGTCTCCACCGACACGGTCAGGGCGTCGCCCGCCACACACGCGTCGAACACCTGCTTGAGCTTCGCTTTCTGCGAGTCATCCGCCGTCGGCTTGCCGTCATTCCCCTTCGCCACCAGCTGCGAAAGTGCGTTGAGGTCGATGGCCCACACATTGCCCTTCACGTTCGCGTTGTCGCGCGTCTGCTGCTTGATGGCTGCGGCGAAGTTGGTGAAGCCAACCGACTCCGAACCGTCATCGGCCGTGGACAACGACACCATGGTCGTTCCGTTGCTCAAGCCGGAGATCGAGAACGCCACGTTCTTGCCGGTGTTCTCGATAGCCACCGTGGAGGTGGTGGAGCCCGCGCTTCCGTCCGCGGCAATGTTGGGGTCCTGCACCATCAGACAGCCCGTTGCTTCGTCCACCCAGATCACCGGATTCGCGAGCGCTTTCTCGGGCGTGGCGCCGGCAGGGGTGCCGCCATAGTAGCCGATCATGGGGTCGTGGCCCATGCGCGCCGCCTGATCGGTGGAGGCGTCCTCGGTTTCGTAATACGTCTTCGCGGCGTTCGTGGAGGCAGGGGTCGATCCGAAGAAGCCGGACCTTCCGTCGGCGTAGAACACGCCGGTCACCTGCGCCGTGTCGGCATCGAACTCGATGATATAGTCGGCGTCGCGCACAGCCTCCTCCACGGCGAGCGCCGGGACGATACCCTGCTCGCGGGCGGTGTCCGCCGTCATGTAACGTTTGGAAGACTCCGCAGCAGAAGCGGAGGGAGGAGCAACCTCGTCGGACCCGAGTGTTTCACGTGAAACATGTTCCGTTTCGCCCTGTGAGCGGGACGAGCCCTCGAATGTTTCACGTGAAACATCCGCCGAGCGCGCGGCGGGGAAGCAGGCGCGATACGAATCGCCGTCCTTCACGGCATCCACCCACGTGCCCGATACTTTCTTGGCCGTCATCTGGGCTTGGGCGGCGTTCGCGATGGATTGGGCGGCGTTGTTCAGCTCCAACATGCGCATGTTGTTCTGCGCCGACACGATGGAAGGAAAGGCGATAGCAGCAAGAATGAGTACGATGGCAACGCTCATCAGAAGTTCGGCGAGCGTAAAGCCCTCCGTATGCCGTCCCCTCTTGGCCATGTCTATGCCGTTTCCTCCTCCTATCAGGCAATAGAACGTCCCTCGTTGTGGTTTTGTATCATAGCACGTACATTGCCGAGGAATGCCGAAACGCGCGCCCGCCAATGAAAACGTCTACGTTGGATACTCCGCAGAACACGGAAACAAGCGCGTTCCACGTGAAACAGTCGGACACCCGAACCTGCAGTCGAGCCGGAACACGTTGCCGGACGCGGCTCGGCACACACGAAAAACGCCCGCGGCAGATGCGCGGGCGTTTCGGTGTTCGAGCGGATGCGGACAGACGGTTATTTGCCGTCGCCGAAGATAAGCTCGCGTTCCTCACCCACCAGGGCGGCGCGCGCCTGATCGCGCAGGTTGTTCACGCCGATGAAGAACTGGCGCATCATCACCACCATGAGGTAGCGGCCCTTCGGCGTAAGCGTCAGCTCGTCGGCGTTGTCGCGGTCGAACGCGCCCGAGGCCTTCATGAACGCCATCTCCACCGGCAGACCGCGCTCCACAGACACGCCGAAGTCCTTCTTGAACTGGCGCTTGTCCAGGCGCAATCCGAACAGCTGCATCATGAAGCGGTAGCGCATCCGGTCGTGCTTGCTGAACGTGGCCTTGCCCATCAACGACATGCGGTCGTGCTCGATGGCGTCGTTGTAGTCGTTCACCGAGAACGTGTTCACGTACAGGTTGTTGCCCAAATACGTGATGCCGCCGCTGCCGATGGCGGGGGATTCCTCGTAATCCACCACGTACTCGTCGATCATCGCGTCCTCGCCCGCCGCGCCCGTGCCGCGCTTGTTGAACGTCCAGGCGCTGCCGTGCTCGAACAGCGGGTTCTCGCCGCCGGCCAGCACTTCGGAGATGATCTCGTAGAAGCGCTGCTCGCGCGCGTAATCAACCTTGCCCACGGTGCGCGCCAGCGAGCGCGCCACGCTGGGGCTGGCCATCAGCGGGTAGAACGTGGTCTGGCTCGTGCCGCTTTCCACCACGCGCTCGATGTCGCTGAACAGCACGTCCTCGGTCTGCGCCGGGAAGTTGAAGATCATGTCCACGTTGAGCGACGTGAAGTAGGGGCTGGCCTCGCCGATGCGCTCGAGGATCTCCTCGCCGCTGCCGTACTTGTCGTAGCGATCCATCTGCTTCAGCAGGTCGTTGTCGAAGCTCTGCACGCCAACGCTCAAACGCTGCACGCGACCCTGCAGCTTGTCCAGGTAGCTGGGAATCAGGTGGTTCGGGTTCGTCTCGCTGGACACCTCGCCGATGCTGAACGTCTCGCGCGCCAGATCGATGGTGTCGCACAGCTCGTCGATCATGATGGTGGGCGTGCCGCCGCCCACGTACAGACTTTCGAAGTCGTAGCCGAGGTCCTTCAACATGAGCATTTCCTTGCGCATGTTGGCGAAGTAGGGCCGCGCGCGATCCTCCGCGAACGGGAAGCGGTTGAACGAGCAATAGGGGCACAGCCGCTCGCAGAACGGCACGTGCATGTACAGCATGTACTTCTGGCCGGGCTTCGGCCCGGGCACGCGTCGCTCTTGCGTCGGTTCGAGGCGCAGGTAATTCTTCGTGCATTCGCGAACAACGGACGTGAGCAAGCGTTCTGAAAGCATTTAGTTCTCCCAAGCGGCACGACCGGCCGCAGCGCGTTTGCCGATGTCGCTGCGGTACTGCTTGCCTTCGAAGTTGATAAGATCGCACGCTTCGTACGCCTTCTCGCGCGCGTCGTCGAACGAGTCGCCCAGCGCCACCACGTTCAGCACGCGGCCGCCCGCAGTGACCAGCTCGTCGTCGAAATTCTTGGCGGTGCCGGCATGGAACACCGTGACGCCCTCGATCTGCTCGGCCTCGTCGATTCCGAGGATGACCTTGCCCTTCTCGTACGATCCGGGATAGCCTTCGCTGGCCAGCACCACGCACACGGCCCACTGCTCGGACCAGCGCAGGTCGATGTCGTCGGGGCGTCCTTCGGCCACGGCCAGCATGATATCCGCCAGGTCGGACTCGAGACGCGGCAGTACCACCTGCGTCTCAGGGTCGCCGAAGCGAGCGTTGAACTCGATGATCTTCGGACCTTCGGGCATCAGCATGAAGCCGCCGTACAGCACGCCGCGGTAATCGTTGTCGAACTCGCGCGCGGTGGCAACCGCTGCGCGCTCCATGATGTCGTGCATGGCCGCCAGCTCGTCCGGCGTCACGATGGGCACCGGCGAGTACGCGCCCATGCCGCCCGTGTTCGGACCGCGATCGCCGTCGAACGCGCGCTTGTGGTCCTGGGCGGTGGCCATACAGTGCGCCTTGCCGTCGCTGACGAACGCCAGCATCGAGCACTCGGGGCCGGTCAGGCACTCCTCGATGAGCACGGTTTTGCCCGAGTCGCCGAATGCGCCGTCGAAGCAGGAGCGCACGGCGTCTTCCGCGTCCTCAAGTTCGTCGGCTACCACGACGCCCTTGCCAGCGGCCAGGCCGTCGGCCTTCACCACGATGGGCGCGCCCAGCTCGCGCACGTAGGCAAGCGCAGGCTCGAGGTCGGTGAAGCTGGCGTAGCGAGCGGTGGGGATGTCGTTGGCGTCCATGAATTTCTTGCTGAACGTCTTGCTGCCTTCCAGCTGGGCACCCTGGGCGTCCGGTCCGAACGTGGGAACCCCCGCGGCGCGCAGCACGTCGGCAACACCCGCAACCAACGGAGCCTCGGGTCCGATGACCACGAAGTCGATGGCGTTCTCGCGAACGAACGCCAGCACGGCCTGGCCGTCCTCGGGGTTCAGGTCGGGTACGTTTTGGGCGATGCCGTCCGTGCCGCCGTTGCCCGGCGCCACGTACAGGCTGTCGGTACGCGGGGATTTCGCCAGCGCCCACGCGATGGCATGTTCGCGACCGCCGCCACCCAATACCAAGATGTTCATGTCAGGTCCTTTCAAACCCTCAAACTACTTACGTCGTGCAAAAGCGCTTCAGTGCTGCTGGTGTTGCCACTGTTTCACGTGAAACATTTGTTCCCATGTCGCACGTCATTGCGACGAAGTGTTTCACGTGAAACGTTTCGTCGCTTTATAGGTCGAACTCATACGTCAGCGAAAAGCGCCGAGGTGCCCGAGATCGCGGGGATGGCGAGGGCGAAGCGCGCCCCGAAGGAAGTCCCCGTAGGGGATACTTCGGTACGC
>OBVD01001057.1_pt1 | contig 11296 bp, 7 predicted proteins | sample 1495031 | NCBI WGS metagenome assembly OBVD01 (sample SAMEA2579967, study PRJEB22360) | human gut metagenome
GGTGTAACGGCTATTGATATGGGCACCACCTCAGTGGCGGATCTGAAAGCGTATACCTTCGGCGCTGCCAAGAACTTCTCCTTTAGCTTAGCTGATTGCCCGACCGCGGAAGAAGGTGGCAACAGTATCGCCCGCGTCACTTTTGGCGGTGTTTCCGATACCGCGAACAGCGATTATTTTAAAAACCAGGCAACTGATGAGCCGGCAACCGGCGTCGCTGTGGCCCTTTTCGACGAAGCGGGCAATGTGATGAAGAATAACGAAGAGGGTTCTGATGTTGATATCTCTTCGGGTGCAGCAACCATTCCGTTCACCGTAAAAATGGTGAAATCGGGTGATGCCGATCCGACGAAAGGTACCGTTCAGACAACCGTGACTTATAACGTGACCTATCATTAATTCGGCTTCTTGTTGAATGGAGAAAGGGGAATCGCCTGCTATTCCCCTTAAATTAAACATATGAGATATCCTTTTTTTGCGATCGGTTTATTGCTGTCTTCTTCCTTCGCGCAGGCCAGCGTGGTCGTTGGCGGTACGCGTCTGGTTTTTGATGGTACGAAAAATAACGCTGTAATAACGGTTGAGAATAAAGATCAGAACAGCAATATCGTTCAGTCCTGGCTCTCGGTGGTTGATGCAGCCTCACCTGCCAAAGACGCATTTATTATTACGCCGCCGCTGTTTCGTCTCAAAGCCGGGGAGAAAGGATTTGTCCGCGTAGTTCGATCAGGAAAGAAATTACCCGACGATCGCGAGTCGATGTTTTGGCTCAATATTAAAGGGATCCCGGCAACAGAGTATGTACCTGATAAAAATGTCGTACAGTTTGCGATTAATTCGAAAATAAAATTGATTTATCGACCCGCTGCGTTAAAAGGTAATACACCGGAAGCGTACGCTGAAAAATTACAGTGGGGGAAAGAGAGGACGTCGGTGACGGTAAAAAATAACTCACCGCTGTATATGAATTTCTCACAGGTTAGCCTTAACGGTAAAAATATTTCTGGCGCATGGTTTGCTGCCCCGTTTTCCACCTTAAAAATCCCCGTGCAGAGTAGCCTGTCGGCGACAGGAAAAAAAGAGATCACATGGAGCGTGATTAATGATTATGGTATGTCAGGGAAGAAATATACCGCTATCATTCAGTAGCGTTGAGCTGCTATTTTCAACTAAAAGTATCTGCGTCGCTATTATTCTGTGCCTAAGTACTCTGCCCTCTCGCGCGGAGGCCGGCGAATATTTCAACCCAAATTTACTCGAAGTCGCTGAGAGTCCTGCGGCTTCGGTTGATCTATCCTATTTTTCGCAAGATGGCATACCGCCGGGCACCTATCACCTGGATGTTTACATCAACGATAAGTACGTCAGTTCAGACTCGCTGACTTTTCAGGAAATTAGCCATGACGCAGGCGCGACTGCTTCTCCCTGTCTGTCCGCGGAGTATCTGAATTCATGGTTGATTAATACCACCGCCTATCCGCAGCTGTTCGAGGCAGGGGAAACCTGCGCCCGGCTGTCGGCGATCCCCGGGATGACGTTCTCGGTATCTCTTGCCCAGCAGCGGATTGATTTTACCGTGCCGCAGGCCGCCATGCTGAATCGCCCCAGAGACTATATTCCCGAGAGCCAGTGGCAACAGGGGATCAACGCCGGTCTTCTCAACTATAGCGTCACCGGGCAGCGTAATGCGCCGCGGCATAACGGCGCCACTATCGACAGTCAGTTCGTCAGCCTGCAGCCAGGGCTGAATCTGGGACCATGGCGCCTGCGCAACTACAGCACCTATAGCCACAGCGATAACAACAGCCGCTGGGAGTCGGTTTACTCCTATCTTGCCCGCGATATTCACACCCTACGTAGCCAGCTGGTGGTCGGTAATACGTATACCTCTTCCGGCATTTTCGACAGTTTGAGTTTTACCGGTCTGCAGCTCAGTTCGGACAAAGAGATGCTGCCGGATAGCCTGCATGGCTTTGCGCCGACGATTCGAGGGATCGCGCGCACCACCGCGGAGGTCTCGGTTTATCAGAATGGTTACAGCATTTATAAAACCACCGTCGCTCCCGGCGCCTTTGAAATTAACGATCTGTACGCCACCGGCAGCGCCGGCGACCTGTACGTCAACATTAAAGAGTCTGACGGCAGCGAGCAAAACTTTGTGGTGCCTTTCGCGTCGCTGGCGATCCTGCAACGTGAGGGCCAGCTGGACTATGCGCTGAGCAGCGGCAGGACGCGATCGGGCAGCTCCGACGATAAAGAATATAACTTTATTCAGTCTTCCCTGGCCTATGGCGCCACCAGCAACATCACTCTTTATACTGGTTTCCAGCAGGTGGAAGATAAATATACCAACCTGTTGTTAGGCGCTGGCTTTAACCTCGGTACTATCGGTGCGCTGTCGTTTGATGGCTCTCAGTCGTGGGCCGACGTGAAAACCAGCGATACGGCCTCGTCAACCAGTAAAGAGCAAGGGCAATCGTATCGCGTCCGCTTCAGTAAAAGCTTTCTGCAGACGGGCACCAGCTTTTCCGTGGCTGGTTATCGCTACTCCACCTCGGGATATTATTCGTTTCAGGACTTTGTCGATAACTCTTCCACACAGCGCGACTGCTGTACGCAGAGCGGCAGAACGAAAGGCCGGTTTGACGCATCGCTGTCGCAGACGCTGTTTGGCTATGGTTCGCTCTCGCTTTCGTTGGTCAATGAGACCTACTGGGACAGTTCGCGTATGGAATCGGTGGGCGTGGGTTATAGCGGGTCGATTGGCAAGGCCTCCTACTTTATTAACTATTCCTATAACCGCAATGTGCAAAGCAGCGATGACAGCGACAATAACCGGCCGGCCAGCGATACGGTCGTCTCCCTGACGTTAAGTATTCCGCTTGGCGAGACGCTCTCGGCAAATTACACCATGAACCATGGTCGGCATAACGACACCACGCACAGCGTGGGGCTCAACGGCTCGGCGTTCGAGGATCGCTCCCTGAACTGGAGCTTGATGGAAGGGTACAACACGCAGGATAAAAGCACCTCCGGTAACCTCAGCGTCAACTACCAGGGTTCGAAAGGGGATGTGGCTGGCGGCTATGGCTACGACCGCTACAGCAATCACTACAACTATTCGCTGCGCGGGGGCATGGTCGCCCATGCGGGCGGAGTCACGCTATCACGCTTTCTGGGCGAGAGTTCTGCGCTGGTCGAAACGCCTGGCGTCAGCGATGTGACAGTGCGCGGTCAGACAAACGTGACGACGGATGCCGCCGGATATGCGGTGGTGCCTTACGTCCGTCCGTACCATCGTAACAGCCTGGCGCTGGATGAACAGGAAATACCTGGCGCTGAAGTGGATAACGTCGCCAGAACGGTGGTTCCGACGCGCAATGCGATCGTCAAAGTGAAGTACGACACGCGAATTGGCTATAAGGCGATGCTCACCCTGCGTACCCGCAATGGCGTGGTGCCTTTCGGCGCGCTGGTGACCCTCGATAATGATCACGGTAGCGCGTCGCGCAGCAATATCGTTGGCGATGAGGGGCAGGTGTATCTGACGGGGCTGCAGAAAAAAGGCCAGCTGTTAGCGCGCTGGGGGGAGAAAAGCAGTGAGCAGTGCGCCGTTCATTATGACTTCTCCAGCATGGCCCTTGGCGACGATATTCTGTTCTATCAGGCCGAATGTCGGTAATGGATGCAGGTTTTCAACATGGAAGAGGGGCTGATATGAATATGCGAGACGGCAGCACAAGGGGCCTCCTGGTGGCCAGCCTTTTGCTGCTCTCCCTTCCGGCGCTGGCTTATGAGGGCAGCAGCACGGTCAATTTTAACGTCACGGGCACCATCGAAGCGCCTTCCTGTGAGGTGGCCGTGGAGCCGTCGAACAGTATCGATTTAGGCACCGTCTCCTCGCAGACGTTCTCCGGACATGCCGGGGCGAGCGGCGCCAGCGTGCCGGTTAAGCTGGTCTTTTCCAGCTGTTCCGCCGATGCGTCGGCGGTGACCATCGCGTTTAGCGGCACCAGCTTCGATAGCACCCACGCTTCAATCTATAAAAACTTCCAGACTGGCAGCAGCGGTGCCAGCGGCGTCGGTTTGCAGCTGCAGAGCATGGCCGACCAGCAGCCCCTTGGCCCCGGCGACCAGTATCTCTATACCTTTGGGGACGATGCGGATATCCATACCTTTAATATGGTGGCACGTATGTATTCGCCCTATGGCCAGGCGAACCCCGGCATCGTCGGGTTTACCGCCACGTTTGATGTGGTCTACAAATAATATTTCGACAGGGATGAGTATGAAAAAACTGATCTTCTTATGCATGCTGGTACTGTGCCCCCTCTATAGCTGGGCGACCTGCAGCGGAACTAACTCTGGCGATGTCTCAATGACCAACCTGCCGGAAAAGATCCTGGTCAACGCCGGGAGCTATACCGCCGGCACCGTGCTGTATGACTCGGGAAAAATTACCCGCGCGCAAACAGCATTTACCAACTGTCAGGGCAACGTCTATGCGGTATTTGCCTGGTCCTCGAACAATGCCGGGGCGCTGATAGGGGATAATATCTATGCCACCTCGGTGCAGGGGATTGGCCTCCGCGTCAAGGTGTGGCTCAATATCAGCGGTGAATATGGCGATGACACCGATGATTTCAGCCCCGACTCGCAGGTGCATTATATTGGTGATGTGAATTATTACCTCGGAAAGCCGACAGGTCTTTTCGACTCTTTCGCGTCGACTCATTATACCCCAGCGTATCAGCTGCAGCTGGTGGCCACCGGCGGCGCCATCGCCAGCAAGAGTCAATTATCGTTCAGCGACCCGGTAGCCACGGTATCGGCCAAGGATAAAAGGGGGACCATCGCTATTTCACAACTGCACATCAGCGGCACCACCAGCATCCAGCTAATCCCGATGGGGTGTATTGTCGGTAGCAATAATCTCAGTTTTTCCATGGGCAGCATCAATGCCAGTGAGTTTAATACCGCGACGAAGGTGGGTAGCGCGCGGCAGTCTCTGAGCCTCTCCTGCGAGCCGGGAACTAACGTTTCGATGCGTGTGGCGGCTGCTTCTGCAAGCGGGGATAACCCTGACAATACGGTGATGGCCCTCATGTGCAGTTTGGCCCTCACGGCGGAACAGAATGCCGCCACTGGCGTGGGAGTGCAGTTAAATTTGAATGGCAAAGCACTGCCGTTAAATACCGATATCAGCCTCTATACTTCGAGCCGCGCGACGGTGACCAACAGCGGCGCGGATGCCAGCTACAGCTATTTCACCAACCCCGACAGCCCCGGAGGCGCAGCGGCCATGCAGACGCTCGCCTTATCCACTAACTATTACAGGACGGGGAGCGCGGTGACCGCGGGGACAGCCAACGCCACCGGGGTGATCACCTTTACTTATAACTGAGGGGGAGAATCCCTTCCCCGAACGATGCCGGGGAAGGGAGAGGACAATTAATGCGCCTGGCCGCGTTCGATACCGATCCCGGTTTGTGAACGGATAAACTGGGCGCGGAACTGCTCGCGCTCGCGCATCCCTTCCGGTGAGTTATCGGTGGCGGAGAAGACCCAGATGCCAATGAACGCGATGGCAATGGAGAACAGCGCCGGATATTCATACGGGAACAGCGCTTTCTCATGGCCGAGGATCTGCACCCAAATGGTGGGGCCGAGGATCATCAGAATGACCGCAGTCAGCAGGCCCAGCCAGCCGCCGACCATCGCGCCGCGGGTGGTCAGCTTCGACCAGTACATCGACAGCAGAATAATCGGGAAGTTACAGCTGGCGGCGATGGAGAAGGCCAGGCCGACCATGAAAGCAATATTCTGATTTTCAAACAGAATACCCAGCAGAATGGCCACCACCCCAAGGATCAGCACGGTGATCTTGGAGACCTTCAGCTCCTGACGCTCGGTCGCGCCCTTGCGGAAGACGTTGGCGTACAGGTCGTGCGACACCGCTGACGCGCCGGCGAGGGTCAGGCCCGCCACCACCGCCAGGATAGTGGCGAAGGCTACCGCAGAGATAAAGCCGAGGAACAGGTTGCCGCCAACCGCATCCGCCAGGTGCACCGCCGCCATGTTATTGCCGCCGATAAGCTGTCCGGCCGCGTCTTTAAACGCCGGGTTCGCGCCGACCAGCATGATGGCGCCGAAGCCGATGATAAAGGTCAGGATATAGAAATAGCCCATAAAACCGGTGGCGTAGAAGACGCTTTTACGCGCTTCTTTGGCGTCGCTCACGGTAAAGAAGCGCATCAGAATATGCGGCAGGCCAGCGGTACCGAACATCAGACCCAGACCCAGAGAGAGCGCGGATATCGGATCTTTCACCAGTCCGCCGGGACTCATAATCGCCGCCCCTTTCGGGTGGACCGCCATCGCCTCGGTAAACAGGTTATTGAAGCTGAAGCCGACGTGCTTCATGACCATAAAGGCCATAAAGCTGGCGCCGCACAGCAGCAGAACCGCTTTAATAATCTGCACCCAGGTAGTCGCCAGCATGCCGCCGAACAGGACATAGAGCACCATCAGCACGCCAACCAGCACTACGGCGACATGGTAATTAAGGCCGAACAGCAGCTGGATTAGCTTGCCGGCGCCCACCATCTGGGCAATCAGATACAGGGCCACCACCACCAGCGAACCGCAGGCGGAGAGGGTGCGGATCGGCCCCTGCTTCAGGCGGTAAGAGGCGACATCGGCAAAAGTATAGCGGCCAAGATTGCGCAGACGTTCAGCAATTAGAAACAGGATAATCGGCCAGCCGACGAGAAAGCCCAGCGAGTAGATCAGCCCATCGTAGCCGGAGGTATACACCAGCGCGGAGATACCGAGGAACGACGCCGCTGACATAAAGTCGCCGGCAATCGCCAGCCCGTTCTGGAAGCCGGTAATATTGCCGCCGGCGGTGTAGTAATCGCTGCGCGAACGCACCCGTTTTGAGGCCCAGTAGGTGATGTACAGCGTCAGGGCGACGAAAATCAGGAACATGACAATCGCCTGCCAGTTGGTCGGCTGGCGCTGTACCGCGCCGGTAATAGCGTCTGGCTGGGCTTTATCGAGGGGCAGCAGCGTGGCGGCGAGCGCCGTCAGGACTCTCTTGATCATGCTTTTACCTCGTTGAGAACGCTTTTGGTCAAACGGTCGAATTCACCGTTAGCTCGCCAGACATAAATACCGGTCAGGATAAACGAAATGACGATCACGCCAATGCCGAGCGGGATCCCGCGGGTGACGCTGGTTCCGGCGTGCAGCGGGGTGCCGAGCCAGCCGGGTGCAAAGGCGATAAGCAAAATAAAGCCCACGTAGATCACTAACATAATCACTGACAGAATGGCGGCAAACCGTTGCCGTGATGCAACTAACTCCCTGAAATGCGCACTATTTTCTATCCGCTGACAAAGTTGTTCATTCATCTTAGCGTCTCCAGAGGTCTCCCTTTCGTCATCCACTCGGCGGACGCTGGCGACAGCAACCCCTCCGGCGACGGAGCCGGGACAGGTGTTGCTGACGGCGTTCCTGCGAGTGAAATCCTGGGGGAGGGACTTATTTTTATCCTCTCCCCGGAAGGGGAGAGGGTGTAGGGAATCGGTCCTTACTTACGATGGCATGGTAATGGCCTGCTTCTCTTCGAGCAGTTTCTCCACGACGCCAGGATCGGCGAGGGTCGAGGTATCGCCGAGGTTGCTGGTGTCACCTGCGGCAATCTTACGCAGAATGCGGCGCATGATTTTGCCCGAGCGGGTTTTCGGCAGCGAATCGGTCCAGTGCAGCACATCCGGCGTCGCCAGCGGACCGATCTCTTTGCGTACCCAGTTACGCACTTCGGCATACAGCTCCGGCGTCGGTTCTTCGCCGTGATTGAGCGTCACGTAGGCATAGATGGCCTGGCCTTTGATGTTATGCGGGATCCCCACCACCGCCGCTTCGGCGATTTTTGGGTGCGACACCAGCGCCGATTCGATCTCGGCGGTCCCCAGACGGTGTCCGGAGACGTTCAGGACGTCATCCACCCGGCCGGTGATCCAGTAATAGCCATCTTCATCACGACGCGCGCCGTCGCCGCTAAAGTACATATTTTTGAAGGTGGAGAAGTAGGTTTGCTCAAAGCGCTCATGGTCGCCGAACAGGGTACGCGCCTGGCCGGGCCAGGAGTCGGCGATGGCGAGGTTGCCCTCGGTGGCGCCATCCAGCGGCAGGCCTTCGTTATCCACCCGCACCCGCTGGACGCCGAAGAACGGACGCGTCGCGGAGCCGGCCTTCAGCTCAATCGCGCCCGGCAGCGGAGTGATCATAAAGCCGCCGGTTTCGGTCTGCCACCAGGTGTCCATCACCGGGCACTTCTCGTTACCGATCTTCTTCCAGTACCACTCCCAGGCTTCCGGGTTAATCGGTTCGCCGACCGAGCCAAGAATGCGCAGCGAGGAGCGGTCTGTGCCTTCGATAGCTTTGTCGCCTTCCGCCATCAGGGCGCGAATAGCCGTCGGGGCGGTATAGAGAATGCTGACCTTATGCTTATCGACGACCTGGCACATGCGCGCCGGCGTAGGCCAGTTCGGCACCCCTTCGAACATCAGGGTGGTGGCGCCGCAGGCCAGTGGGCCGTACAGCAGATAGCTATGGCCGGTGACCCAGCCCACGTCGGCGGTGCACCAATAAATATCGCCCGGATGGTAGTCGAAAACGTATTTAAAGGTGGTGGCCGCATAGACCAGATAGCCGCCGGTGGTGTGCAGCACCCCTTTCGGTTTACCGGTGGAGCCGGAGGTATAGAGGATGAACAGCGGATCTTCGGCGTTCATTTCGACGGGCCGGTGTTCGGCGCTGGCGTTCGCAATCAGGTCGCTCCACCACAGATCGCGGCCTTCCTGCCAGTCGATATTGCCGCCGGTGCGTTTCAGGACCACCACGTGCTCAATGCTTTTCACGTTCGGGTTTTTCAGCGCGTCATCGACGTTTTTCTTCAGCGGGATGGCGCGACCGGCGCGCAGCCCTTCGTCAGCGGTGATCACCAGGCGTGAGCTGGAGTCGATAATGCGTCCGGCCACCGCCTCCGGCGAGAAGCCGCCGAAAATGACCGAGTGGATTGCCCCGATGCGGGCGCAGGCCAGCATCGCAACCGCGGCTTCCGGCACCATCGGCATATAGATAGCAACCACGTCGCCTTTTTTAATCCCGAGGTCGAGCAGCACATTGGCGAAACGGCACACGTCGGCATGCAGTTCACGGTAGGTGATGTGCTTGCTTTGGCTGGCGTCGTCGCCTTCCCAGATGATGGCGGTTTGATCGCCGCGTTCGGCGAGGTGGCGGTCGAGACAGTTAGCGGCGAGGTTCAGGGTGCCATCTTCATACCATTTGATGGAAATATTACCCGGTGCGAAGGAGGTGTTCTTTACACGGGTATAGGGCCGCATCCAGTCAAGGATCTTGCCCTGCTCGCCCCAAAATGTATCAGGGTCGGTTATGGATTGTTGGTACTGCGCCTTGTACTGATCCGGGTTAATCAGGCAACGTTCCGCAATATTAGCGGGAATAGGGTGTTTGTGAATTTGGCTCATGGCTTTTTTTCTCCTTTGAACTTGTTAAATATATGTCAAACAAACGTTAAGAGTAGGGGTTTTGACAGCTTTGTTTGTTAATTGGGGGGCAGATCACGCAATGATTAAACTGGGTGAAATTTCATCAAATGAAACTTTGAAGCGAAATAATTACGCAAATGAATTTATAGAAACGGAAGCTGTGAAAATTTTTTTATTACAAATACTTATGCAATATAACTGGGGGAAATTCGCTGCTTTATGCATAAAAGTAGAGGAAAGCCCTGTTCTTAAAGGCTTGCGCAGCATGCCGTGCAAATGATACTGATATTGCGCGTTAAATAACCCCACAAAGCAACGCAACACAATTCATACCCCCTGCAGTGGGTACCATGACGAAAAGGAATGGTGCCTTTCATTGAGGAAGTCAGTAGTGAAGAAAACAAAAAAAGTCAGTCTGGCCTGGCAAATTTTGCTAGCCCTGGTGCTGGGTATCCTTCTGGGCAGTTATCTGCATTACCACGCTGAAAGTCGCGATTGGTTAATTAGCAATTTGCTGACGCCGGCGGGCGATATCTTTATCCATCTGATTAAAATGATCGTGGTCCCGATTGTCATTTCGACCCTGGTGGTCGGGATTGCCGGCGTGGGTGACGCCAAACAGTTAGGGCGGATCGGTGCCAAAACCATTATCTATTTCGAAGTGATCACCACGGTGGCGATTGTGCTGGGTATCACCCTGGCCAACGTCTTCCAGCCGGGGACGGGCATTGATATGTCGCAGCTGGCGGCAGTTGATATTTCGAAATATCAGAACACCACCGCCGAAGTGCAGAGCCATGCGCACGGCCTGATGGGCACCATCCTGTCGCTGGTGCCGACCAATATCGTGGCATCGATGGCGAAAGGCGATATGTTGCCGATTATCTTCTTCTCGGTGCTGTTTGGCCTGGGGCTCTCCTCGCTGCCGGCGACCCACCGTGAGCCGCTGGTGACGGTCTTCCGCTCTATCTCCGAGACCATGTTTAAAGTCACCCATATGGTGATGCGCTATGCGCCGGTCGGGGTATTCGCCCTGATTTCGGTAACCGTCGCCACCTTCGGTTTCGCCTCGCTGTGGCCGCTGGCCAAGCTAGTGTTGCTGGTTTACTTTGCGATCCTGTTCTTCGCGCTGGTGGTGCTGGGGATTGTCGCGCGCCTGTGTGGTCTGAGCATCTGGATCCTGATCCGCATCCTGAAAGATGAGCTGATTCTGGCTTATTCTACCGCCAGTTCGGAGAGCGTACTGCCGCGCATTATTGAGAAGATGGAAGCCTACGGCGCGCCGGCGTCGATCACCAGCTTTGTGGTGCCGACCGGTTACTCCTTCAACCTCGATGGTTCAACGCTGTATCAGAGCATCGCGGCGATCTTTATCGCCCAGCTGTACGGTATTGACCTCTCTATCTGGCAGGAGATTACCCTGGTGCTGACCCTGATGGTGACCTCGAAAGGGATCGCCGGCGTGCCGGGCGTCTCCTTCGTGGTGCTGCTGGCCACCCTGGGTAGCGTCGGGATCCCGCTGGAAGGGCTTGCCTTTATTGCCGGCGTCGACCGTATCCTCGATATGGCGCGTACCGCGCTGAACGTGGTGGGTAATGCGCTGGCGGTGCTGGTTATCGCCAAGTGGGAGCATAAGTTCGATCGCAAAAAAGCGTTGGCCTATGAACGCGAAGTGCTGGGCAAGTTTGATAAAACCGCCCAATAAAACACAAAGCCCG
>OBVD01001061.1_pt1 | contig 11215 bp, 10 predicted proteins | sample 1495031 | NCBI WGS metagenome assembly OBVD01 (sample SAMEA2579967, study PRJEB22360) | human gut metagenome
TCTTCGCCGTACCCCGGGGCAGGCCGGCCGCGCGGCCCCGCCGCCGTAGGCGGAACCCTTATCCTGCATCAGCACTCGAAGAGGGCCGAAACCCGCGGCAAGTCCGGCTGGCCCGGAAGTCGAAAAGGGATTCCCAAGGAGAATCCTTGGGCGTAGAAGAGCTCGAGAAGGCGGCGCCGCTTTCTCGGATTCCTGGCGCGAATCCGGCCGGAATCCATTATTGCTCCTGCGGTCGTCCATGCTGCAATCCGAGCATGCCTATTCATCCCGCGTCGATGCCTCCAATCAATCTTCGGACGATACACGAATGATAGCCCTTGCAGTCCCCTTTGCATGTCCCACAACGGGGACTCTGCGGATAAAAGGAAGATTTGCGCTAGAGACGTTTTACTACCAACAACGTCGCTACTTTGCACAGAATCGGATGTTCAACGCGTACCATGATGCCGTCCATTGCCCTTGCCTCATCGGCAAGCCTCCGGCAGCGCATCTGACAGAAACACAAATCACTACCGTACGTGGAAGCCGTCTCGCAACACTCCATCTATATGAGCTTCGCCATTGCGTGCGAGTAAACGATACGGCGTACCCCCCACCAGTACGTTCAGCTCATCATACCAACCTAAACTAAAGTGTCATCGAGCAAGCCGCAACACACCCACCAGATAGCAAAACATCGCGAATTCCCATGCACTGCTTCATGGTATCAGCTTCCATATCAGACTTCATCGTAAGGGGACACCATTCGCCAAACACCTCCGTTTCGTTCTTTTCTGAGACCGACGCTCTTGCCATCGCCCCAAGCTTAAGGGCGGTATCCACAGCAAGAATCGACTTCAAAGAATGGACTTTCGTGCCGTAATTCATCTGGCAACCATGACAGATCTTATTTCTCAGCGGATTATCTACGGCAAGTTCGTCAAAAGACTCGGCGTTCGTCAAAGTAATGTTCACCAAATAGTCTATAGCTGAATCGATTCGCATGAAGCCTTTATCTGCAATAGAAGCCATAGCAATAGCATGGTCTTTAACGTTGCGCGACACTTTTTCCCGATTGAGACCTGCACGCTTGGCGACGCAGAAATACACCTCATTATCCAAATACGCAAAGGCGTTAAAGCTATCGACACTCGAAGACAGCAATCCTTCGAGCTGAGTGATGCTGATCAGCGTTGAGGCTATATAGTCCCCGTCAAGATGACGACTCAAAGCCAGATCCAACAGTTTGCGCGCTTCCAAACTGATGAAACTATATTCTTCCCATTTGCCCCCAATAGACTCAACTCTTTCCCTATCGAACACAGATAAGGACCATTCAGTCAATGCAACCCGCAACTCATCGTCAGACATACCCATATCATATAAGTTTGCCACTTCTTCCTCTTCTGCACCGGAAAGAACGAGAGCCAAGGGCCAATCCGTTACCTTGTAGCACTTACAAGCCTTCTCAAAAACAACAATTGGATAAACTGAATTTGCAAGCCTTTCCTGCATCTCTTGCCAGCCAGGAATCAAATTCTGCATACGCTGACTAATAGTCTTCAAAGACTCCAGCGCAGGAAAAGAAGACTGAAAGATTCCTTGGAGCTTGTCCGCTACCTGTGCAAGGCTAGACATGGCGGGCGCAAAGCTCTTATATGACTCGCCCAAGTCCGTAGAGTTTTCCGAATCGCAGTGATACGTCCATTTTATACTGCTTTCGGCCTCGGACTTATCGGCCGCATCGTCAATATCGACAACATCCCTCTCTTCTGCCATCAACACCTCCTATGATACCGAGATAATTGTGTCTTCTTTGACTCGCTTGATAGCCATCACCAGCTGCATCTGCTGCTTCACCAAACAACTCGACAAACGAGAACCGCCTGCCGAACGATACCTCGTCAAGCTCGCCAAGCTCCATGATGCCATTCGACCCAATGTGATCCGCAACGCGCTGCGCGAAGCAGGCTGATCAGCGGTTAATACGCCGTCGCTCGCGAATGGTTCCCTTGCCACGCCGAGTCGAACGATCCTCGACCAGCTCCCAACGGCTCTTCAACCGCCCACGCCCCCGCCAATCCCCCCTAATTCTCCAAGTACGCCCTATCGAGCAGCGGCTTGACGCTATCCAACTCTTCCATGATACGAATGCTGCACTCCAGATCGCCCGTACCCCAGCGGCCCTTTTCGCGAGCGTCAATAACGATGTCGCCCAGCTTAACAGTATCTGGATCCAAATGTATATGCAGAATCACGCGCGTCCTGTTCACCTCGACGCAAACGATTGCAGACATTCTTGATAGCCAAGTACAGCTTGAGCTCGTTTTCGGATACGTTGTCGCCTTGCTCCACCATGTAACGACGCACCTCATCGACGATCTCGCGCAATTCGTCCGTCGTTCCGGCATACTGCTGAGCAAAGGTCTTGTCGCCCGATCTCGACTTCGCGAAGCCTCCACAGGTCGCAAAAGAAACCGGCGCAACAGTAGACGGCGAATTCAGATACTCGAACACACTACGTCACCGCCATTTGCGTAACGAATCAAACGAATATTGCGATTCATCTGCTTTATCGCGTGCAAATCGTACCTGCCGAATGCGTTTGCGATGCAGTATACGACGGGCGAACTCCAATCTATAGCGTCGGCAGCCCGCCTGCCAAGTTTTTCAATTACAAGCAGCTTGAAGTCCGCGCGGTGATCGATAAGCCAACGAGGTAGAATAACCCTTGGTTGATTACGTTCTCATTGACGTCGCGTTTGCAGTACCTCGCTTAGCAGGGCGGCTGCACGACTCCTGTTCGCCTCGCTGCCAGCCGGTTGCATCCCCCCCCCATTCGAACGTACACTCAATCTCAATTAACCTGCGACAACGACAGAAACGAGGCCTTTCATGAGCTTCTGGTCTTCAGCAAGCGGAGCTTCCATATGGCGAGGCTACGACTACTTCAAGGAAGGAAAAGTCGAGGCGTATGAGCAGCTGGCCGAAAACATCTTCGAGAGCCGCATACAAGGATCGGCGGAAGACCCCTACCATACCGTCATCGACATCGAGCATCCCAAGCGCTCTCATTGCGATTGCCCTTTCGCAAAAGACAGGCGAGTTGTCTGCAAGCACATGGTCGCATTGTGCTTCACCGCGTTTCCCAGCGAAGCCGACGCCTTCCTGCGCGAAGTCGAGGAATCGAAAAAGGAAGAAGAGCGCCGGCAGCAAGAGCATTACAAAGAGATCGAACGCTACGTCAAAAGCCTGAAAAAAGACGAGCTGCAAAAGCAGCTCTACAACGCGCTCCTTGAGCTTGAAGAGAGGAACAACCGGTATTGATAGCGCAACATATGCGCAAACACGCCCTCGAAAGCAGGCTCAAGACCCAGGCGTCTTGATTAGACACGTCAGAACCTTCGCCCCAATGACGATAGAGGCAAAAAGCAGTGCAAGAAAAACCCCGAGGCATCCCTGCTTTTCCATCCCTCCCTTCCAGCCAATCGTCTCCTGCAAAACTCAAGATAGCGCAATCGATGCGCACACCACGCACCGAGCATCGGCCAGCAAGCACTCCTGCGCTCGCCGACTCCCTCCCAACCTTAAAAACACCTGAAATCTCGTTTGACATGGTATAAAAGGCCGCAGCAACATAATGCCATTGGACGAACCCACCTCCCGGGCGAAACCCCGCAGCACCACGACACAACCAAGAACGCAGAGACAGACACCACATCCCCAACCGAAGCGAGGAGACGGCGATGAAAACCCGCCTGAAAATCATACTGCCCGCATCGATCATATTGATCGCCCTGGTCGGCGTTGCCATAGCGGCGTTCGCGCTTCCAAGATCGCTCGCGCCCGAACAGGAAGAGCGCATCTCCTACGACAAAGACCAACAGGTTGCGCTCATCGACTCGCAGCTTGCCGGGATAGACCTCGAAAAAGTCCGTGCGAAAAAAGACCTGATCATGGAGAAGTCCATCGAGGACCTGCACGCGGCGATCTCCAGGGACGACTTGACCTACGAAGAACTGACGGCGTTCTACCTGGATCGCATCAAAACATACGATGCCGGTGAAAAGGGCATCAACGCAGTAGCGGCGATCAATCCGAAGGCGATAGAGGAAGCCCGCGCCCTCGACGCGAGCTCCGCAACTCCGGCGGGCATGAGGGGAATCCCCGTCCTCGTCAAAGACAACGTCAACACGAACACCATGCCCACCAGCGGCGGCACCTACGCGCTCAAGGACTTCACGCCAAAAGACGACGCTGACGCAGTAACGGCCCTGACGAACGGCGGTGCCATCATATTGGGCAAATCGAACCTGTCCGAACTCGCAAACTTCATGGACACGAAGATGCCGAGCGGCTACAGCTCCAAGGCCGGCCAAACCCACAATCCCTTCGATCCCCTCAACCTTTCGCCGGAAGGATCCAGCTCCGGAAGCGGCGCGGCCGTTGCCGCCAACTTCTCCGCAGCAGCAATCGGGACGGAAACCACAGGCTCCATCATCGTGCCGGCGGCGATCCATTCGATAGTCGGCTTCAAGCCCACGAAAGATGCCATTTCCACCGCAGGCGTGATGCCCCTGTCCTCCACCATGGACACCGTGGGAACCATGGCGAAAAGCGTCAAGGACGCAGCCGTTCTCTACAACGCATCCGTATCGGATGCATCGAAGGCCGTGAGCGAACAGCTCGATGCCGGCTTCCTCAGGGGAAAGCGCATCGGCATTGTCGGCGACGATCCGCAGCAAGCCCTCGCCCGCAAAATCGAGGCCTGCGGCGCGCAAGCGGTGCCAGTCGAGCTTTCGGAAGACGGAATAGACAACGAGTACATCATCAACCAGGACTTCAAAAACGATCTCGACCGCTATCTGCAAACCTACCAAGCGCCGGTGAAAAGCCTTTCCGATCTGATCGCCTTCAACCAGAAAGACCCGAGCAGGCGGGCGAAATATGGCCAGGACCTCCTTGAAGACGCGAACGAAGTGACCGAATTCGACAAAGCGAAGGTCGAGGCGATGGTCAAAACCGCGCAAAGCAGGATCGATGACCTGCTTCGCGACGAGAAGCTCGACGCCCTCGTGTTCTACGACAACGAAGGCGTACTCGTGCCAGCCACGGCGGGATACCCCGAGCTGACGGTGCCCGCCGGCGTCTCGGACGAAGGCGCCCCAAGAGGGGCCACCTTCGTCGCAGGGCGAAAGGAGGATGAGAAGCTGCTCAACATCGCCTACAGCTTCGAGAAGAAAACCGCCGCACGGGCTATCCCCGAGAACTACCTGAATTAGAACCGCCCTTGATTGACGAGCACCGGAGCCGCTGCCAACGGCCCCTCTTGGAGAATAGACAGCGGTCCGCCTCCGCCTTCAACCTTGGTAGTAGCCCAAGGGAAATAGAATCTTGATGAAACGCTCGACGCCTCCCATCGACTGATCTTGCAAAGTGGGAATCTCAGGAAAAGCTAAGCACACTCACAATCAACCGCATCGACAGGATGCCGCATTCAACACCATTGTACGGGATTTCCCGTCTCCAACGACGCAGCCAGCAAAGACCCGATTCGTTCTGCCGTGAGATAGCGACCTTCATACATAAAAGGTGCCTCCCTGGGTTCGATCCAGAACTCGCGTACGGTCTTCGGCTCTCCGCTTGGCCCGATCGAGTCGAAGATGCGAAGACGCTCCCCGGTTTCGCAAACGGTTATTTCCATTTCCTGGGACCCATTACATTCTGCGGGACCGATGGGCTCTTGCCTGAAACGACGACTTGTCACCCTGCGATCCTCCGTCGCAAAATAGACTCGATCGCCATCCATGCCAACTTCCAAATAAGGAGCCATCATAAAGGGCCCCGTGAACCTATCGGCGCAAGACCATATAGGCTCCTCAAACCCCTCGCAAACCAAAGAGTTGAAAACAAGATGCTTCGCAAATTCAACAAGTTCGTCAATCTCCTCTATTGCTTCAGCTGCCAACTCCGCCGGAAAACTGCCACCATCGCCGCCCGGCAAAAGATGGCTCAAGATCGGGTACGCGACCTCTCCACCAAGGCTTGCGACGATAGATCGAAATTGGCCAATTCCCGACCAATTAGATACGCACTCGCTAAGATACTCTCTGCCTTCATGCTCGCACGGTTTATCCAACCAGTCAGAAAAGCGGCGATCGAGAGCACCATAGCACCTCATGTACTCCTCGAAACCAAGCTGCACTAAGAAACAATCAAGCATCCGAGATGAGAGTAGTCCTTCCGCATCCCGGTAGACATCGTCCATCGTAAAAGGCTCAAGAGGGTTCGAAAGTTTTCCATCCCTAAGACAATTGCACGCAACAAATGCATCGAGACCCATTTCTACCATCTCCCAGCCAACCACTGCAGCGTCACGCCCACGCCCGAGTCCAACTTCAAACGACGATTATGTCGATACTGCAATCATATCAATACAGACGATGCCGCGTACTCCACGGAACGGACGTGAGACATCGAGTAAACGCGTAAACGTCCGAAACACGAGCCTCTCGAAAATCTCGCTAAAAAGGCACACGAACGAATCCCCGCGATCGCCCTGCCGCCATTCGCTGAGACTCAACGATGCCGCCATAACCAAGCTCCAGGGTTCTTGCACGGGGTCCACGGACCCTCACCGCATAAAGCACGCAGACGACGTATCATTCTTTACAACATCCAGAACCAAACCCGTATAATATTCGAATGTAGTTTCAACTCGATTTAGGCGGCATCGATGACCTATCTCTATGGCTTGACCCATTCAAACAAAGATTTCGAAAGCGGAGATGCCTTCGGGAAAAACACGTTTACAACGGCTTTCCCCATCGCGTTGGCAAACTACCTTGCGTGCGAGAAGAATCTGCCGATGAACTACATCGTAGCCGACCTCGGCGAGGGCGATGCACCGACAACAAAACACAAGCTAACACCGCTCAAGGATATAATAGGATGCGATCCGTACGATGCGGAATACCACTTCGAAGACAGCTTCGAGCAATACAGCCAATACGCCGTAAACGAAGCAAATCGCTCTGATATAGTAGTTAAAAACCGCATAACAGGTGACGAAGTGTCCGCCTTCGAGGTGAAACTCGTTGCGGTGCCGACCTCCGGCACCGCAAGAATGCCTCGAGACGAACAATGCTGCGAGCTGGTTGTTCGCCCACCGTCTATCGAGCAGCTCTGTTTTTCGTTTGCCGCATCGTTTGGCCCCTTGCGCAGACAAGAAGTCGGTGAAGTTATTGTTGCTGAATTAGGCAGCCCCATCGATTACGAATGGTCGAACGAAGACTTCATGAAGAGGCACCGGAGCAATGTTCTTGCAGCGTCAAACGAGCTGATCAGGCGCTGCATACCCAAGCAAAAGCCTCTCGTTCTCATCGGAGAATGGAGAACGCAGGGACAAGAGCCGGTGCTTGATAACGAATGCTACGATGTCTTCTTTTTTTCCAACGCCGCGTTCCTTCAGCTCTTCACTTCTGCAATGAAGCGAGAAATCGCGACAAGCACTTCGTCCATAGGTCGACCAGCACGAGCCTTGATATGGTTCATCAAGTCGATGTTCGATTATTCTGCGCAAGGACGCGTCACTTTCGAGCGTACGCATTCGCTTGTGACGTTCGGCGGTCAAACGGACAAGGCGGGATCATTCACTTCTGGCGGTATTCGGCCTTTCATCAAGTCAAAGCATTTCATCCATCCGCGCATTTCCGTCAATGAAACTAATGAAATACTGCTACCCGAAGGCGCAGCGCTTCTCAAGCCCGAACGCAGACTGGACGCCGTCCTTATTCATCGCTCGATGGAAGAGCTGCTTGGTATGCTGCAATTTGGCGAGCCACATAATTAGCGAGCAGGACGGGAACAGCATTGCCGATAATCTGCTCCGCGTCAGTTTTGCTTTTCGGCCACGTCCAGTTTTCAAAAGTTTGAACGCGAGCGCGCTCCTCCGTTGTAAGCGGACGAGCCTTGGAAGCGTCGGCCTTATCGCCATGGTGTCCAGGATAGCCGGGCGCAATCGGGCGATTTACCCCACGCACCGTCGGACAAGGTTCGTCGATACTGAAAATCGCACGACGAGCATAAGAGCGAGGATGCCTGTAAATATATTCCGTGCCTAACGCATCCCCGAAGTAATCACGCATGGTCGTCCTATGGTCAGACAATCCAGCATCCAAGAGTTCGCCTATTTCATCCTGCTTGTTAGCGTTTTTCCACCCAATCGTGATAAGCCGCTTCCTCGATTGAGGAACACCGACACGAGAAGCGTCTATGACGCGCTTGCTGATACCGTAACCTGCTTTTTCCAGAACTTTTATCGCTTTTTCATAAGCACGAGATTTGTCTGCACGAGGAACGTTTTCCATTAAAAAGAAAGTCGGTTCAAGCTCTTTCACTATTGCGGCGTATTTCTCAGTCAGATCGGCACGATCACCCTCAGTACGCTTGCCCGCAGACGAAAAATCCTGGCAGGGAGGTCCGCCGATCACGCCGTCAATGCCTTTGTACTCGGCAAGCCTCTCAAGCGAAGCGCTCAAATCGCCGAGATCCAGCATTTCTCCCTGATCAGGATTGTTAGCACTGTACGTGTCAAGCGCTGCTTGCCAGTTGTCAAATCCCACAAGATTCTCGAATCCGGCAGCACGAAAACCAGCAGTCAGACCACCGCAACCGCAGAATAGATCAATAGTCTGCACTGCCAAGTCTCCCCTCATGTAAGCAACGAATAGTATAAAGAATATATTATACTCATGTGATGCCCTATGCTTTCGCTTTATTCATAAACAGCCGAGGGAACACACAAAAGCTTGATACGGCGGTTGATGTGGTTGATTCAGCTTGACCGCAGGCGCAGTCTCGGCACTGCAATCAGACTGAGCGACCGTCCTTGGATTTCGCTCATGAATGCTCAATTTCGGGTATCGACACGTTTTCATCCGACAGACTCAGCATCCCCATCGTCTACAGCCCGCCCTCTTCCCAGCCTCTCCAACTCCCTCGCCACTTCGCCGCTGATGAAGCGCAGCACCTGTTCGTCGGGTCGCGGATAGGCGAAGGGGGCTATACCGCCATACCAGACTGTGGCGCTATCGGCGATTACGAGATTGGGGCAGGCTTCGCGGAACGATACTCGGACTCCAGCTTGCTTGAGCAGCGCGGCGACATCCGCGATCGCCTGCGCCTTCTTCGGCTTTGCACCTTCGGGGTCGGGCAAAGTCGCCTGCGCATCCACCCCGCGCGCCACTGCCGCCTCCAAGCAAGGCGCCAACGACTCTGCGCGGCGCTTGTGGACTTCCGAGCTAGCCACCACCAGCGTTTTCGCCGCCTTCGCCACATCCGATTCGAAACGCTCCAGATACGCCTCCGGGGTCACGAACTCGCCGCGCACGTCGCCCTCATCGACTGCCGGACGCAGTTCGTAGCCTTGCGCAGCGTACTCCTTCAGGCGTTTACGATACATGCCGTCGAGCATCCGCACATTCATGTCGACGTAGTCGTACACGACCACCTCGTCCTTCCCCTCGCGACGTCGGTGGAGGCGCCCCACGTACTGCGCTACGAGCCCGCTCCATGACACCGGCCCGGCCAGAAACAGCGCGTCCAGACGATCGTCGTCGAACCCTTCGCCCGCATAGCTTCCCGTCGCCACGATAGCGAACGGCTTCCCGGAAGCGAACTGTCCGAGCATGCGCAGCTTCTCGCGCTTGATTCTCTGCGGATCCGATCCCACTAGCAGCATCGTCTCATAGCCCTGCGCGGCGAGCAACTTCTCCAATGTCGTCGCATGCTCAACGCGCCGCGTCAAGACGAGCGCCGTCCCTCCCCCGTCAAGCACGCGTGCAACGTCCCGCACGATCAGGCTGTTGCGCGACTCGTCGGCGCAAAGCCCGTTCATCAGCTGGTTGAAGTTCTTCTGGTCGACATCGTCGAGGCGGGTCTTCGTGAAACGCGGCACCATAACGCGCGCAAGCGGCTCCTCCTCGCCAACCACTCCCTTTCCCACTCGGTAGCGAATCGTCCCGCATTGCATGAACACGATGGCCTGCAGTCCGTCGGAGCGCTTAGGCGTTCCCGTAAGCCCATGCACGTAACGGGCCTTCACCGCTCGCATGACCTTCTCGAAGCTGAAGGCCGACACGTGGTGGCATTCGTCGCAGATCACCATTCCATACGTCTGCACGAGGCTAGCCACGCGTTTCTCACCCGGAAGGTCGCCCTTCTCGAACAGGGCCGGAACAAGCGCGATGTCGACAACGCCGCTCGGCAGGCGTTTCCCTCCGCCAACTTGACCGATAATGGAACGCTTCTTCCTGCTTTTGCGGCCGGTCGGCGTCAGCAATTCCGGCAGATCCTCGTCAATGCCGAGAAATTGCTCGAGACGATCCCTCCATTGTTCGAGCAGTGTCACCTTCTCTACAAGAATGAGCGTGCTCACCTTGCGGCATGCGATCAGGTTGGCGGCGACCACCGTCTTGCCGAACGCCGGCGGAGCAACCAGCACGCCGATGTCACATGCCGCGAGTGCCTCGACTGCGGGCACTTGCTTGGGCCGCAGCGCACCCTTAAATTCGACCTTGATCGGCTTTCCCTCGCAACGCGCCTCTTCGAACATCGGTTGCGCACCGCACGTTGCGAGCAGCTCCGCCACCGAGTTCTCGCATCCTCGCGGCAGCCCGATCCAGTCGCCAGCATCCTCGTCGAAGTGCAGTACCCGCTCCTTGCCGTACACCGACTGGCGCATGGCCTGCGCGCGGTAGAAGTCAGGGTTTCCGAATGCGGCCACACGCCTGATCCGGTCGATCGCCGCAGCCGACAAGCCCTCTTTCGACACGAACAGCAAGTTCGAACGCACGATGCGCACCAGCGCGGGCATGTCCCCTGGTCCCAGCTTCGCGCGAGCCTTCGAAGCCCATGGCAGAACTGCGCCTCCTCCACCGCCCTTGCACGCCGGTGTCTCCGCATCGAGCAGCTCGCTCGCAGACGAGGCGTCTGCGTCTTCCAGATCGCCGAGGATGCGCTTACCGAACCGCCGTAGTAATCGAACGAGGTCGGCCTGCGTCATACGCTCGACCGACGAGAGGAACCTCCACTGGTCCGCATAGGGCCGGAACGACGCATCGACGAAAAGCGAGTTGCCATCACGCCGCGCATCTCCCTGGAACGGCAGGGCAATCGCGTTGCCGAAGCCGCCGGTCGGCGTGGAGTCCTGGCTAGGAAACAGGCGGTCGTACGA
>OBVD01001066.1_pt1 | contig 11086 bp, 13 predicted proteins | sample 1495031 | NCBI WGS metagenome assembly OBVD01 (sample SAMEA2579967, study PRJEB22360) | human gut metagenome
TGGCCCTGTAGGTCCGCAGGGACCGGCAGGTGCAAAAGGTGAAAAGGGGGACAAGGGAGACACCGGATTAACGGGGGCAACAGGATCAATTGGCCCTGTAGGCCCGCAGGGACCGGCAGGTATAAAAGGGGATAAGGGAGATAAAGGGGATACTGGGTTAACTGGACCACAGGGACCTGCAGGCGCTAAGGGTGCAACAGGAGCTACTGGACCACAAGGACCAGTAGGTGCAAAGGGAGCAACAGGCGCTACGGGACCGCAAGGGCCGCAGGGACCAGCAGGCGCACCAGCGGGTGCACTTCATGCTGTAGGTACATTTGCGCTTGCATATATGCCATCGCCTGGAGGGGCAGGTACTAATCCAGGTACAAGTTATTCGGGGGGAAGTTTACTGGCGTGTGGAATTATCAGCAACAGAGATGGTAAAACGTCGTTTTGTATTATGAATCGTAGTGGAAAATATACTTTGCCGGGTACATGGCGTTCGTGTGGAATTGCAACCAATTCTGCTGAAGGTCTGGCTGGGTCTATTTTGGAGTTCTATGCAGGCCTTTTTCAGCGAATTTCATAGCAGGAGATTGTATGAATATTGAGGACATTCAGGCTCCTGAGTGGGCGAATAAAGAACATACAGCGATTAACTGCAGGGTTAAATTTGCAGAGTTTGATGCGTTTCTGCCATTCACTGCATGTCAGAATGATTTTGAGGAGCATGGACGCCGTATCTACAGCGAGCTTGAATCAGGAAAGTATGGACCTGTAGCCCCTTTTATTATGACTGACAAGATGGTGGAGGATTTACGAAATCAGAAACTGACTGAAATCAACAACTGGAGGGACGTTCAGGAAAACGCCAACATTATTTTTGAATTTGATGGTCAGCGATGGGATGGAGGCAAAGCATCGCAGGAGCGTCTTGCGCCCGTGGTTATGGCTGGCAGTGCAGGACAGTTACCGGAAGGATTCTTCTGGACGGATGCGGATAACCACGATGTTCCGGTGAATTTTGAGTTCCTGCAACAACTGGAGACAGCGATGGTGCAGGCAATGGTAATGCACGGCTTCAGAGTTCACGAGCGGCAAAGGCAGATGAAATCGGAGGTAGCGTTACTTACAGATGTTAATGCCATTGCTGAATATCCAGTTGGCTGGAGTGAGAGGAAGTAATGTGCTGGTTCACCTTTCTAAACGTCTAAATTGTATTAGCTCAGATTTGACCTGACACAGCTATGGCACAGACCTGAACCTAATGTGACAGGCAGGTCTGTGCCAATAGGAGACGCTAGTGACATTATGCTATGTTAACGTATTGCACTAATCCATATTTCGATGGTCAAGATATATGAAAGTCAGTCAACTCAAAATCATATCTCACAATGATATATTACCTGCTCTTTTAGGAAGAGTGTTCCATGTTACGCCTGAAAATAATATGTCTCTCATAAAACAGTCCGGCGCTTTGATCCCAAACTCGGAATTATTGCAGATGTCAAGATTTGGAAACTCATCAAATGGTTTTTTCAGACGGCGCAACTGTGTTTCCTTTTTTGACTACAGATGTTATGGGACTAAGCATTGGGAAGAACATGCCTATAAATGTTTTCCAACTCAGTTTATAAAACATGTGCCTAATGATAGAATTTCAATACTATTTCTTCATGAAAGCAAATTCGATAAATTGATCCCCTGGACTGCATGGAAAGAAGAAGAGGCATGGAGTGATAGGGTGGTTCCATACGTTGAAACTGGATATAAAGGCATAGTCTCCTTAAGTGAGATTACTGAAGAGTTAATTGTTGGGTTTGACTGCTAGCAAAGTCAAAAAATCGCTAACGAATGCAGAAGGTACCTACTTATGGACCGGTCTTTTATGGTCTGCTTGCCGCTATCTTTAGGCTCATTAAGTGAGACTTTTCGATGACTCCCATTCCGTCTTGTGTATTCGATGTATATGCCTTATCGCTTCCCCGAGGTCTGGGATTTGGGGATGATCCTCCAGTTAGCGCTTGGGGTAGTCATGATCATGTCACAGTCTGTGCACTGACACGTAATTGTCACAGCGGAAAGCATGGCATTCTTATAATGCGGCGTCGTGAGGACGATGTATGGGCAGTGCTACGCTGGGAGTCAGATTCATATAGTGAAGAAGAGGCTTTCACAATTATACGTGAGGCATGCGATGAATCTGCGAGTCGCGTCCCTTTGCCTCCGGGTACACGCAGGCGCGCACCGCTTTGGGATGTTGAAGGTAGACAACCAAGTAACATATTCACACTACTTGGACATCCTTGTAGAGCACCTGGCGCATGGATGCTTAATCAATTGTATCTTGCAATGCCAAATCCGGATACTCACTGGGCAAGAGAGTGCCAGACTGATAACTTTCATACACGTATTTGGGAAGCCATGCTCCTGGCCAGTTTCCGTGAACAGGGGTTGTTAGTCACTCAGGAGTACCCCTCTCCTGATTTTCACGTAATAAACAGGTCAGGTGGAGAAGCCTGGATTGAAGCTGTGACAGTTAATCCATCGGACCGTTACGACCATGCCAGGGCTGAACCTCTGACGTTTCCTTTAAACCGACAAGACAGGGTATCGGGAATTGCGGCTGAACGTTATGCGCGGACCCTAAGGAATAAACTGCGCAAGAATTACACTAGTCTCACTCATGTCGAAGGAAAGCCGTTTGCCATTGCTATCGCGGACTTTCACGCTCCCGGTTCAATGATGTGGAGCCGTGAGGCTCTAATTACCTATCTCTATGGATTTTATGGAAGAGAAAAAGAAATAGATGGGAAGGTTGTGGCTGTAGCAGAAACTGTCGACTGCCTCAAAAGCGACCCCAAAATCCGTGCTGGTTTATTTAATTCACACGATAACATTGCTCTCTCGGCGGTTATTTTTTCTAATTCTGCGACTTTATCCAAGCTGAGCAGAGTACCTGTTTCTTCCGGCGCCTTGATCAAAGGCTACCGGTACATAAGGATTGGTGAGTTCGCTAATGACTCGGCGGGAGCCTTACGTGGCATCCCCTTCAGTATGGATGTAGCCAGTGACCAATATCGTCGTCTTTGGGAACCCTATAGTTATGAACCATGGACTTCAGAAATTGAAATTTTTCATAACCCAAACGCGGAAAATCCTATAAATTCTACGCTATTTCCAGAGGCCACGCATTGGCTTCCAGTTAACGGTGAGATAATTTGCAAACGCTTTTTCAAGCAAAGCATTTTAAAAAGCCAAACCATTATTCAACACGCAGATGATCCAGTTCCTAATGCAAATAGCCTCACGTTTCAGGAAACTTATGAGGCAGACGATAAATTATTTGACTGACCTGCTTGATTCGCACAGAACGCTGTTAGCAATGTCCGCTCCTCGCTCACAGCGGACCTTTAGCAGCACATAGCTGTCTGCTATGTGCCATTAGCGGAGGTTGTCAATAACAAGTCTTAGTTGAACAACGGGGAGCTGGTCAGTATTTCTGCTCATCACTTTCGCAGACCAAACCGTATATAATTATGAGGGAATAAAGGTTTAATCATTATTTTATCATTAAAAATAAATAGGTTAGGTGATATGGCGATGACGTCGTAGATATTATCGACAATGAGTTGTAGATGGGTTCTGAACACGGGTACATTCGCATCATCCGCTATGACAAATACAGTTTCATTGCCTAAACCGCCCCCGTTAAACATATCATGACTAAGTTCATAATCGCTGAAGTCCATTTCCGACCATCTGAGATTACCGCTATGCCATGGATATTGATGAAAAATATCCATTATCGCGCTCAAATCATCCCCTTCCACAACATTAAAATCTGTCTTGAGCAGTTCCTTACATTCCTCAAACAATGTCATGTCCACTCCCTTTATGCTTTATGGCTGTATCTTTTATCATAACCTCCCTGGAGGATTGTCTAAAGGGATTACGAACTTCTGCTCCTCGCTCAAAGCAGCCTGTCAGATTTGATTGTGTGCTGCCAGTGAAAACCGTCAGATCAAGTCTGAGTTAATACATCAAAATGCGTGTAACCGCTAATCACTTAATACAACCATCTATGGAGTATCCAACCTGATTTGAAGACTTGGTCGCGGAGTTACTTGTTTTCCTCAAAGCCCACGCACGTGGGTACTAGTGCTTCAGTCCTGAACCAGCCACATATCAGCCTCTTCAAACATTTCCTGAACAGTACGGTTTATCTGTTCTTTCTCATGCTTGCTGGCGTCAGTGTTGATCGCCGGCAGTGTCATCATCGGTTTAACCCGAACATCAGCATCGGGGAAGATCCGGTGAACCCTCCTGGTCAATTCGCCCAGAATGATATCTTTTGCACCGGGCAGACCATCAAAAATCCTTTCGTCATAAACTTGTTCTATGAACTTATAAGTGATGTGAGAATGGCAGAGCCTAATGTTCGTCCGATAATGTGAATTGCTGAAACAGTATATGTTCAGGATGCGGTCTGGATGCTATTTTTTCCCTGAAGCGGAAAACATCACAACAGTACCTTTAACCCTAGTTTTAACATTCTCGAAATGCTCTGAGAGTATTTGTTTTAACCCTTCATTGGAATCTTCGGTGTTTGAAAAGATGCCTTTCTGATTGTAAATGCTCATCAGTTTTTGACCGAAGCTGTTATGCACAACGCCGTCACCAACAATTGTGGCTCCATACAAAGTACCATCGTCTGTTAAGGCCTGCGCCGCATTGCGTATTACACCGGTTTTTGTCGATATATTTCCAGGCAGGCAGTGAAGAAGGTAAAACATTGAAATGGAATCAAATTGACCATGCAATGACGCGGGATAAGGTTCAAAAACATCATGGCAAATTTTATGTTGAATTTTTGACTTTCCAGCCCTTATTGATGCAGCGCTCAGGCTAGCTTCGTTCAAATCCATTAGAGATATCAGACTACTCTCAGGTGCGTGAGTAAGGTAAAACCCAGTTCCAACACCAATATCCAGATGGTTGTTACCTAAATGTTCCAGAAAGTGTGGAAGAAGGTATTCCTTTGTAGAACATCTCCATGCAAGCCGATTTGATACACCCAAAACCCACCAGTCATAAAGTTTTAGTGTGAGTGGTGTGTAAATTTTAGCCCCATCATCTGTGTTTTTTTTCATTGATTTCATCCTGTTATAGTTTTATTGGTGAATTAAATCAATAATGACGATGAATTACAAGGGGTTAAATGATGCCACGACGCAGCGATATTGAAATAGCTTGGTATGCTTCGATACAGCAGGAACCAAATGGCCGGAAGACCGTCACTACACAGCGGTTTGTCCAGGAACTGAGCAAGGTTAACTGGAACTGGACAATGAAGCAGGCCAACGAATGGATCGAGTGGTATGTGACAACATTCCGCGATGTATCAACGCAGGAAGGCGAGAACCGTACCTTTCAGCTGTTCAATCCAAACGGAGGACTATAGCCATGGACTTCCCTTCACCTGCCAGTGATTACGTTGAAAAAAGGATTTCGCTCGATTAGCAGTTTATCAGCCAGCCCGCAACGACTTACTTCATGCGGGCATCGCGTTCACATTTCAGGGAAGGGATAATCCAGGGAGCGCTGCTTGTTGTTGATGCATCACTATCTCCCTGTGATGGCTCGCTGCTGATATGTGCGATAGACGGAGAATTCAGGATCAAGCGATACCGAACTCACCCTCAGCCCCACCTGATAAATCTGGAGAATGGAAGAAGGGAAGTGTTGCCAGTAGATGATGGCGGTTACAGTTCTGCACCCGCTATATTCGGGGTGATCACGTACATCATTAATGATGCCAGAAACGCGGAGTTTGATGACTGCCCGGTTATGTAGATAAAAACAAATCCATGAGAAAGGGTAGTTATGCTTATTTGGTGGTTATTTAACCACTCATTACTTTGTTGGTATTTAAGTTAAAAATATTAGATATCAATCACAAAGATCTAATGACAACCATCTTTGTAATGACTATAAAGTTACCCACTCGCTAGGGATAAAGCGTATCCAATATGCATTGCTGTGTAATTACGGGGTCTGTTGATGTCACCAGACCCCGTCTTTTCATCATCGACTACACACAGCTGCTATCCTGCTATGCGAATTCTAATTTGGGCGGGGTTTCTCCCCAGTAATTCCCCAAAGTTTCCCCATGTAAAAGACAGGCATAAAAAAACAGTCGTAACAGGCTGGTTCTTAGGGGATTTTGGTCGGCACGAGAGGATTTGAACCTCCAACCCCGACACCCCATGATACCGACTAAAAACCGCACCGTTGCTGGTGGTAGGTACTATTCGTAGGTATAAACAAATCGTGCTTTTTTAGTAAGGTTTTCTCTATGTGTATCAATAGCTTAGGTGGTATTTTCTTCCCTTGCAATTAAGCTTATTAAGCTCAGACCAGATATCCTGGTTGTTCATGACAAAACAAAACCAAATATTTCATTCGAGCGAACAGTGAATCATTTCATCAGCTGGATATGACTAACCGCTCATATTGAAACCAGACTTTTTAAAATCACGATAGACTTCCAGATTGGTAAAGGCCGGAAACTTAGCTTTCTTAGCAGCTAGTTTTACCGCCTCGCAGTAATCTTTATTACCGTTGCTTGTTGAAATGTTCGAAGCAGTTCCATCCTGTGCAAATTCTATATGCAATCTACATTTCTTTCCTTTCCAGCTTTGTGGATCGGTTAGGTTGGAGTTTATCGCTTCCCTAATTGCCCGAGCTTGCTCGCCCCATTCATCTTGATCATCCCACTTACCCGAGCTACAACTTCCTAATGCCGTAGTTTTATGGCAGCCTGGTGGATGCAATGGTACGCAACCCGTTACTAGGTAGACTACAGCCGAAAGCATGATTATTTTCTTTACTATTGTCACTCTATCACTCCTTGAATTTTAAATTATTTATCAAAAATTCTGTTGCCAACTTCTTCATTCTTGAGTGTATTTACAGCATGTTTTATAACTTCACCATCTGAATGATACAAACCCTTTGGATTGGTCACTATATTTCCATACACTTTTTATCACTTAGCCCATCACTGGTACGCCGCAATAGATATTCCCGTGGCGAGCGATAACCCAGCGCACTATGCGGATGCCATTCGTTATAGTGCTCGAACGCCCCCGCAAGGTTCTTCGCTGCTGTTAACCCGTCAGGTTTCGGCATGATACTGATGTAGCCACGCTTTATCGTTTTCACGAAGCTTTCTACCATTCCGTTACACTCCGGTCTCTGCACTGCCGTGTTTTTCGGTTCAAATCCCACCATCCGGGGGCGTATCCCCAGATAACTGGATCAAGATGGAGTTTCTCGTCACGTTCGCTCAGAAGCAGAACTTTGGTTCCCGGCGCCACGTTGAAACGTCCGATCGGTTCCGGGTCATATGGAATGTCTTGCTCGGCTTCTTCTGCGAGAAGGGCGAGATAGTCTTGACGTGTCATTGACTGTGAAAAACGTCCACACATAGAAACCTCCAGCCATATGTAAGACTGAAAGTATAGGATATTGCCCTGCGCGAAACGATTTGAACCCTACACCCGAACACCAATACATGTAGTAAATGGCATTATTGGGACCTTAATCTGAAATCAGCCACATATCAGCCTCTTCAGACATATCCTCCAGCATACGGTTCAGCTTTTCCTGGTCGCATTTGCTGACATCGCTATTCAAACCGTTAGTCTGCATTAGTTCAACCTTAGAATCTGCATCAAGGAGAATCTGGCACACTCGCTTCGTTAGTTCGGGCAAAACGAGCTGTCTGGCACCAACTCAACCTTCAACATGTCCGTTGTCGTAAACCAGTTCAATGAACATAACCCCTCTCATTGATACTATTTAAGTACAGGCCTTCCCCTTTTGTGGTGGCGACTTTTAACCAGCTATTCTTTTTCTGAAAAATACCACGCGTTCGGTTTCTTCAAAGCCTAAAGCCTGATGCATTTGATAGGATATATGGTTATCTAAAGCCGCATCGCTTGCCATCTCGGTGCAACCTTTCGCCACTCCCCAATCCTGTACGGCTGCAACCAGTAGTTTGGCAACGCCATGGCCTCTCTGCTCCGGAATAACAAAAATCCCTTCAAGATAAACCACCGGACTGCTTTCACAACCATTCACATAATCATGGCGAACCGCGGCATCGGCAAACGCTATTGCCTGACTCTGGTTATTTATTGCCAGGAATGAAACATATTTATCGGGACAAGATAAAATGTGTTGGCTATCCAGAATATGATCTTCATAGCTATGGTCTGGCCATAGCTGACTTCGAAGCCCAACCCACATGCTCAAAGAAGCTTCATCCATTAGTCGAATTTGCAAGGTACACTCCCATCAGCCATAACGAAGTTCGAAACAAAATCATGCCTGTAACCACTATTTAGTCTCAAAAAAGCACTCTCATCAATTTTTATATTTTAAGCTGGTATTTTCTTAACCTGTTTTTCCTCCCGGTGGGATTCTACCACACTCCTGATGCAGGATATTTTCCGGCCTCTGCAAGGACAGTCAGTGGAAGTGTGATGTTACACTACGGGAGGCTGATCATGGCGTACTGAAAAGGTTTCCCACTATGCTCGGGGAAGCCCCTTAAATAGGGGCAAATTTGGGGGCGAAAATCAGTTTGGGGCATGATTTGGGGCGATGAAATGGCTTACATTGCCCGCAATTGTCCAAGACTGTTTTTTATTAACTTATTGATTTTATGGTAGTTAACTGTATTTGCTGAATTTACAAAATCAATCTTATAGTCTAACGCTGATTATGTGGCTGTGGGGATAAACATTTAATAAACCGGGGGAAGGGATAATGTAGCGGGTGATAAAAAGCCGGAATCGCTTACGCTTATCCGGCTTCTGTTCAGCATCTGGGGAGTTGCTGATTACTTCAGTTCATCAACCATGGTGATGGCGCGACCAATATAATTGGCAGGCGTCATTGCTTTCAGGCGAGTTTTCTCTTCTTCCGGCAGTGCCAGACCATCGATAAACTGCTTCATACCTTCGGCGTCAACGCGCTTGCCGCGGGTCAGTTCTTTCAACTTCTCATATGGCTTCTCAATACCGTAGCGACGCATCACGGTCTGAATCGGCTCTGCCAGAACTTCCCAGTTATGATCCAGTTCATCCAGCAGATGATCGCGGTTCACTTCCAGTTTGCTCACGCCCTTCAGCGTGGACTGATAGGCGATCAGCGCATAGCCGATACCCACACCCAGGTTACGCAGAACGGTAGAGTCTGTCAGATCACGCTGCCAGCGGGAAACCGGCAGTTTACTCGCCAGGTGCTGCAGAACCGCATTGGACAGACCCAGATTACCTTCGGAGTTTTCGAAGTCGATGGGGTTAACTTTATGCGGCATGGTGGAAGAACCGATTTCACCCGCGACAGTTTTCTGCTTGAAGTGACCCAATGCAATGTAACCCCAGACGTCGCGATCGAAATCGATCAGAATGGTGTTAAAGCGGGCGATGCAATCAAACAGCTCGGCAATGTAGTCGTGCGGCTCAATCTGCGTGGTGTAGGGGTTCCACTGGATACCCAGCGAGGTGACGAACTCTTCGCTAAACTGATGCCAGTCTACTTCCGGGTAAGCGGCAATGTGGGCGTTATAGTTACCCACGGCACCGTTGATTTTACCAAGAATTTCAACCTGGTTGAGCTGGCGATACTGACGCTCCATGCGGTACGCCACGTTTGCCATCTCTTTGCCCATTGTTGATGGGGTGGCAGGTTGGCCGTGAGTACGGGAGAGCAGAGGAATATCGCGATATTCAACTGAAAGCGCGGTGATGCCATCAATCAGTTGACGCCAGTACGGCAGAACCACTTCGTCGCGTGCGGTTTTCAGCATCAGCGCGTGAGACAGGTTGTTGATGTCTTCTGAGGTGCATGCGAAGTGGATAAACTCGGAAACGGCGTGCAGTTCCGGGATATCCGCCACTTTTTCTTTCAGGAAATACTCAACTGCCTTCACGTCATGGTTGGTCGTACGCTCAATGGTTTTGATACGCGCAGCATCTTCTTCATTGAAGTTAGCGACGATCGCATCAAGGTAACCGATTGCGTCGGCAGCAAAAGCAGGAACTTCCTTGATCGCTGCGTGCGCGGCCAGTTTTTGCAGCCAACGTACTTCAACTTGTACACGGAATTTCAGCAAACCATATTCGCTGAAAATCCCGCGCAGCGCGCTGACTTTATCGCCGTAGCGTCCATCGACAGGGGAAACGGCGGTCAGTGAGGATAATTCCATAGATCACAACTCCGGGGTTAAATGAGCAAGAATTTGTTTTGCCTGAGTCGTCAGGCGATTACGAGAAAACATGAGTTGCAGACGGCCTCCACCAACCTGATGCCAGAGCACGGCAGCACGGATGCCAGCCAGCAGCGAAGCGCGTACTTTAGCCTGAACCTGCGGGCTCTGGAGGATGGCCGGGGAACCCGTGACCTGAATACGCGGGCCGAGTGGGCTGATGACGTCAACATAAATGCCAGCCATCGCACTCATCAACGTTTCTGACTGCAAATCAAAATGGTCCAGCTGGCGCTGCAAGCCGCTGATACGATCTCCCAGCGTGTCCATAGCGCCCTTGGCCGCTGACAGCTTACGCTCCAGCACCATCAGGCTTAGCGTGTAACGAGTGAGTTCAGCGTTCAGTCCCTGGCGACTGCTGGCGTTCAGTACGCCGAGCATTGTTTCCAGCCCCAAACGCAGGTTGGCCTCGCTGCCGCCAAACACGCCCAGCGTAGAGCTGGGATTCATGTCGATGACACTGTTCAGTGAAACGTGTAATGCATCGGCATCACAATGCCCCTGGTGCGCCAGTTCCTGCACCAGGCGTGCCGACTGGCAAATGCCTGCCAGGGCGAGGGTGATGTCATAATAATTCTTTGCCACGTTCACTGCTTCCTTGTATCAAATGTGTAAGTAATTATACCGGCAGAGGCAATCGTTGTTCGATAATGCCGCCGCCGAGGCACACTTCGCCATTGTAAAAGACAGCCGACTGACCCGGCGTAACCGCCGCGACTGGCTCCCCGGAAAAGAATTTAATAAACCCACCATAAAGGTCTG
>OBVD01001070.1_pt1 | contig 11040 bp, 10 predicted proteins | sample 1495031 | NCBI WGS metagenome assembly OBVD01 (sample SAMEA2579967, study PRJEB22360) | human gut metagenome
CTATTCTTGAAGCACTATCATACCATTGCAAAGTATTTTCATCAAACGCAGGCTCTTTAGGAGAATTCTCATCAGAAATTATACACTTTTTTAATCCATATGAAAAAAAAGAGCTAGTTACACTAATAAATAACTGTGATAATATAAAAATCGACAATAATGCTATAGACAAATACCTTGAAAAATTTAACTGGGAAACTATATGGCATGAATTTCACAATACTATCCAATAATATGATCAGCAAAAAAGAAAAAATAACATTCATAGCAGCACTATTTTTCATGAATGTTCGTGTAGATTTAATTGGCTCTATGTCACTTACCGAATTATTTGTGTTAACTCAAATTCCACATTTACTAAAATGGCTTAATGAACAAGGAAAAAAAATTCCTTACTTAAATAATTTAACAATAGGTTTTTACTGTCTTATTATTGTACAAATCATCGCTGAATTTATGGTTCACAATACCTTTATAAATGCAGCTAAAGGTATTGCCATTACTATAATGACTCTATTTTTGATGCTTTTCTTTATTGAAAAATTAGTAAAAGATATCTCATTAATTATATGGATACCTATATGCAAAATCTTGGGATTAGTAATATTCGGAGATCAATTTGGTTTTTCAGAAACAGGACAAACGACTTACTTCAAATTTTATATTGCCCCCATAATAGCTTCAGCTGTTTACATAATTACATTAATGAAATGGCAGTGGATACAACGATATTTATTCTTAGTACTTTTTGGAACCTCTCTTTTCATAATCATTGGCGGAGCCAGATCTTTAGGATTTTCTATGTTCTTTACAACCTTCGCCTTATTGTTATATAACAAATACAAAACTATCAAACTGAAAAGAATTATACCAGGTTTAATTATAGCTACCATCATTATACAATTATTTTTATCATTTATTTACATGCCCAAAGTCAAAAATGGAGAATGGGGGTCAGAACAAAATCGATCGCAATTTGAAAAAATAAATTGGAATGCTAATATATTTATGATTCTATTTTCAGCTAGGACTGATTTTATTATTTCCACCATTGCTTTTTTAGACAAGCCTCTTTGGGGACATGGCAGTTGGGCTATTGACCATACAGGCAAATATAATTTATTGCAAAGGAAAATGTTAGGAGAGAAAAAAGAGATTGATTCAGACACCTTAAAAATGGTACCTTCTCATTCTGTCATCATGGGTAAAGGGGTCGCTAATGGTATATTTGCTTTTGCTATTTTTTTATGGATTTTCATAAAAACATATAGCATCGGATTAAAAGCTTTATCAAAAAAATCATCATACAACGCCTATCTTTTATGGACTATCATATCTTCATTCCAACTTCTCCTATTCGGACCGCCAGCTATACTAAAAAATAATGGTGCCATTGCATTTGCTGTTATGATTGCATTATTTTATTTGAATTATTTACATAAAAGGAGAACTCTCCTACTAAGAAGAAAAATCAGCAAACGACGACAACAAGTTAAAACTTCACTAACAAATCAATTACATACCACTATATGACACAATATAAATTATTAATAATAACAGTCACCTATAAACCAAATGTAAAAGAACTTACTCTTTTCATTGATTCTTATTACAAATATAATGATTTAGGTAATAATTCTAAATTAATAATTATTGATAACTCTCCTACAAATTCTTGGGAAATAACAAAATTCACGCAAAAATATAAAGATATAGATTTTATTTTAAATCCCTCCAATCCTGGATTTGGATCTTCCAATAATATAGGATTCACAAAATACAAAAGTGAATATACTCTTTTTATCAATAATGACGTGGAATTCTTAGAACCTCTTTTTACACCATTAATAAAGGAATTTGAAAAAGATAATTCATTAGGTTGTATTGGCATTCATCAGGAAGGAGGTGCTCCATCTTTTTTTCCAAAAATGACAGCACCAAAGAAAGTTGACATGTCTGTGTTTAACGAAAAATATCATTTCATAAGTGGAGCATTTATGTTTTTCAAGAGTAATATATTTCTTAAAATAGGTATGTTTGATCCGCTATTGTTTATGTATTTTGAAGAGTTTGATTTATCTGAACGTCTTATTGCATTGGGATACCATACAACTTATATTGGAGATTTATCATTTTTACATAAAGTTGGAAATAGGCGTAAAGTCAGTGAGTATACATGGAAAAAATCAATTCCTTCATTCTGCCATATATGCAGAAAATATAATTTGGACCCACAATATCATTCAAAAGGGATTATGAAGCGCTTGAGACAACTATTTTTATATAATCTATTATTATTGAAATTTGGCGAGGCATCCAAAATTTTAAGAGTTTATAAATATAGGAAAGAATTAATTTATAATGAATTTAAAGTAAAAATCTGAATTATGCATAAGAAAGTAATCGCAATTATAACGCATCCGTTACAGTACAATTATGGAGGGCTTTTACAAGCATATGCACTAAGTACAGTCCTTAAACAATATAGTGATGATGTAATTGTACTAAGACATTCAGATGCTTCGCTGAAAGATTATATAAAAAGACTAATAGAAACAATATCCCTTTTTCATAAATTTAAGCGCACTAATATAAATGAGAAAAGTTTTATTTATGTAGATTTAGAACATAAACTCCAAAAACAAGGCGTAAATACAATTGTTGTTGGTAGTGATCAAGTTTGGAGACGTGAATTTGCTTTAAACAATTTTACTTTCGGTCAGTTCCTATCTGATAAATCAGTAATGAATATTTGGGCTTATGGGGCATCTTTTGGCAAAGATATTTGGGAATATACCCCAGATGAAACAAAACTAATTACAAATTTAATAAAAAAATTCAATGGCGTTTCCGTACGAGAACTATCAGGTGTTGAATTATGTAAAAAATATATAGGGATTGATGCAAAGTGGGTTTTGGATCCTACAATGCTTCTAGTAAAAAGTGATTATTTAAAATTCATAACCATCAAATCAAGTAAAAACATATTTGTTTATTTATTAGATTATGAAAATCATTTTAATCAAAAAATGATACAGAAAACAAAGGAAGTATACAAACGACCTATTGAAAAAACTTTTCTTATTAAAAACAAGTTTTTTAAGCGAATAGCTCCAACATTAAGTGTACAAGGATGGCTGTCTAAAATTTATAATTCAGAACTTGTTTTAACAGATTCTTTCCACGGATGTGTTTTTTGCCTTATATTGAATAAACCCTTTTTTGTATTAGAAAATGAAAAAGGTGGAAACACCCGCATTGAGTCTCTACTAAACTGTTTCAATTTAAAAAATAGAATAGTCAAAAATGATGAAGACATCAACAGAGATCTGAAGATTGATTGGAATTCTGTAAATAAAACAATGAATAGGATGAGAAAAGACTCATTAGATTATATATATCAAATGATAAATATGTCTCATGATAAAAATTAATTCTAAAACAGATTGTTGTGGTTGTTCTGCCTGTGAACAAATTTGTCCCAAAGCTTGCATACAAATGAAAGTTGATGAGGAGGGTTTTGAGTATCCTTCTATAAATACTTCCTTGTGTATTAATTGTGGTTTATGTGAAAAAGTTTGCCCTTGTATAAATCAAGGAAATACAATACAACCGCACAAAACATATGCAGCTATTCATCCTGATATTTCTATCCAAAAGAAAAGTACTTCTGGTGGAGCATTAAGTTATATAGCTGAATATATTATTGCAAATGATGGAATAGTATTTGGAGCACAATTTGACGAAGAATGGAATGTTAAACATCGCGCTATAAAAGATATATGTAACATAGCATCTATACGTGGAAGTAAATATGTGCAAAGTAATATTGATTCTACATATAAGGAAGCAGAACAAGCACTAAAAGAAGGGAAAATAGTATTCTATTGCGGAACGCCTTGTCAAATAAAAGGATTAAAATATTATTTGCGACACGAATATGCAAATCTGATAACAGCTGATTTTGTTTGCCATGGAGTTCCTAGTCCAGAAGTATGGCAATATTATTTACTTAAATACAAAAAAAACAAAATACAAGAGATTTCATTTCGCAATAAAGATATTGATGGTTGGGAAGCTTACCGTTTCTATCTATCATATATAGATGAAAAAAATAAGGAAAGACATATTTATGAAGATGTCCGTCAAAATCCATTTTTACGAGGATTTATACATGACCTTTATTCACGCCCAAGTTGTAGCAAATGCCCTGCAAAAGGCTTGAATAGCGGGAGTGATTTTACTTGTGGTGATTTTTGGGGAATTAAACATACATACCCACAATATTATAATAAAAATGGCGTATCTATACTAACGGTTAATAGTAGTAAGGGGCAAGAATTCTTAAAAAGATTAAATATGCTTCTTTATCCTGTAGATTTTGAAAAATCATTTGCATTTAACCCAAGTCTAAAACATTCTTCTAAACAACATCCATTTCGAGCATTATTTTTTAAATATTACCGAAGAGTGCCCAATTTTAAATATTTTGTCTTAACTATTCAAATTACAAATAGACTTTGTCGAATATTTAGAATTAAATTATGAATCTTATATTTTTCCAGAATTGTATAAGTCCGCATCAAGTTCCATATATCCGCGAATGTGCGAAAGACAAACGTATAGAACATGTATATCTTATTGTTCCAAGAACTGATTATGAACAGCGGAAGGACATGGGTTGGAATAGTAGTAAATTGCTTGTTGATACTGCAATTACTTGTTATGTGATGCCGTCTGATAAATTAGTATTAACATTATTGCAAAATACATCAAACAGTTTTTGTTTTTTTAGCGGAATAAGAGCTGATGCAAATGTTTACTATTGGTTCAAAATGAGTTTAACTTATGATGTTAAAAGATTTATTATAACAGAACCACCTTTGACATATAAGAAACCATTATGGATACATTACTTACGTTTTTATTTACAGGATTATAAATATGTAAAGCATATTGATGGTATATTTGGCTTCGGACAGGCTGCCGTTGATTATTACAGAAGTATCTCAAATCACTGGAAAGTATTTCCATTTCAATATGTTACAGAAAGCATCCAACGTACTTCCTTCCAAACTTCTTCCTCAGGCAGATTGAAATTGTTGTTTGTAGGCAGTCTCTCCCATCGAAAAAATGTGCGTGTTGTACTTGATGCACTAAATAATCTCTCTGACATAGAATTTACTATTGTCGGCGATGGAGAAGAAAAAACAGCTCTAAAAGAACTTGTAGTACAAAAAAAATTGCCGGTAACATTTTGTGGAAAAAAACAAATGAATGAAATTCCACATATTATGGAGAACCATGACATACTTATTCTTCCTTCCCTACATGACGGCTGGGGAGCAGTTGTAAATGAAGCTATAACTATGGGATTATATATTATTACAAGTGATAAATGTGGAGCTAAAGCATTAATAAAAAATAAAAGAATCGGTATTGTATTCAAAAACAATGATGCAACAGACCTGCATGTAAAACTTCATAACTGTTTAATTAACAAGGAAACAATACGCAATGATCTGAATGCAAGATTAGAATATAGTGAGACAATACAAGGCCCTACTGTTGCTAAATATTTTATCAATTGTTTAAATCAAGTAAAAAATAGACAATAATATTTAACTCAAGTTTTAAATTTGTGTTAGTACTCAAATCCTCGTGTTTTTTTGCAATATTCACAAATGAAATTCAGAATATTACAGATGGACAAACTGCAACATATCATAGAACAAAAGCAAGAGTTATTGATACGTAAATCGGTTTCGCTACTTACTCTTGATTACAGTGATGATATGACAGCAGAAGAACAAAAACGTTATATCAACCATTTGATGAATTGTGTAAAGGACGCTGATTTAGAAAGTTGCGCCATGAAACTTGTACTTCAAGATTTTCTTGACAAGCAGAAAGCTGATGCAAAACGTCTGACAAAATTGGACGACATACTTTCCCGTGTTGAGTCCCTGAAATCTTCATTGGAAAAAAAGAAAGCTTTATTTGAAGAAGATTCCAACCAAAACCGTGATGAGAATGATTTTGACGGAATCTCCTCTTCCTTGCCCAAAAAACTCCATAGCCAACAAAAAGTCTCACGTTAGAAAGCTCTGTAGTTCCAGAAAAAACTCACGACTTGTCCAATCTCTCGGATCTTATAAAGTATTCAAGATGCATCGAAAAAGTACAAGTCTGACTTATCGGAAGTTCTAGGCGTATTCCTAAAAGGAAGATGATTCCCCTATTTCATTTGAAAGTAAACATGGTAGAGAAGCTTTTCGAAATGGTTCATTATGTGGAAAAAAGATAAAAGATATCTTAATAAGTTTGTTAAGACACTACAGGATGTGGTATTGGAAAAGACTCTATTGCCAACTGTAATGAAACTTAGTGTAAGGTTTACAAGTATGATTATTACAAGAAATGCTATACATAGGTTCTTGTCAACAAGCTAGAACGTTTGGTTATCTTTTTCTATGAGGATGATCCCGTGGTAGTAACGCCCTGACACACTTTATTGGTAATGCGGACCTGAAAAACGTGATATCTGATAATTACAATACATGCGTGTTTATAGGGGGACGGACTTAAGAGCATAGTCCTAATTTGCAGAAACCATACATCAAATATGCCTAGTCCATTTTAAAGTCAAGTCTAACAAAACAAGCAGATGACATGAGTGCGGACATCTTTTTACTGCTAATAACTTTCTTTTATAGACGTGAACAGCAATATGATAAAGAAGGACTTACACCAAAAGAAAAACAACACCTCAAAGACCTTGATGCAAAAGAAATACTAATAAGCCTCAGAGAATATCTTAAAAACAGAAAAAGATAAAGATCCATCAGAGTTCCACTCCTTATTTGCGAGTTTCCTTAAATTATCTCGATAGATTATTAGAAAACATATTTGCTTTTTTTAAGGATGGGGGAATCTTCCTATAAACAACAATTTAGCGGAACATGCGATTCGCCCTTTGGCTACCCAGCATAACGCAAAGCTTCTCTTTCGGTAGTGATGAAGAAACGGAAATAGTAGCTACCTACCACCACATCATCAGTACGGTGAAGATACAGGAACGATCCGTTTGGGAGTATTTAGACTAGTTCAAAAAACATCTAAAATTTGTATTTTTTTCAGTCTACACTAAGACTAAATCAGATTAATAATATGATAATAATTAACAAACAAGTGATTTTTAACAACTCAATATATAGATACTCATAAAAGTGTCTATACAAAGGATATGCCCTAAATTGAGTAGTTACATAAAAACTGAGTCAAACATTATATTTTAACTAGGGCAATGCATACTATATGATTAATTAATAAATAAAAAAGAGTCACTAACACATGAAGATGATAGTATTTGATTTTGAAACACAAGTAAAATGTTTGTATTATAGTAATCGTGAAGTACTATTTTTCAAAAGGCATATGCAACCTCGATGGTTAGGGCATATATTGTTTTACATATTCATTCCATACTTCCTTATAAAATGGATGATTATAACACTATATGAAAATTTGTATACAAAGAATAAACTTGCCAAGATTATAGAAGAAGATAAACAGAAATCTTTTGAACATGAATTAGCGATTGTTTCTATATCAAAAAACGAGGCAATATATTTAAAAGAATGGATAGAATATCATCTTATGCTTGGTGTAACTAAATTCTATTTTTATGACAATGAAAGTACGGATAATACTTATGAAATACTACAACCATATATTGAGAATGACATCATAGAATATACGTTTATCAAAGGTATTGGCAAACAATTATGTGCATATAACGATGCGATCGAACGACATAAAAATGAAGTTCGATATATGGCTTTTATTGATATGGATGAATACTTATTTCCAATGCAAAATGGCATTAGTCTGCCTGAATGTATAACAAAAATTTTAAATATAGCTCCTTTCAATACAGTCGGAATAGGGATTAACTGGTGTATGTTTGGCAGTAATGGTTTAATTAAACGACCCAAAGATGGATTGCTAACACAAAACTTTGTACGTCGCGCAAATAATAATTTTTGGGCAAACTATCATATCAAGTGCATCTGTAATCCTCGTTTCATAACTAATTATATTTCGCCACATTACCCTATTTGCAAAGTTGGCACTATTGTTGTGAGTGAAAGCAATGGAGAACGTCTATATGGTTGGTTCTGCCATAATGTAGAATACAAATATTTACGTTTGAACCACTATTATTGTAAGTCACATGAGGATTACATTATTAAAGTAAGCAGAGGATTAGGTGATCGTGCAGGAGAGTATGATAATACTAAATTTGAACAGTATGATCGTAATGAAATCTTTGACAACGCAGCATCGCGCTATAGTGATGTTTTAAAACAACGATTAGCAGAAAACTTTTCAAAACATCAATAAATCTTATTGTAAGCAATCAAAAAATGGCTATTGATTGAAAGTTCTATCTTCGTTGCGAACAAAATTTTAGAATTTATGTGTAGCAGTGAAGATATTGAAAGATTTTATTTTCAGTACCAGACAGAGGCTTTGCCTCATAGAGAATCTCTCCAATCGTTTTGTGTTAAGAACAAAATACATTATAACATGTTTCAGAAATAGTTCAAAGATACTCGAAAAAAAGTAATTGAAGTTCGAATTGATGGTGCTCCTGTAACTAATCATGAGGAAAAATGTAAGACTAGCGATCAACCTCAACCTGTATCACAAAGCCGAAATGACAACCCTGTTCGTATTTGGATTAACATTCGTATCAGCAATGGACTACATTTATCCCAAAAGAATCTAAGCTACCAGGATTTAGTCCGAATGGTAAAGAAGCTGGAAAGGTTATGTTGAATGTTACCGGTCTCAATCACTTTTATTATGTCCGTGACTTTACCGATATGCGTTGTAAGCATAGCCGTGTGTTGGCTATCATCCATGAACGGCTTCACAGGGAACCAAGTGATAGAGATATCTTTATTATAATGTCACGCAATCGAAGAACCGTTCGTATGTTTTCATTCGATAACCGTTCATACAGTTTGTTTAAAAAGAAATTTGTAGCAGGCAGGCTATCAATTCATGAAAGTGAAACGTAATAGTGCCGATACTATTTATCGAATCGACTGGAAAGATGTGGCTTTAATCCTTGAAAGTCCTGTGGTTAAAATATTAAAGATCAAATAATTATTTTTTATCAGCTTGCGGTTATGCGATTATTTTAGTACCTTTAATTCTGTTAATCAAAGGTTTAAACATGATCAATCCGCAACATATCATAGAAATAAAAAAAGGAGTTGTTAAATAGGGAAACTTACTCACGCAACCCGATAAATTATAGTGCAGGTATGGCAGAGAATCAGAAAGACCGATACATACAATACCTTGCTGAGCAGAATCAGGATTTCAGGTTGACAAGTGATACCATGAAGCTTGTTTTAGAGGATTTCATGGCTCAGATGAAGGAGCTGAAGGATCAGATGTCATCTATGCAATTGCTACATGATGATTTGGAAAATCAATTATCAGAAGAGCAAACACTTCGCAAATCGGCTACACGTAAGGTTAGAACACTTCAAGAAAAACTTGATTATGCCAATCAAGAACATTTTAATGATAGACATCAAAAGGTACATTCTAAATCTAAAAGAGTGATTCAGACCGCCAAGAGGAGCAAGACATGATGGACACGCTTCGTACGGATTCGGTTGGTCATGCTCAGTCCCAGGAGGTAAAAGAGTCTTCCAGAAAAGAACGCGATTTATCCAATCATCCTGACGGTTATAAAACGATGGGAGTAGCCGGAGGGGTGATAGAACACCCTTCTGACTTGACAAAGATTCCCAGACATATCATTGAAAGAAAGATGGTACGGGTATTCAGTTTCCGTACTTTCCTTACGGAAGAATGTTTTAAGATGGTTCATTATGCAGAGTCGGGTAAAAAGCCCAAGTGGGGTTATTTCCCTTCTGAAGAACATCCGAAGGTGATAACTAAATTTGAGGAGACCAAAGCTACTCCTAAATTTCTGCAGGCTATTACCTATGAAATTTATATAAAGAATGTAACATTTGGTCTTCTTCACCGATGGCTGACAGATATGGGAATGACCATTTCTAAAAACACATTACATAGCTTGCTTAAGAAAGGCAAAAAATATCTGGATGAGCTGGTTTGTGTATTGAAGTCTGTAGCCTTGGAAAAGGATTCGATAGTAAACTGCGATGAAACTTGGCGTAAGGTGTGTAAATATGACTACTATAAGAAGTGCTATATTTGGGTGCTGGTCAACAAGGCGCAGAAAACTGCCATTTTTTTCTATGAGAATGGCTCTCATGATCGTGAGATACTTACAGACTTCTTGAGTGATGCAGAATTGAAGAGTATCATGTCTGACGGTTACAATGCTTATATATTTATCGGCTATGAGTTGAAATCAGCTCAGTTAAAAAATACCGTGCATCAAGTTTGTATGTCTCATGCCAAAAATAAGTTTGTCAAAGCTTCCAATCAAGGTGGTGAGCCGACAGCCGAACGTTTTTCTAATATTTTAAAGGAATTCTTTATGAGGGAGTGTAAATATGCCGGATTCACTCCGAAAAAAAGGTTACGGGAAAGACAAAGCCTAGAAACGAAGGGTCTCCTGATAGAGTTGCACAGCCTGTTGGACAGTGAATTGTCAAAGGATTCAGAATTTAGAAGCCGGTATTATACAGAAGCTCTTAATTATCTGAACCGGTTCTGGAAAAAGATCTTTGCTCATCTGGATGATGGTGAATTACCGATAGACAACAATCTAACTGAGCGAACCATTCGAAAGTTGACAACTCAACGCAACAATTCACTTCATTATGGTAGTGATGCCGGTGCTGAGATTGCTGCAACATATCACAGTGTGATAGGAACAGTAAAGCTTCATGGCAGTTCTATCTGGAACTTCATCAGAACTTTTTTCAAAAATATTTTTAATGGGTGCAGGGATTACGTTAATATGGTTCCTGACAAAATTCTTTGGCTACCAGCCAATGTTAAATTTTCAAAGGGGGATGC
>OBVD01001077.1_pt1 | contig 10954 bp, 8 predicted proteins | sample 1495031 | NCBI WGS metagenome assembly OBVD01 (sample SAMEA2579967, study PRJEB22360) | human gut metagenome
TTGCCCTGGCCGATATTGATTTGACCGCCCTCGTCAATCGCCGGCGGCGCGAAAGCAGTTTCGCGGATACCCAGGCCGGGAAAATTGAAAAAACCTGGGAAGTAAAAATTCGTCTGGGAGTAGGAGCTGCCGGGGCAGCGATACCTTTCGATCCCTGGGCAAATGTTTCTAATGCCGCCACTTCCAAGGATGCGCAGGTTGCGCTGGGTCCCGGTCCGGCGAGGTTCCCATTCTTACCTACGGACCAGGCAGGCATCGACCGGGCCTGCCGGCAGGCGTTCGAGATTCAGGTTTACGGACTGAAAAAGCGTTTACAGGCAGTAGGTAACCCCAAAATGGTGTTGGGGGTATCTGGCGGTCTAGATTCCACCCAGGCGATTTTGGTGTGCAGTGAGGTGGCCGCCCGCCTCGGGCTCGAAAAATCCCAAATTTTGGCCTACACCCTGCCCGGTTTCGCCACCTCGGAAGGCACAAAATCTCACGCTTATAAACTTTGTGAATCCTTAGGGATCAAATGCGAAGAAATCGATATTCGCCCCGCTGCTCGGCAAATGCTCGCCGATATGGGTCATCCTTTCGCTAAAGGTGCCGCCCAATATGACGTGACCTTCGAGAACGTGCAGGCGGGGCTGCGCACCGATTACCTGTTCCGGATTGCTAATCATCAGGGCGGACTAGTGATTGGAACCGGAGATTTATCGGAGGCCGCTCTCGGGTGGTGCACCTATGGGGTGGGCGACCATATGTCGCATTATTCGGTTAATCCCGGGATCCCGAAGACTATGTTGCAAACTATGATCCGTTGGGCTTGCCGGGAAAATCTGTTCGGCGAGGCTTGCACTAAAGTGCTGCAAGATATTTTGGCGCAAGAAATTTCCCCGGAACTGATACCGGGAGGCGGGGAAAAACTTCAATCCACCCAGGACACCATCGGCCCATACGAGCTACACGAGTTCTTCCTCTACCACCTGCTGTTAGGGCGCGAACCCCGCGATATTGCCTATCTGGCCTGGCAAGCCTGGCGGGATAAAGATAACGGCGTTTGGCCGGCAGATCTGCCGGAAGCGGATCGTCACCAATACGATTTGGAAACTATTTTGCGCTGGCTGCGCGAGTTCTTGCGCCGCTTCTTTACTTCCCAGTTCAAACGGACTTGCGTACCTGGCGGACCGGGAATAACCTCCGGATTCGGCTTGAGTCCTCGAGGTGACCTGCGGATGCCCTCGGATATTTCCGGACGGATCTGGATTAAGCAGGTTGACGAGCTGCTCGCGCAGCTGGAGGACGACAAATAGGGGTTGCACTGGAAAAGTATCTCGCAAACACGATAGCCGCCGGAAACGACGGAATGCGTCCTCGTCGCAAAAAATTTAAGTTCAACCCGGTGGATCCGCGTCGGCCTCACAGCGTTAAGCGCCCTAAATTAACTAAGTGAGAACGATGGGCTATTTTGGAAGCAGGAACAAAAAGGCGAAACTGCGGTATTAACCCAAAAGCGGGAGAGCTTGCCGGGATAGTTTTGGCCACAGAAGGCGGACATCCGCCCAATTTTAGGAGGAACAGTGAACGAACGCGAAGCAACATTAACCCCAGAAATGCTAGCGGAAATGCGCAATGAATTTAGCGCGGATCCGCACGGCAAGCTAATGCAAAACGCGGTGACTAACTCTGACGTGGATCAAGTGGCACAAAATCACCAGGTAGTTGCGTTCGCTGACCGTTCCATGTCCCACAAACTTGATGCGTGGCCGGTGGCTAATCAAAAGAAATCGGGACGCTGTTGGCTGTTCGCCGGTCTAAACCTGCTGCGTTCCTCCATGATCAAGCGGTTAAACGTAGAGAATTTCGAATTTTCCCAGACCTACCTGTTCTATTGGGACAAACTAGAAAAAGCGAACTACTTCCTAGAATCCCAAATCGCCCTCGCAGATCGCGACCTGGATGACCGTACAGTGGCCCACCTGCTGTCTGACCCGATTGGGGACGGCGGTCAGTGGAATATGTTTGTGGCGCTGGTGGATAAATACGGGGTAGTGCCCAAGTGGGCAATGCCGGAAACCGAATCTTCCTCGAACTCGAAAAATATGGATCGGATTTTGGAGCGTTACTTGCGGGAGGGCGCCCTCGCGGTGCGGAAAGCCGCGCACAACCAGCCGGAAACTGTCGGGGAGGTAAAGGCGGGACTGCTCAAAGGAGTCCACCGGATTCTTAATATCCACCTGGGGACTCCTCCGGAAAAGTTTGTTTGGCAATATAACGATAAAGACAACAAGTTCGAGCGGCTGGGAGAAGTTACCCCGCAAGAGTTTGCCGATAAATATATCGTCAATGACCTGCGTAACTATGTGTGTTTGGTGAATGATCCGCGCGAAGCCAATCCCTATGGGAAGACCTATACCGTCGATCGCCTGGGCAATGTGCTCGGCGCTGACCCGGTAAGGTACCTGAACGTCCCCATCCAGGTAATGAAAGATTGCGCGGCCCAGGTTTTACAGGCCGGAAAACCGGTGTGGTTCGGTTGTGACACCGAGCAGCAGGCAGATAGGGAACTGTCACTGTGGGATAAGAATCTCTATGACTATGGCGCGGTTTATGGAGTGGATTTTGGGATGGACAAGGAAGAACGCCTGCTCTCCCATGAATCCCTAATGACTCACGCCATGTTGTTTGTAGGGGTAGATATGCTGGATGGGGCTCCGCGCCGCTGGCGGGTGGAAAACTCTTGGGGCTGCGAAGATCGCGCCGACCAGGGATTCTATACTATGAATGATTCCTGGTTTGACGAATACGTATTTGAAATCGCAGTTCACCGCGACCGGCTGCCTGAAGAATATCGCGCAGTCCTCGATTCCGAGGACGCACCGATAGTGTTGCCCGCCTGGGATCCGATGGGGTCGCTCGCTTAAAGCCCGGTCGGCATAATAATCCCGCCGTAAGGGGCGAGAATAAACAGGGCTATGGACAGGGAAAACAGGGCAATACAGTCAAGCCACCAGGAACGAACTGCGCACCAGGCTTTGGGGGAACGGTCTAGCAGCCGGTAAACCCCTAAGCTCAGCAGCATTAGGGCGAAAACTCGGCAAGCAAATACGGGGTGCCCGATATATCCGAGGGTGACGATGCAGATAATCCCGATTATCACTAATGCGGTGCACCCGCGTCTCCAAAGCCGATTATTCGACAACCCCATAACGGTAGTTTAACGGGCTTGGTGGGGTTTTGTGATTACCCAGCCCCGCTCCGCAAGTCGGCGTTGTGCGCATTTTAAAAGGGAGAGGGTGGGGGCAGGGGGTGCCGGTAGAAGGTGAAGGGGCGGAAGTAACCATTTTCACCGCCTCTTAAATTAACTACTAACTGCTGAAACAGTAGGCTAGGGAATATGTTTAAGTCTTATCGGGAGATTTTTTCCTACCCTGGCGCTCTTAGATTTTCACTCGCTGGAGCGGTAGCGCGTTTCCCGATGGCGATGGCGGGGCTGTCCACCCTGCTAATGATTTCCACCCTCTACGGGGAATATTCACTGGCCGGACAGGTCAATGCTTTAGTGGTTATCGCGATGGCGGCGGCATCCCCAATTCAGGCTCGGCTAGTGGATCGTCACGGGCAAGCCAAAGTTTTACGCCCTTTGGTTGCGTGTTCCCTGGTTTTACTGTTGGCTTTGATGCTCTCGGCTCTTTTTCATGCTCCGCGCTGGACACTGTACCTATTTGCCCTGTTATCGGGGGCTACTACCGGCTCTTTCGGGGCATTTGTGAGGGCGCGCTGGACGCATTTGTTGGCGGGGTCGCGTAAGTTAAATACGGCTTATGCTTTCGAGGCTGCTGTTGATGAACTAATTTTTATTTTCGGTCCGATTATTGCCACGGTGTTAGCTACCGTGGTTCACCCCGCGGCTGGGATTGTGGCTTGTTTGCTTACTTCCGGTATTGGTGGTTTCTGGTTTTTATCGCAACGCGCTACTGAACCGGTGGTGACCGCTAAATCTGATTTAAGCGACCAGGAAGCTAAACCGTTGATGAAATCGGCAGCCATGGTGATTTTGGGGCTGATTTTTATGCTCTGCGGTTTTACTTTTGGTGGTCTGGATTTAACGGTGGTGGCATTTTGTCGCGAGCAAGGGGTAGCCCAGATTTCAGGGCTACTGCTGGCCATGTTTGGGGTGACTTCTTTTAGCTCTGCGGTGATTTATGGGGCTAAAGAGTGGGGTATTAGCGCCTTGCGCTTGTTCTTGGGGGGAATCACCTTAATGGCAATGGGTTTTTCTACTTTCTTTTTCGCCTCCAATCCCTGGATTTTAGGGTTGTGTTTAGCTTTAACCGGTGCGACTTATGCACCCACCATGACTAACGCCACCAATATTTTGTCTCAGGTGGTTCCTCCTGCTCGTTTCACCGAGGGGATGGCGTGGCTAAATACTTTCTTCACTTTAGGTGTTTCTGGTGGTGCGTGGCTTGGCGGTTCCGTAGTGGATGTGGCGGGAGCTCGCGGTGGGCTGTGGCTGGTGATTGCGGCAGCTTGGGCGATTCTTGCCGTGGTGTTGATTGGTTTTATTCCTTTGCGTAATTCGCTGCGCCGCGCCTACAAACGCCGTCTAGTAGCGGTTGATTTACATATGACCGAAGAATCTTCCCCCACCCAGAACAGCTAAATGTCTTTGCGTGATAACGCATAAATTTGCTTTGCTCAACACCCCGCACCCTAGAAATCTGTGAAAACGGACGAGCGGGGTGAAGTATCTTAGTGCTTTGAAGTCGGGAATTGAGCTATCTGTTTTCGGCAGTACCGGCTTGCCCTGTTCTTGGGAATCGCTCTATCTCTTAAATCTAGTATTGCAATATGCTAGACACTCATGTAGCGCATAGGCTACAGTAGGGCTGTGGAGATTATTTCCAGCAGCTTGTTTGATGAGTGGCTAAAAAAGCTGAAAGACAAACATGCACAGCGGCGTATTATGTATGCGATAGCCAGATGTGAAGCGCACGCTATGATGCTCGGAGATATTAAAGCGGTTGGTGGAAAAGTTAGCGAGATGAGATTTCATTTCGGTTCCGGCTATCGCGTGTACTACACGCAGCTGGGTGCATTGACAGTTTTCCTGCTAGCTGGCGGAGATAAATCCAGTCAAACCAGAGATATTCAAATTGCCCAAGAACTCGCACAACAGGTAAGGGAGGAGCGGTAATGAGTAAGGTGACATTTTCAGCCTTTGATGCAAGTAAATATCTTGATAGCAAAGAAGCAATGAATGACTATCTGACTATTGCACTCGAAGATGGTGACACCAAAACCGTGCAGGTTGTTTTACGTGATATTGCGCGGGCTCACGGTATGAGTCAGCTTGCTAAAGAAACTGAACTCAACCGTGAATCTCTCTACAAGTCTCTATCGAAAGATGGTAACCCGTCTTTCGCGGCTATTAGCAAGATAATGAAAGCCCTCGGACTCAAAATGACGCTCGCGGAACAAGCAATCTAGACCTCCGCGAGGTATGTAGAGCTGCTGTAGGTATATGAAGTTTTTGTTATCCGTTCTGGAAGCGGAAATCTGTGAATTCGTGCCAGTTAATTTTTTGCTTTAGTGAATGCCCCCAAGCGTAATCACCGGTTTGGTGTTGCACTTGCCCGAGGATGATACTCGGCGCTACTCCTATTTCTTCAGCCATTTCCTTGACTAATTTAAGATCCCGTTTTCGGGGTAAGGATTTTTGATAGGGTTCAGGGATTAAAGTTTGAGCCGCAAAGGCATCAGCTTCTTTCTCTGCCTGCGAATCATCATCACTGATAAACAACTCGGTATCGCTGTGAAGTAGTACGTGACCGAGTTCGTGAAAAAGAGTGAACCAGATTTGGTCATCGGTTTTATACAGTGTTGATAACTGAATCACCGGGGAGTCGTTGACCCATCGAGTAACCCCGTGCACTCCTAAGCCTTTAATGGCAGGAACAATACACAGTGCTACGCCCACCTCGCGCAGACACCGCGGTGCCTCTGGCAGCGCTTTGTGGATATCACTGCAAGTTAGTTTACGAAGCTGCGGTAGCAGGGCTTTAACTTCCGTTTTATTCAAGGTTGGTAGATTATCCGGAAGCTGTTTTTCTCCCAAGAGTAGCCAAGATGCGAGAGAGGGAAGATCTGTTTCACGGGAGGCTGCCCTGCGGCGATACGCCATACTACTTTTTGTCCAGCTGGCGGAAAATGCGCTAAAACTGGCGACTCCTAAAAAGGATAGTAGTTGCGAAACTGTCGCCGCTTTATCTCCCGCATTTGCGGTGATTACCCCGATTTTTCTGAGGTAAGCGAGCGGGAAGCTTTTTGCTGTTGCATAAGAGTCAATTGCCTGTTTGCGCTGTTCTTCCCGAAGTAAAGCATCCCGGTATCCGGTTTCGTAACGGTTCCATATCCGGGCGGGAACCCCGGTTACCCGCTCTAAGGCGAGTGCGGTTGCGGGAGTCAAAGCCGCATTTCCCATTAGTAGTTGGCTAACGTGCTTTCGAGAAACCCCTAACCGACGCGCCAGCTCCGCCTGGTTAATCCCAGTTTCCTCCATCCACTCTTGGATAAACTCTCCCGGAGCGGCAATAAAATTGTATTCGTTATTCATTTCGCTCCCTCCTTTTCTTTAGTGGTAGTCCCGTATGTCTACCACTTCGACTACTACTTCGATTTGCCTTGTCGTGTTTCCTGGTCGCACAATCAGCCGCCAGTTTCCGCTAAGGCGAGCCGACCAGTGACTCGCAAAATTGCCGGTTAATCGTTCCCATTTTCCGGTTCCCTGCAATAAGTCGTTCATATTTTCTGCGTACTGTAACTCAGCTAAGCGAAGCCTGAGGCTATTGGGTATCTGACTACCGTATGCGCGTTTTCGATTTGCCTGGGTGCTGCAGGATTTCTGCAACTTGGTCGAGGAAAACCGAATCAACATGAATAAATGTTACCAAATAGGTAACATTGAAACAAGGGTTTATGTGCTCCTCTTCCTGCTGGTTGTAGCGTTGGATAGCTGCAGCGGGGTAGTGACCGGACGCTAACCGAAGAAAACTGGGGGATTGCGGGTAGGCTGGCAAGGTAACCAAAGCGAGGTAGCGTGACTGGTGACGGTGACGTTAGGCAATAAAGGAAACCGTGGTGAGTGGAGTAGGTAGCCGGCGGCGGGCGGCGGAACTTTTCGTGCAGCAATGGGCAGGTCACGGCTACGAAAAGGGCGAAACCCACAGTTTTTGGCTGTCCTTGCTGCAAGACGTATTGGGAATGCGCGAGGTTTCCACCAGGTGTCGCTTCGAGCAGCGCACGCGGGCGGGCGGATTTATTGACGTGGTGATTCCAGCCGCGCGCACAATCGTGGAGCAAAAATCTTCCGGCGTGAATCTAGATCGGGGCGAGCTGCGTCAAGGGCAAATGGTTACCCCTTTCCAGCAGGCTAAACGCTATGCGGATGCCCTGCCGAATCGGCAACGCCCAGATTTTATTATTGTTTGCAACTTCGAGTGTTTCCGTCTTCATGACCTCAACAAGGATGACCCTGCCGGTGACTATATCGAGTTTTCTTTAGCGGAACTGCCCGAACAGTCTTATCTACTCGATTTTTTGATTGACCCGGCATATTCGCGCACGGAAAAGGAACGCCAAGTCTCAATCCGCGCCGGACAGCTGATTGGCAAGCTGCATCGCGGCCTATTGGAGCAATACCAAGACCCAGATTCTGCCTGGTCGCAGCACTGCCTAAATGTGCTTTGTGTGCGGCTAGTGTTCTGCCTTTTTGCCGAGGACGCGGGGCTATTTGGTAAGGACGCGCTGCTGCGTTACCTGCGGGGTTTTACCGCTTCCCAAACCCGGGGAGCGCTGCAACGCCTGTTCCAAGTGCTAGATACCCCACTTGAACAGCGAGATCCCTATCTGGAGGAAGAACTGGCGGTTTTCCCCTATGTGAATGGGGGACTGTTCCGCGATTCTGCTGCTGGCACTGGTGTTGCTACGGGATTTGGTGATGGAGAGGACGCGCTGGCAGGGGCTAGTGTCGGGGACGGGGCTACGGTTTTTCCGTCCTCGTTGGCGGGAGAGACCGGGCGAGCTTTAGAGATTCCGAACTTTACCGAGGAGTTGTGCGACCTTTTACTTAACGAGGTTTCGCAAGGAACTGACTGGTCACAGATTTCTCCCACTGTGTTTGGGGGCGTGTTTGAGTCGACTTTGAACCCGGAAACTCGCCGCAGCTCCGGAATGCACTACACCAGTCCGGAAAATATTCACCGGGTAATCGATCCGCTTTTCCTTGACGGTTTAAAGAATGAGCTAGAGGGGATTCTTTCTGATCCGGGGATTTCCGACAGGTCGCGGCGGGCGAAACTGCGGGCTTTCCAAAATCGTTTAGCTAGTTTGACCTGGCTGGATAGCGCTTGCGGATCTGGGAACTTCCTGACCGAAACCTATATCGAGGTGCGCCGCCTGGAAAACCAGGTAATCGCGGAGCTAGAGCGAGGACAACAAGCTTGGGAATTCGAGCAAGAGGGCGCCGCGACTAACCAGATAAAAGTGAATCTGGGACAGTTCTACGGGATTGAAATCAATGATTTTGCGGTCGCGGTGGCGCGCACTGCGTTGTGGATTGCCGAACTGCAAGCTAATGGGGAAACGGCGGCGATTTTGCAGCGGGAAGTAGCGGATTTACCGCTGCACGATGACTCCAATATTGTGCTGGCGAACGCGATCCGCATGGACTGGGAGCAGCTGCTTCCTGCCGAGAAATGCTCGTTTTTAATCAGCAACCCGCCGTTTATTGGCTACTCCAATCACTCCCCGGAGCAAAAGCAAGATCGGGCGGACTTATTTGGTAAGCGGGGGGGGGTACTGGATTATGTAGCCTGCTGGTATCAGAAAGCTGCCGACTATATGCGCGGCACCCAGATTCGGGCGGCTTTCGTGTCTACCAACAGTATTTGCCAAGGACAGCAGGTTACCCCGCTTTGGCGACCGCTGTTTGAGGACGGGATTCGCATTAACTTTGCCCACCGCAGTTTCGTTTGGGGGAACGAAGCGGAGAATCAAGCCCATGTGCATGTGGTGATTATTGGATTTTCTTATCAGGATGAGCATCCGAAATATCTTTTTGAGCATCCTAAAGAGGGGGAGTCTCGCCGCTACCAGGTAGAACATATTAACGGCTATTTGACTGCTGCCCCGGATGTGTTTGTGGAAAGACGGGCTAAACCGCTGTGTGAAGTTGTTCCGATGGTTGCGGGTGGTAAACCTACCGAGGGCGGAAATCTACTGCTGTGGCAGGGAGAAAAGGACGAGCTAGTAGCGAAAGAACCAGCAGCCGAAAAATGGATTCGCCCTTTCTCTATGGGAGCGGAGTTTATTAATGGTAAGCGGCGTTACTGCTTGTGGTTGGTTGATTGCCCGCCGCCAGAGTTAGCTCACATGCCGCTGGTGCTGGAACAGGTACGCCGGGTAAAAGAAATGCGGCAATCCTCGGCTAAGGCAGCGACCCGCAAAAAGTCAGATACCCCCTGGTTATTCGATGAAATCCGCCCCCCGCAAGGAGATAAATATATTGCAGTACCTAAAGTTTCCTCTGAACGACGTAGATATATTCCTATAGGTTTCTTGGATACTACGCATATCCCTGGCGATAAACTATTTTTCGTTTCAAACGCGGGGTTATTTGAGTTCGGTGTGCTCACTTCCCAGTTCCATAATGCCTGGATGCGAGTGGTTGCTGGTCGTCTAGAAATGCGCTATAGCTACGGGAATACCACCGTCTATAACACTTTTATTTGGCCAGACCCCACTCCGCAGCAAAAGCGAGCAATCGAGGAGGCCGCCGCCCTCGTCCTCGAAAAGCGGAAAACCTATGCCCCATCTACCTTGGCGGAGCTGTATGACCCGGACAATGATTTCCTTTATCCGGAGTTAACCCGGGCGCACGCCCAGCTAGATCGGGCAGTAGAAGCCGCCTATGGAGTGGATTTTGCCGGTGACGAAGCCAAAATCACCGCCCACCTGTTCACCCTCTACCAAGCCGCCACTGCCCTGACGGGGTGAATCACGAATCTGGCGGAGAAGCTAGTAGCTGCTGATAACCCTGGCTTGCAAGCAGCGCCTCCCGCAGCTGCCGCGGGCGGGATTTATATGTAAAGCTGCTTACATATCGCGAAAACGAATTGGTTGCTTGGGAGTCTCTTAGAACCTGAGGACAAGCAGTTGATGTGCTATGCGACTTGCCTTCTGGTGCTGGTGAGAAAAACCTGCATAAATGTTGCAATATGCGACACATATACTTATCTTGATGGTATAGGTAAGGAAGGGGAGTGGCAGTAGTGAAAACCGCAAGTGTGAATGTTCGTATTCAGGAAAATGTGAAGGCTAAGGCCGAAGAAATCTTGGATACTATGGGGGTTTCTCGCGCGACCGCGATTGATATGTTTTATCGGCAAATCATCATGCACAATGGGATTCCTTTTCCCGTAACTATCCCCAGTGAGCTTCCCTCTCGTGATGCTTTGGATGAAAGGCGATTTAACGCCCTCATGAGCACGGGGTACTCCCAAGCGATATCGGGAGACTCCTTCGGAATGGATGAAGTATTCGACGAATTGGGCAAAAATCTTTAATGGAGCAGTATGTAATCCGCGTTACCGCCCAAGCGCGACAACACTTGAGGCTTATCAGGGACTATATTGCGGTAGACCTGCGAGAGCCTGAAATCGCGAAAAAACTATTGGAACTGTTGCAAAAAGAAATATCCACGCTCTCATACATGCCCTATAGGGTGAAACTGATCGAGGAAATGCCTTGGCGTGATATGGGTTTCCGTAAAATTCGAGTTAAAAACTATTACATTTACTTCTGGGTCAATGATGATACTAAGGAAATCAATGTTATTGCCGTAATTTATGTTAGACGTGACCAATCCCAGCAATTAAAATCGCATATTTGGTGAAGCTCGTGAGCTTGG
>OBVD01001081.1_pt1 | contig 10877 bp, 6 predicted proteins | sample 1495031 | NCBI WGS metagenome assembly OBVD01 (sample SAMEA2579967, study PRJEB22360) | human gut metagenome
AGGGCGAACAGGAAAACGCCCCCGTATTTCCCCGGAAAGCCAGTAAAAGTAGTAGTCTAATGCTTTTCATAATAATCTGTCACTTATTCTTTTCTTTATAAAGGGAGGACGATAATAAGAAACGTTTGTACTCTATTTATAATTATTTCATATTCTATATCTTTAGAAAGAGCTTTCATTGGCGGATAATGGGAGTCTGTTTTCAAAAAAACGGGTATCTGATTTTTATTTCAGACACCCGTTTTTTCAAATTCTCCAATACTCTCTATCAAAGAATTCCTTTATCCACAATTGTATTATTTCAGTTTGCTCAAATCCAACTCTTTATAAGCCACACGCTGACGGCGCCAGGTATATACGGCATGCAGTTTGCCATCCTTGCCCTGAATGATGGACGGATAAGAATACTGGCTGATGGGGCTGTCTTCCAATGTCATTACATTCTTCCAGTGAATGCCATCATCCGAAACCGCCACACACAACGGTGTACGCGGCCCTTTCGGAGTACCCGGCAATGTGCTGAAATCATTATAAATCAATACATGGCGGCCATCCTTCATGGTTACGGCATCCGTGCCCGAATTATTATTGGGAACATCAAGCAAAGTGACTTTGCTCCATGTTTCACCGTTGTCACTGCTCCATGAAGTGGCAATCTGTGCGTTACGTGTACGGCAAAGTACCTGCAAACGCCCATCCTTATGACGCAAAATGCTGGGCTGGATAGCATAAATAGGCTTCTCGCCTTCTCCTTTTATGGCTTCACCGCCTTCCTGATCGTCTACATTGGCCGCATTTGCCTTACGCAAAGCTGTAGGCACACTCATTTCCGCCTCTACAGGACCTACCATCTTCCAAGTCTTTCCTTTATCATCCGAAATTTCAAAATGGATACGCCATCCTCCATCGCCTTCCGTACTGGAAGGACAAATGATACGGCCATCCACATACTCCGGCTTATTTTTAATAGGACCTAAGAAACCTTTTGGCAACGGTTCACGTTGGCTCCAAGTTTTTCCACCATCTTTAGAACGTACCAGCCAACCACTCCAATCGGCTACTTTCAATCCTATTTTATAGAACAGGATCAGATCTCCGCCGGGGATCTGGAAAAGCACAGGATTCCAACAAGCCTTGCGGCGTGCCCGGGACTTGTCCCCTTTAAACGTAGAAGCCACGGGGCCGGCATCCGCCGGAGTGGATTCTGCCGTAATGCCTGCCAAGACAGCCTGCGGATCATCCAGACTAAACACCCCGTCGGCAGCCAGATAAGGTGCACTCCATTCCGTCGCGCCCTTCGGCTTGCGACATACCCAGATACAACAATCCGGATTACGCTCTTTAGTGCCTCCAAAGAAAGAGGCTACCAGGTCTCCGTTCTTCAATTCCACAATAGTAGCGCCGTGACATTCGGGAAAAGAAGCTTGTTCGTATAGGAACTGATCTTCCACGATACCTGCACGGTTTTTACCTGAAGAAGGGTCCATGCTAACCGAAAAATGATAGTTCCCCGAAGGAACACTCCATACGGTAGAGTTGCCTTCCCGACGTACAAAGGTAACGTCCTTGTCTTTTACCGCCTTCTCGTCCAACGTTGGAAGATAAACCAATGCAGTGGTATTGCAGGGAACCGTGATATCCCATTCCAGATGCGTAAGGGTCTTCTTCCAGTTACTAATCATCTTGCCATATAAAGTGTTGTGCGAAGCCTTGACATAACTCAACTCCTGGATGGAAAAATCAGGTTTAAGGATGATTTGTTTGTAAGCGGGCTGTGCCGGATTAAATCCGGCTAAATCACGGAAATACCAAGTCAATAGATCACCCAATATCATCACATGGTTACAACTGTTCATCCAACGATTGGCGGTATCACCGTTCCACAATTCCCAAATGGCAGTAGCTCCCTTTTCTATCATATAGCCATAACTGGGATAAGTCTTGTTGCTTGCCAACAGGAAAGCAACATCGCCACGCCCCATACGGGTAAGCTCACGCATCATCCAGTTCATACCTATCACCCCACTGCTGATATGACCTTTATTCCGGGTGATAATGCCTGTTATTACATTTTTCTCCACTTCTTCCCTATAGGCCTCAGGAACCATATCGAAAGCCAGCGGCAGGATATTGGCTGTCACCGTATTGTTACCATAGAATATGCTGTCGGGATAAAGAACATGCGGCGTTTGTACCGGAGAAGTTCCCTTCTTAACCGTAAGGAAACGGGCGTTGAAGCAGTCTTTGATTTTTGCTGCATCCTTCTCGAATCCTTTCGCCTCATCTTCCAGACCTTGCAAACGGGCGAACTTGGCCAGCATTTGCGATACCTTATAATAGTAGGCTGTAGCAATCAGTGCTCCATCCGTCTTGCGGGCAGGGTCCTGACTGTGAATCAGCTCCGGTGATTCGGGAGGCATACACCAGTCACCGTATTTATCGGCGTTAATCACTCCATCCTCTGTGGTGAACTCACTGCGTATATGGTGCATCCATTTCTTGATAGCGGCATAATTCTTACGAATAGGTTCGATGTTGCCGAACTGTTCATAAACCATATCACAGATTACCGGGAATGTGGACGACCATGTCATTTCCGATGTATAATAATTGTAATAAGCCGGACAAATATCAGGAATACAACCGTCTTCACGCTGCGCTTCACGGATATCATCCGCCCATTTGGCATAGGTGTTTCCATTATTGAACATGAAACTTTCCCCCCACGTTCCCATAGCATGGTCGCCAAGCCAGGGCTGGCGCTCGTCACGCTGCGGACAATCCAAAGGCACTCCTTTATAATTACTGGAAATTCCCCACCAGGCATTCCGATAAACCCGGTTCATGATATCATTGGAACACTCGAAAGTACCGTTATCTTCCAAGTCATCATATACTACTTCAGCAACCAAATCTTCCGCTTTCAGATTTTTATAACCTGTCACTTCTACATATTGGAATCCATGATAAGAAAAACGAGAACTCCAGGAAGTGTTGTTTTCTTTACCGTTGCAGATATAATAATCCGTACTCTGGCTATGGCGGAGATTTTCCACATCCAGTTCCGTACCGTCGTTCTTTACCCGTTCGGCATAACGTATGCAAATCGTATCTCCCGCAGCGGCTTTCGCTATGTTAATACGCACCCATCCTGCCATATTCTGACCGAAATCAATCATATAACGGTCACCATATTGCTTGAAGACAGCCGGTTTCAGCGTTTTCATCACTTTCATGTTGGGAGCGGTATTGCCGCGGAGTGTACCATACGGCAATGAAACACGTTGCGCCTTCAGCCATTTGGAATCATCATAACCGGGCTGTGTCCAGTTTCCCAATTCCATACGGGCATCGTAAATCTCACCATCGTATTCATTATTGCTACGTATAGGCCCTTGAGCCGTCAAACGCCATTTCTCATCACTGTTGATGCGCTGGATACTGCCGTCGGTATATTCTATAATCAGATTCAGACGCAACTTGGGGTAACCAAAAGTAGGAATCTTATAAGGTTTGTAATTTTGACGCATAGTGTAGAAACGTCCGTTGCCCAGGGTCACTCCGATGGCATTGTCGGCATTTCCTCCGGCAACCTGTTTGGTGACATCAAAAGAATTGTAAAGCACAGTACGACGATAATCACTTGGAGCCGGCGCCAATACCTGATCACCTATCCGCTGACCGTTAATGAACAGTTCGTACATACCCAAACCGCACAAATGAAGGGTAGCATACTTTATCTCCTTGGCTTGCGTTTTAAATTCCGTGCGTAAATAACGAGAGCTCAAACGGCTGTGTGAATCTTCCCGGTCCCATGCAAACGCAGCGTCCCAACCTATCCATCGTCCTTTCCAATGAATCTCACCTAAAGGTCCCATCCCCCATCGGGCAGGCTCGCTCCATTCTGTCTCACCGCGATTGGTATAGCTTCTCACTTTCCAGTAAACACGCTGATTGCTTTTCAAACGCTTCCCTTGATAGGGAATCCATACGGACGCATCGGATTCCACTTTTCCGGAATCCCACAAATCTCCTTTATCCTGTGCTAAAAGTTCAGGAGAAGACGCAACCAAGATCCGGTAGGCGGTCTGCATCACATTTCTTTGAGAAGATTCCAACCGCCAGCTCATACGGGGAGCAGCAGTATCCAACCCCATGGGATCTACCATCTGCTCGGTACGCAGGCCGGTAACCGAAACATCCGCTGCCTTCAACCACAACGGAAGTGCCAGAAGAATGATTAATAATACTTGTTTTTTCATGATATGCATATTTCTTACTTATTCCATTTCTGTATGGCATCCGGCAAGGCTGTCCAAGCTTTCTGCACATAATCCTTCGCAGAATCCACAACAATCAGAACCTGGTCATTACCGCTCAGATAACCGCTATCATGCTGGAAAGGAGTGACTTTACTGTCAAACTCACCGATATATTCCAACTTACCGTCCTTCGCGCTATACCACCATGCATTCTTTTTCGCACCGCTGATTTTGCTCAAATCGATCTGCATAGGACGTCCTGAGTAATTGTAAACCAGCAAATAGTCATTTCCACGGGTAGCGATGGCACGGTCATAGCGTTCGCCGTTAGTTCCTGCAATGACACTCTGATCGGGCACACGTTCAAAGAAAGGAAAAGTCAGCATCAAGTTCTTCAGATATTTCATCTGATTGAAACCGGGGTCTTCCAAAGCATCCCACCATGCTTTCTTACGTCCGTCGGCGCCGAAAGAGGCTCCATATCCGGGACGGATAAATTGCATGATATCATTATGACCGTATGAGTGCCCGAATGATCCGGCAAATACCGACCAATAGGCATAACGACGCACATCGTGCTGATTCCAACGGGTTTCATTGGGATCATGCAGCCCCTGTGGAATGTCTTCATAAATAGGTTCGTCATCAATCACCGGTTTCAACGGAGTCTTTGCCTGACTGGCTTCCACAAAACGCCAGTTATCCTCTTCCGTATTCTCTTCGATAGGATAATCACCATCACCGTTACGCTGTCCGTAACGACGGTGTCCGCTTTGGAACATATTGAAATCCAGCCATTCGCGGTCATTAAACCAAGTAGCCGACGTGGTACGTCCACGCGGATGGAAAGTCATCAGATGACCTTTGTCTATGCTGCGGATACTGTTTGCCAACGCATCCCATACCTCCGTCTTATTATCACCGCGGATATCCCCTCCTATCATCCAAATAATATTCGGCTCATCCTTGTAACGTTCTGCAAGAAACTTACCGTATGCCACGGCTTCTTTTTCATTCATCAGCCCTTGTTCCACGGGAGTTCCCCAAATACATACCATCCCTATATAGATGCCCCGTGAAGCGGCACTTTTAATAATATAGTCCATGTGGTCCCAATATCCATAAATCCCTTTGCGGTTGATATCTTTGAAATTAAAACCGTCTGTCATGGAATACTGGCCGTAAATATTCATGGAAGGCACACCGTTCAATACCTGCACCTGCACCATGTTATATCCGGCATCCTTGCACTTATTCAGATAGTAAGAAACCTCGTCACGATTCAAGCGTTGCGGCATCAGCCATCCGGTTTCACCCAACCAGAAGAAAGGTACTCCATTTTCATGCTTCAGGTAGCGTCCCTCCTCGGACACCACCAGTTTGCCGTTCTTCCAGGGAATATACGTTTTCGCTTTCTGCGCCGGCAACGAAGTAGAGCAACATAGCAATAAAGCCAATAAGGAAAGTAATGCGTGTCTGTTCATCATTGTATTTTCAAATTCGTTTATTAATTAATTGACAATCTCCAAACAAGAGCTTTTATCAAAACAACAAGGTGTTTAAAAAAGGTCCTGATGTTTACGGAAAAGATGAAGACCTTTTTGACAAATGTCCTCATCTTTTTCAGATTATTCCTACTACTTCATTTTCTCATATTCAATAGCTGCCAAAATAAAGGAACCTACTGATTTCGGATCGTTCTCTATCACCGGCTCACCTATGTAATAAGCAAAACTTCCATCCCGGTTTCCTTTACCGCCTAATCCTGCAACAGCACAACAGTTGGTAATAGTGTATGAACCATCAGGCTCTTCTTTAATGAATTGTTTGATCAGGCCATTAAAACCACGCTCTGCGGCCGCTTTATACTCCACGGGGATATATCCTTTATTCACCGCTTTACACAAGAAATAGACAAAAAGCGATGAAGCGGAAGATTCCAGATAATTTCCTTTACGGTTATTCTGGTCAGTCACCTGCCACCATACCCCTGTTTCAGGCTCCTGGTATTTTACAATGCCTTCGGCCAACGTATTTATAATCGTCATAATGCTGTCGCGTCCTTCGAACTGCGCCGGCATATAGTCCATCCACCACGGCAGCGGCATACCAGCCTATACTGCGGCTCCAGAAGTTGGGTGAGCACCCGGTTTCCTTATTTGCCCAATTTTGTGTCTTGCTCTCATCCCAGCCATGATAGAACAAACCGGTTTTAGGATCATACGTTTTACGGGCAATCAGCTTTATTTGATTCACAATATCGGCATTGACCGTAGTATCCTTGAATACGTTACCATATTGAGCCAGATAAGGAGAAGCCATGAATATACCATCCAGCCACATCTGGTGCGGATATACCAGTTTGTGCCAGAAACCGCCTTCACTGGTACGGGGCTGTTCGGCCAGTTGTTTGCGAAGAGTATCCATCGCCACCTTATAACGCCCGTCTCCCGTCTTTTCATAAAAATCGAATAAAATCTTTCCGGCATTGATATTATCAATATTAAAAGAAAGATATTTCATGGTCTTTATCTTACCGTCGGTGTCTATCAGACTGTCTGCATATATTTTTGCATAATTATAATAGGCAGTGTCACCGGTATGTTTCCATTCCTCCAACATGGATTTCACCACCAGTCCGTGCGTATAGCCCCAACGAGGCTTTTTCGCTTTTTCTATCATCCAAGGCTCAGGGAAACGTTGCATTTCCGACTGAGCCATACGTTCGCTCCATTTGATTTCTTCGGTCTGTTTAGGAGTGGCAGTACATGCACACATTCCACCTGCCAGCAACAATGAGCAAATAATGTTTAATCCTGTTCTTTTCATATTTCTTCTTTTTACTATTTTTCATCCTTACAATCAATGCAAGAATCATCACTTACCTAAGAATATATACTCTTCACCTGCTTTGGTTTCCAGATCATAAAGATAAGTTTTTTTCAACTCAACTTTATTCAATTTCGCTTCTTTATTTATAATCGGCTGTAAGATTTCGGGTATGGCATACAATTTATTCGGATTCTCTCCTTTTGCCTTTCTCAGCCCTTTGCCTGCCAGCGGATTTAAAGAACGCAAACGACAGTTTCCCCCATTACGGGATTTCACCACCAACCGGCTCACTTTACCATTCTTCCAACTCAAATCCAATTCAAAACCTCCACGAGCTATAATCCCGTTCACGCTTCCCTCTTTCCATTGCGCCGGCAATGCGGGAAGTAAATAAATAAAACCATCGTGGCTCTGCATCAGCATTTCTACGATACCCGCCGTACAACCAAAATTACCGTCAATCTGAAAAGGTGGATGGGCATCAAACAAATTAGGATAAGTTCCTCCTTTTTTCTTCTCGTTACGTACGAGAGTCAACTGATCGGTTATCAGTTTATAAGCATGGTCACCATCCAACAGACGGGCCCACAAACATACCTTCCATCCCATACTCCATCCGGTAGACGGATCGCCACGATGAATCAGCGAAGTACGTGCCGCATCAAACAATTCGGGAGTACGGTAAGGAGAAATCTGATTACTGGGGAACAAACCATAAAGGTGTGACACATGACGGTGCACATCCTGCGGATTGTCCCAATCCATCATCCATTCCTGCAATTGCCCCCAACGTCCTATCTGCATGGGCGCCATTTCCTTTAAACGCTGTTCCAAACGGGTGGCAAATTCAGCATCCGTACCCAACAGACGGGCGGTCGTGATTATCTGATTCCACAAATCGAATATCAGCTGGTTATCCAAAGTACACCCGGCAGCCGTAGTCGCTTTCCCGTTACTGCCTGCATGAGTATTCTCCGGAGAATTGCTCGGACATACCACCAACCAGTTATGCAACGGTTCCTTCACCATGATTTCATCAAAAAACTTACCGGCTTCTTTCATGATAGGGTAAGCCGAGCGGAGAAATTCCATATCGCCTGTATAAAGATAACGTTCCCACAAATGACGGCACAGCCAGGCTCCACCCGTAGGCCATAATCCCGACGGAGCCTTGTCTATAGCTCCGGTAACACGCCATATATCCGTATTGTGATGCAATACCCAGCCATCCGCCCCATACATAATCTTGGCCGACTCACGCCCTGTTTCACTCACTTCACGGATCAGTTGTATCAAAGGCTCGTGCAATTCGCTGAGATTCGTCACTTCGGCCGGCCAATAGTTCATTTCAACATTGATATTACATGTATATTTACTATCCCAGGAAGGAAATAATTTATCATTCCAAATGCCTTGCAAATTAGCAGGCTGCCCACCCGGCTGTGAAGAACAAATCAACAGATAGCGGCCGAAACGGAAATAAGTGGCCACCAGAAAATCATCCTTCGTTTCCTTGAAATTCTGTACACGCATATCAGTGGTTACCCCTGCATATTTGTCTATGCCTAAATCCAAAGAGACACGGTCCATATATTGCTTGAAAAAATCGACGTGGGCCTTACGTGATGTCATATAATCTTTACTTACAGCCCGGCGCAGATAGTTCTTCGCACGCTCCACTTGGTTACCTGTTATATCCTTGTAATTAGTAAAGTTGGTAGCAATGGAAATATAAATCACAGCCTCGTCCGCCCCTTCTATACTCAAGACTCCGTCACGACAAGACTGGGTTCCTCCCTGAGTACGTGCAGTCATACGTCCCTGAAATTCAACCTTCCCTTTGAGTCCTTCATGCCAGGAAGATACGCCCGAAAGGGTAACCTCCTCCCCTTCCGTCGCAACCATCACATCCTGATGCGGAGTAGTAAGATTGGCGTTACAAGTAATCTTTCCGGGTTGGCTGGCAGTAAGACGCACCATAACTACCTGATCGGCAAACGACGTCAGTGTTTCACGCTGATAAGTCACCCCGTCCACCTTATAACGCACGATGGTACGAGCTGAATCCAGGCTCAGTTCCCTATAGTAATCGGAATAACGTGTATGCCCCGGAAAAGAAATATGCAGATCGCCAAACGATTGATAGGGCATACCGCTATTGGTCTTCGCCATTACTTTCTCGGTAGCCAACGTTTGTGCTTCAAGATATTTTCCCTCGAACACCAACCGGCGCACTTTGGGAATATATTCCAACGCATCGGGATTAGCATTATTATTGGGACGTCCTGCCCAAATAGTTTCTTCGTTCAACTGGATATGTTCCACACCGGGATTGCCGAATACCATCGCTCCCAACCGCCCGTTACCCAGCGGAAGCGCTTCAGTCCAAACCTGAGCGGGTTCGTCATACCACAGTTTATATTCCTGTGCGGCAGCCTGCAAGTAAGAACTTGCCCATAACAGCCCCCCCACTATCCATTTTATTTTCATATTGATCTCTAGCTTTTATTAAAGGGAGACGAAAAAAGAAGACGGATGTACTCTGTGGAAAGAAATAAAAAAGTAAATATCATGAAAAAACTTTCCCTGGCACCTCAACAAATCCGGCTTCTCTATTGTTATTAAAATAAAACCATCTTATAAAATTAGAATTATATGAAAATAGCAGAGATTAAAGGAAGAGAGATTTTGGATTCACGTGGTAACCCCACTGTGGAAGTGGATGTGATATTGGAATCAGGGATTATGGGCCGTGCCTCTGTCCCATCGGGTGCGTCAACCGGTGAACATGAGGCATTGGAGCTACGTGACGGTGACAAGACCCGTTACGGGGGCAAAGGCGTATTAAAAGCTGTAGAAAATATAAATACCCTTATCGCTCCGGCATTGAAAGGAATGGACTCTATGGACCAACGTGGCATTGACAAAGCCATGCTTGATCTGGATGGAACCCCAACTAAATCAAAACTGGGCGCAAATGCTATTTTGGGCGTATCCCTGGCTGTGGCAAAAGCTGCCGCCAACTATCTGGATATCCCTCTTTACAGATACATCGGCGGAACAAATACCTATGTCATGCCCGTCCCGATGATGAACATCATTAACGGAGGCTCGCATAGCGACGCTCCTATCGCTTTTCAAGAATTCATGATTCGTCCTGTCGGCGCAAAGACATTCCGTGAGGCCTTACGGATGGGCGCAGAAGTATTCCATGCTTTGAAAGAGGTGCTGAAAAAACGCGGACTAAGCACAGCCGTAGGAGATGAAGGCGGGTTTGCCCCTGCACTGGATGGCACTGAAGATGCTTTGAATTGTATCCTTGCCGCTATTGAAGCTGCCGGATATGAACCGTTCAAACATATCACCATCGGTCTGGATTGTGCTTCTTCCGAATTTTATCATGACGGCATCTATGACTATACCAAGTTTGAAGGCCCCAAAGGGGAAAAGCGCAGTGCCGCCGAACAGGTTGCCTATCTGGAAAAATTGAGTTGGGACTACCCCATTGATTCGATAGAGGATGGTATGGCAGAAAACGACTGGGAAGGATGGCGCATGCTGACCGAGCGTCTGGGCAACCGTTGCCAGCTGGTAGGTGATGACTTGTTCGTTACCAATGTGAAGTTCCTGGAAAAAGGAATCAGTGAAGGTTGTGCAAACTCTATCCTGGTAAAAGTAAACCAGATCGGTTCGCTGACTGAAACTCTGGATGCTATCGAAATGGCCCAACGTAACGGCTAAACCACCGTGACCAACCACCCCCCCCGTGGAACCATGATCCCT
>OBVD01001084.1_pt1 | contig 10805 bp, 8 predicted proteins | sample 1495031 | NCBI WGS metagenome assembly OBVD01 (sample SAMEA2579967, study PRJEB22360) | human gut metagenome
CTAACCCGGCTTTCAAACCCGTCCTAGGTGCGTTCCGTCACGCCGCCCTCGAGACCCCGCAGCCAGCGAAGAATACGGTGCTGCTACTCGTCGGTCAGCGCCAGCCTGATCCCACCAACCAATGATGTCACCAAGTTATAGATAAGCGCCCCCACCGTTGAAAACGCGGTCATTAAGATCACGTTCGAGACTGCGATAATAGTGCTCATCGCCATTACCCGCGGCAAGCGCAAATAATCAATAATCGACGCAACCGAACCGGTGGGATCAATATCGTTAATAAAGTTTTCCACCGAACTAAACACGCTCATCGAATTTAGCAGCAGCCAGACCAACAATCCTGCCAGCACCATGGCGATCCCGAGCGCCACCGATAACAGGAAGGACACCTTCATCACCGACCAGGGATCAATCCGGGATACCACCAACGAGATTTGACGCGGCTGATATTCGCCAATCTTCTTTGCCGAGGACGCAGCCGCGGCCTCGGTCTGTCCCGCCTTGTCTGCAGAAGAAGACACTTCCGGAACCTGTGGAATCGCAGAGCTGCTACCTCCCTTAGAAGCAGACTTACCAGCGGTCTTTTTGCCCGCTGCCTGAGGCGATTTTCCGGCCTTTTTCACCTGGCTGTCCCCACTATTAGTTTGCGGGTCAGCAGCTTGCGGTATTTCATTCTGCGAAGACTGGTCGGCGCTATTATCTTCGCTAATAGTGGAGGCTTCGCTCTCCCGCGAAACATCATCAACGCTTTGCTCTGAGCGAGCCTTATCTTGATCTTTGCCATCAGTTGTCATTAGTCAGCCTCTCACTAGAGCTCAGTTGTTTCGGTTTCTAACGCGGCCACTTCTTGATCGAGATCTTCATCCGTAGCCTCCGACGAATCATCTTCATCTGATTTCTCATTATTTAACGCCACAGCCAAAACCGCATCCCCGGGTGCCGGACGAGTGAAAATCACTCCCTGGGTGTTACGTCCCGTGCGAGGAACCTCATCCACGCGAGAGCGCTGCACTTTACCAGAATGCATAATCACCATGACTTCATCATCGTCATTAACAATCAAGGCGCCCACTAGGCCGCCCCGCTCAGCCACCAGGTTCGCTACCTTGATCCCGAGGCCGCCGCGACCTTGTACCCGGTATTCCTCTACCGAAGTGCGTTTCGCGTATCCACCCTCGGTCACCACCAAAAGGTCACTATCGGGGCGAATAACTGTCATCGCCAACAGGTGATCCCCTTCGCGGAACTTCATTCCCCGCACCCCGGAGGTGGCGCGCCCAGTAGGACGCAAAGCTTCATCACTAGCTAGGAACCGCAGGGATTGTCCCCGGTGCGAAACCAGCAATAGCTCATCGTCACCGTTAACCAGTTCGGCAGAAACCACCTCGTCAGGGGCACCATCTTCCATTTCCCGCAGGTTAATCGCAATCAAACCCCCGGTACGGTTGGAATCATATTCGGTAAACCGGGTCTTTTTCACTAGCCCTGAACGGGTAGCCAGCGCCAAATACTCGGCCTCGTCATAGGAGCTGAACGTCAGAACCTGCGCGATTTTTTCTTCCGGTTGGAACGCCAAGAGGTTAGCTACGTGCTGCCCCTTGGAGTCGCGTCCTCCCTCGGGTAGTTCATAGGCTTTCGCCCGGTAAACCCGGCCCTTATTGGTAAAGAACGCCAACCAGTGATGAGTGGTAAAGAAGTGATCCACCACGTCATCTTCGCGCAGCTGCGCTCCCTTAATGCCCTTGCCGCCACGTTTTTGGCTGCGGTATTGATCCAGGCGGGTGCGTTTGACATACCCCGAACGAGTAATGGTAACCACCACGTCTTGTTCTTCAATCAGGTCTTCCATCGACATTTCCCCGGCGAACGGCATTATCTTGGTGCGCCGCTCATCACCGTATTTATCGACAATCTCGCCCAGCTCGGTGGAAATAATTCCCCGCTGCCGTTCCGGACGAGCCAAGATATCTTGTAGATCCTTTACCCGTGCCTCCAACTCGGTGTGTTCATCGAGAATCTTTTGCCGTTCGAGGGCGGCCAGGCGGCGCAGCTGCAAAGCCAAGATGGCATCCGCTTGGACTTCATCTACCCCGAGCAGTTCCATAAGGGCGGTGCGTGCCTCATCAACTGTTGGTGATTGGCGAATAGTAGCAATCACCGCATCCAGCGCGTCCAGCGCCATCAGGTAGCCTTGCAAAATATGGAGGCGATCCTGTGCGCGCTTGAGGCGGAAATTGGTGCGGCGCACGATTACTTCTAGCTGGTGATTAATCCAGTTAGAGATAAATCCATCGATAGACAGCGTCCGCGGAACCCCATCTACCAGCGCCAACATATTGGCGGGGAAGGAATCTTGTAACTGGGTGCGTTTATAGAGGTTATTTAGAACCACTTTAGGAACCGCGTCCCGCTTGAGCACAATCACCAGGCGCTGTCCGGAGCGATCCGAGGATTCATCCCGGATATCTGCGATGCCCTCGATCTGCCCGTCTTTCACCAGTCCGGCGATTTTAGCAGCCAGATTGTCCGGATTGACCTGGTAGGGAAGTTCGGTAACTACCAGGCAAACCCGGGAATTGATTTCCTCTACGTTTACGATTGCCCGCTGTACAATGGAGCCGCGACCGGTACGGTATGCCTGTTCAATCCCTTTCCGTCCCAAAATAGTGGCGCCCGTGGGGAAATCCGGGCCTTTAATCCGCTCGATCAGGGCTTCCATTAGTTCTTCACGCGAAGCCTCCGGGTGCGCTAGCGCCCACTGCACCCCGTCAGCAACTTCCCGCATATTGTGGGGAGGAATCCGGGTAGCCATCCCCACTGCGATCCCCTCTGACCCGTTAAGCAGCAGGTAGGGCAGGCGGGAAGGCAAAACCGTGGGTTCTTGGGTGCGCCCATCATAGTTGTCCATAAAGTCGACAGTGTCTTCATCGATATCGCGCACCATTTCCATCGACAAAGGCGCCATTTTACATTCCGTATAACGCGGAGCTGCTGGCCCCAGGTTACCGGGAGACCCAAAGTTACCTTGACCAGCCACCATCGGATAACGCATTGACCAAGGCTGCACCAGGCGTGCCAAGGCGTCGTAAACCGCGGCGTCACCGTGGGGGTGGAAGTGCCCCATCACGTCACCGACTACGCGCATACATTTGGAGAACCCGGCGTTGGGGCGGTAGCCACCGTCATACATGGCATACAGAATCCGCCGGTGTACCGGCTTCAAACCATCCCGCACCTCGGGCAGGGCGCGCCCTACGATCACGCTCATCGCATAATCCAGGTAGGAGCGCTGCATCTCGGTTTCTAGGTCAACCTGGTTAATATGACCTTTAGCCTGAAATAGACCGGAATTATTTTCGAGGGAGTCTGGCGAGGAGGCATCCCCCGCACCCGCCCCGAATGCTGCGCCGGTATGCTGAGCCTTTTCGGGGGAGTCTGCTTGCTGGTTTTGATCCTGGTTGTCTATATCGCTCATGTTTTGCCCGTCCCTTAAATATCCAAGAATCGTACGTCAGTGGCATTGCGTTGAATGAAAGCTCGCCGCGACTCGACGTCCTCACCCATCAGCATCGAGAAAACTTCATCGGCGCTGGCCGCCTCGGATAAGGTCACCTGTTTAAGCATCCGGTCTTCGGGGTTCATAGTGGTTTCCCACAGTTCCTGGGGATTCATTTCCCCGAGCCCCTTATAACGCTGCACCCCGCCCTCTTTCGGAAGGCGTTTACCATCAGCTTTGCCGTCCTCTAAATATTCGTCGCGTTGGCGATCAGAGAAGACGAATTGGTGAGGCGCGTTCGACCATTTCAGCCGGTAAAGCGGAGGGCAAGCGATAAACACGTGCCCTTTTTCAATCAGGGGACGCATATAGCGGAACAGCAAAGTCAGCAATAGCGTGGCGATATGCTGGCCGTCCACATCGGCGTCCGCCATAATCACAATGGCGTTATAGCGCAGCTTGGAGATATCGAAGTCTTCCCCAATACCGGTACCGAAAGCAGTAATCAAAGACTGAATTTCTTGACTGGAGAGGGCGCGATCTAGCCGCGCTTTTTCTACGTTGAGGATTTTGCCGCGGATCGGCAAAATGGCCTGGTGAGCCGGGTCGCGCCCCTGCACGGCCGAACCACCTGCCGAGTCGCCCTCTACAATGTAGATTTCGCATTGGGAGGCATCGCGGGAAGAACAATCCCGCAGCTTACCGGGCATTGAGACGGATTCGAGGGCGGATTTACGCCGGGTTGCTTCCCGGGCTTTACGCGCTGCTACCCGCGCGGTGGCCGCCTGCTGTGCCTTAACCAGAATCGCTTTCGCGTCCATGGGATGGGCGTCTAACCAGTCACCCAGTTTGGAATAAACCTGCTGCTGCACAAAGGTGCGGGCCTCGGTGTTTCCCAGTTTGGTTTTCGTCTGCCCCTCGAACTGGGGCTCGGTTAGTTTCACCGAGATTACAGCGGTTAAACCTTCGCGAATATCATCACCGGTTAGGTTTTGATCTTTGTCTTTGAGGATGCCTTTATCGCGAGCATATTTATTCATCAAGCTGGTGAGAGCAGAGCGGAAACCTTCCTCGTGGGTACCGCCCTCGGTGGTGTTAATCGTGTTCGCGTAAGTATGCACGGACTCGGAATAAGCGGTGGTCCATTGCAAGGCGATTTCTAGACTGATCGAGGCGTCTTCATTAACCGACTCAAAATCAATGATGTCAGGGTTGATAACCTCAGATTTCTTGGAGTGGTTGATGAACTCTACATAGTCGCGCAGACCATTCTCGTACATAAACGAAACTTGGCGGAAACCGGGAACCGGATCATCCGCGGTGCCTTGCACATCGCCAGTAACCAGATCACCAGCATCGGTAGCCTCTGGGCGTTCATCGGTTAGGGTGATGCGTAGCCCCTTGTTCAGGAAGGCCATCTGCTGGAAGCGTTGCCGCAAAATCTCGAAACTAAAAGTAGTGGTCTCAAAGATTTCCGGGTCTGGGTAGAAAGTTTGTTGCGTGCCGGTTTCTTCGGTTTCTTCGCCGCGTTGTAATTCGGTGAGAGGATGCCCCCCGTTACCGAAAGACTGCCGCCAGGCGTAGCCTTGCCGTTTCACCACGGTATCCATCCGGGTTGAAAGCGCGTTTACTACTGATACGCCAACCCCGTGCAGACCGCCGGAGACTGCGTAACCGCCCGAACCGAACTTGCCGCCCGCATGCAGAATAGTCATTACCACTTCGACCGTGGGGCGTTTTTCGGTGGGATGCATATCTACCGGGATTCCGCGGCCGTTATCACTAACCCGCACCCCGCCATCGGCCTGAAGGGCGACCTCAATATGGTCACAATAGCCGGCCAGGGCTTCATCAACCGAGTTATCGACTACCTCGTACACCAAGTGGTGCAGACCGCGCTCCCCGGTTGAACCGATATACATGCCGGGACGCTTACGTACTGCCTCTAGCCCCTCTAAAACTGTGATGTCGTCCGCGCCGTATTCGTGCTGGACTTGTTGGTCACCCAGATCAGCCACCTGCTGGATCTCCTTGATCTAGTTCGCTGGCCCCGAGCCGGATATTTCCAGCCGTTGGGCACCGTCTGCCCCAGGGCATTCACGCCGAAAATCCGGCGCTCACTAGCTCTATTCTACCGTGAAAGCCTCAAGAACCCACATTTTACGGCCTCACCCCACTTTTCGGGGGAAAGTCACTTTTTTACTTTCGGTGCGTCAGGCGCAAATTTTTTCCGAGGGCGTGCAAGGGAGACGGACAGGGATGGGCATTAGTCCGGCATTGTAGAAAAATACCGGGGTACCGCTTGGGGAAAACGCGGATAACGATTAGAAAAAGCGGGTGAAACTCGCAGAACAAATCCGCAAAGTTCCAAAACTAAATAGGTACTATTTCGGATCCATGATCCGGTAGCCGAGCCCGCGCACCGTCACGATAATCTTCGGTGAGTGCGGGTCGTCCTCAATCTTAGAACGCAGTCGTTTAACATGTACGTCTAGGGTCTTGGGGTCACCGAACCAGTTTTCGCCCCACACCCGATCCATAACCTGTCCGCGAGTAAGTACCCGTTCGGGGTTGCGTAAGAAATATTCCAGCAGTTCAAACTCGCGTAGCGGTAGCTCTTTAAGTTCGCCATGTACCCGCACTTCGTGGCGGTCAACATCCATGGTTACCGGGCCGACCTCTAAAACGTTGCCTAGTTCCGGTAGCTCTTGGGTACGGCGCAGTACCGCAGTAATTCGAGCCAAAAGTTCGCGGAATCGATAGGGCTTAGTTACATAGTCGTCCGCGCCCAGCTCCAAACCGATAACCACATCGACCACATCATCTTTCGCGGTAACCATAATGATGGGGGTGTCGTAGTTCTCGCGTACCTGGCGGCAAACTTCCGTACCGGGGATTCCCGGGAGCATCAAATCTAGCAAAATTAGATCTATACTGTTGGCTTTCACCGCTGAAAGCGCCTGATCACCGTCTTCCACCCCAATAACTTCGTAACCTTCCCGTTTGAGGGAATATTCGAGAGGTTTGCGGTAGGCTTCCTCGTCCTCCACTACTAATATGGTGGTCATTTCTATTCCTTTGTCAGAGCTATTTGATCAGTTTGCGTAGTCTGTGGGAAGTGGCGTGGCAAAGTTATGGTGAAAGTAGCGCCCTCGCCTGGTTTAGAGTTCACGTGGATGGAGCCATTAAGATCCGAAACCACATGTTTTACGATTGACAGCCCCAGCCCAGTTCCGCCAGTAGAACGAGAACGAGCGGGATCTACCCGGTAAAAGCGTTCAAAAATTCGTTTTTGGTCTTCCTCAGAAATCCCGATCCCATTATCAGCAACTTCGATAACCACATTGTCGTTTTCTCGTAAGGTGATATCTACCTGACCTCCGGAATCGGAATATCGAATCGCGTTTTCCAACAGGTTTTGCAGGGCGGAAGTCAGCAGTTCCAAATCGGCATAGACCAAAATATCTTCTCCCTGCGGGAAATGGGTATTCACTGTAATATTTGCGTCTTCCGCGGCGGTAGTCACCTGGTCGAGAGCATCGTTAATAGCTTCGATTGCCAACATGGAACGCGGTTTAGAGGGCAAACGCCCATCTTGCAAGCGCGCTAAGGAAATAATTTCGTACACCAGTTTGGTGAGTCGACGCGATTCTTTAACTAGCTGAGTTGAAAAAGTTTCCACTGCCTGCACATCATCGGCATTGTCGTGGATCGTTTCCGCCAGCAAGGAAATCGCTCCCACCGGGGTTTTTAGTTCATGGGAAGCGTTAACTACGAATTCGCGCCGGGTAGCATCAGCTTGGAGGACGCGGGTGCGATCCTCTAGTAACACCAGGGTGTGCCGCAAAGATATGGGAGCCACCCGCACTCTAACTGACCAGGGAACGGCGGCATCTGGATGCACCAGATCGTATTCTTTTTCTACGATTCGTCCTGTAGCACGAGCCTTATCAATCTGCTCTAGCAGCTGCTCATATTCGATTTTCCCATTGTGGAAAAGAGGAATTAGACGCGCCAATTGTGAGCTATAGGCAAACGAATTATCGGGATTAAGTACCACCGAGGCTTCCGGGAGGGCGTCAAGGATCGTAGAGAGATCTTCAACTCTCCAGCCAGAGCCATCCCAATGCTGCTGCTCACTTTGGCTTTCCATAATTCATATATTAAGGGGGCAATATCTGAGAGACTAATTGTGCAGACTGCGTTAACCAAACGTTTACCGTGGGTAACAAGTATTCTACTTCCAGCAGGTAAAAGGCATCTTTTTGTTCTGTGCCGCTACCCGCGCCCTTGTTTGCAGCCGTCTGCTGGCGCCCGCTAAAACCCACTACTATTCCCTAACCAAAACGCCCCGCAATATAGTTTTCGGTCACCTTTTCATGGGGGGTGAGGAAAACGGATTCGGTCGGTCCGATTTCGACCAGTTTTCCTGGTTTGCGCGGCCCGGCGATATTAAAGAACGCGGTCTGATCCGAGATCCGGGCTGCCTGCTGCATATTGTGAGTAACAATCACAATCGTGTAGGTCTCTTTCAACTGGGCAATCAAATCCTCAATCGCCAAGGTGGAGATGGGATCCAGCGCCGAGCAAGGCTCATCCATCAAAAGTACCTCGGGTTTAACCGCAATCGCACGCGCAATACACAGGCGTTGCTGCTGACCCCCAGATAGGGAAGCCCCCGGTTTATCTAGCCGATCCTTGACTTCTTCCCACAGGTTTGCGCCCTTGAGGGATTCTTCTACGATCGCCTCGCCCTCGGATTTGCTGATTTTGACCCGATTTAGGTGCAAGCCGGCGAGCACATTGTTCTTAATCGACATAGTGGGGAAGGGGTTTGGGCGCTGGAACACCATCCCGATCATCCGCCGTACCTCTACCGGGTCGACATCTTTGCCGTAAAGGTTGTCCCCGTTCAGCAGCACTTCCCCTTCGATGCGTCCTCCGGGGGTAACTTCATGCATCCGGTTTAAAGTGCGTAGCACCGTGGATTTACCACACCCAGACGGCCCAATCAGGGAAGTTACCGTTTGGGTTTCTATCGTCATATTTACGTCCTCTACGGCTTTGAAATCTCCGTAGTAAACGTCTAAATGTTTAGTCTCTAAACAGATTGCCATTTTCTTTTCCTATCTGCTTTTGCTTCTTGCAGCCCTGCCCCAGGCGAGGGCGAGTTAACTATTTACCGATCGAGAGTTTTTTGGCTACGAACCTGGCTCCCAGATTACCAGCACCAAGGCCGCACCCCAGGCGCGATCCACATTGATAGTGGGGTTACAGTTCACCGCGTGGGCAGCACACGAAACCGTGGAGGTGTACTGCTGATAGATATAGACCGGCAGAGTTTCCATGCGACCGGAAAACACATTGCTATTGATGGCGTCAAACATGCCCGCAGTAATCAGCAAAGGAGCCGTCTCCCCCACAACGCGAGCGATCGCTACCACCACTGAGGTCACCAAACCTGCCGCCGAGGTACGTAGCACAATCGAGACTACGGTGCGCCATTTAGGAACCCCCAAGGCGTAGGAGGCTTCCCGTAAATCGTTAGGTACTAGCCGTAACATTTCGGCAGATGAGCGCACTACCAGGGGAATCATTAATACCGAGAGGGCAACTGCCCCCATGAGACCGGAGCGGTAGGCTGGGCCAATCACTATGGTGAATAGCGCCGCCGCGAACAGGCCGGCAACAATCGACGGAATACCGGTCATCACATCTACCAGGGTGGTAGTGAGCTTGGCGAACTTGGTGTTACCCGCATATTCGGTCAGGTAGATGGCTACCAGCAACCCCAGGGGAACAGAAATAACCGCTGCTACCAGGGTGATCAGTAAGGTGCCGACCATCGCGTGATAAATCCCGCCAGCCTGCATCCCCCCGTACACGCCTTTCATCGACACGCTCAGGAAGTAGGGGGAAATAATCCCAATGCCCCGGCTGATCAGTTCATATCCGATCGAAACCAAAATCGCGAGCACTAGCAGGCCGCACAGCCACATAGAAGCCCCGATCGCGGTATTGGTGAACCGGCGGCGAAAACTCAGCTTTTTATCTCCCCCCAGCCGGGCGTGCTTTACCTCGGTTTTTGGCTCTGCGTTTTCTGGTTTTTCCTGATACTTCAGCTTTCGCTCTAGGATTACTGCCTGCAGGGCAGAGGTATTATCCGAGGAAGATAAAGCCGCAAGCTTTTCGTTTTTACCTCGGCTAACTGCTCCGGTGCTGGCGGCATCTTTGCCGATGCCTATAGATTCTTGCTTTAGCTTCAGGTCGCCCTGATTCTGATTTTCTTCCCTCATTTATTTCCCCGCACTTTCTTTACGGGCCACCAACCAACGTGCACCCGAATTGACCAGTAATGTCAGTACGAACAGCACTAGACCGGTGAAGATTAGCGCTGCCGCCATATTGGAATCGGCCTCCGGGAACTGCAGGGCGATATTGGAGGCAATCGTAGAGTGCGCTCCCGCCCGAAACAGCGACCATACGTAGGAGGCACCGGGAGAAAGTACCATCGCCACTGCCATAGTTTCTCCTAGAGCCCGGCCGAGTCCGATCATCGCCGCTGAGACTGTACCGGAACGTCCGAATGGTAAGACCACGGTTTTTATCATTTCCCACTTGGTAGCTCCCAGCGCTAAAGCTGCCTCCATCTCTAGGGCGGGTGCGCGCGCATATACTTCTCGGCACAGCGCGGTGATAATCGGAATCACCATAATCGCCAACACTACTGAGGCGGAAAAAATTACTCGTCCAATCGGAGAAACGGGTCCAGAAAACAACGGGAACCAGCCGAAATAGGTGGCGAGAAACTCCATAATCGGCTGCAAGATCGGCAATAACACCAGTCCGCCCCACAGGCCGTAAACGACTGAAGGGATCGCTACCATTACGTCAACCAATCCGGCGATTATTGCCGAGATTTTCTTAGGAGCATAGAAGTTAATAAATACTGCCAGTGCCATAGAAAGCGGCATCGCAATCGCTAGGGCAACTGCCGCTGCCAGCACGGTTCCAAATAGCTGAGGCGCTACGTACTCCCAGATGCTAACCATTTCGGTACGTCCGCGCATCCGCAGACGCAGATCCGGATTAGAGATTGCTGGCCAGGCTTGCAGCGTTAGGAACATCGCTACCAGGGCTAGGACGGCGGCAATGACTACCGCTGAACCTTTAGTAGCTAGATAAAACAGTCCATCCCAGTTGAAAATTCCCTTTCGGGAGGGAGCTTGTTTCGATTCTTGTGTTTCGGGGAGGGTTTTTGTACTCACGTTTCCTCCAGGTGGTTAAGGCCAGGGGTACCGATATTTCT
>OBVD01001099.1_pt1 | contig 10721 bp, 10 predicted proteins | sample 1495031 | NCBI WGS metagenome assembly OBVD01 (sample SAMEA2579967, study PRJEB22360) | human gut metagenome
GGAACTATGAGATGTGGCCCAGGAAGTCTTTCGTCCGATCGGACTTGGGGTGGTCGAACACCTCTTCGGGCGTGCCCTGCTCCACGATGAAGCCGCCGTCCATGAAGATGACGCGGTCGGCCACGTCGCGGGCGAAGCCCATCTCGTGGGTGACCACGATCATGGTCATGCCGCCCTTCGCCAGGCCTTTCATGACGCCCAGCACGTCGCGCACGAGTTCGGGGTCCAGCGCGCTGGTGGCCTCGTCGAACAGCATGACGTGCGGGTCCATGGCAAGCGCGCGGGCGATGGCCACGCGCTGCTGCTGGCCGCCCGACAGCTCGGAGGGCTTGTAGTCCACGCGGTCGGCCAGGCCCACGCGGGTCAGCTGCTCGACGGCGACCTTCTCGGCCTCCTCCTTGGCGCGATGCAGCACCTTCTGCTGCGCCAGCATCACGTTCTTCTTGGCCGTGAGGTGCGGGAACAGGTTGAAGTTCTGGAACACCATGCCCACTTTGGCGCGCACCTTGTTGATGTCGGTCTTCTTCGCGGTGATCTCGGTGTCTTCGAAGAAGATGCGCCCGTCCGTGGGCGTTTCCAGCAAGTTCACGCAGCGCAGCAGCGTCGACTTGCCCGAACCCGACGGACCCAGGATGACCACCACTTCGCCGCGTTGCACCTCAAGGTCGATCCCGCGCAGCACCACGTTGTCGCCGAACGATTTGCGCAGCCCCTCGATGCGGACCACCGGCTCGCCGACGCGCACGTCAGCTGCATTTGTGCTTTCTTCGCTCATATCCGCACCTCCTTAATGGCTGATATGGTTGGAGCCGGCCAGCGTCTCGGACATGCGCAGGCTCTTGGACACGGCCGCATCGGAGTCGGGCAGCACGGCCTCTTCCGACGTGATGGTCACGCCCTTCTTACGCTTCTTGCGGCCGCCCGCCATGCGCTGCTCCATCGAGTTGATGAGCTTCGTCATGGGAATGGTCACGATAAGGTAGAAGCCGGCGGCCACGATGTACGGCGTCACGTTGCCCGTAGCGGCCGTGATGGTTTTCGCGTACATCATGATCTCCATGACGCCTACGGCGGCCAACAGCGACGTGTCCTTGTACATGAGGATGAACTCACTCGTCATCGTGGGGATCACGCGCCGCACGGTCTGCGGGATGATAACGTAGAACATCGTCTGCGCGCCATTCATGCCCAAGGAGCGCGCAGCTTCGAACTGGCCGCCGTTGATGGACTGAATGCCCGCGCGGAATATCTCCGCCAGGTACGCGCTGGAGTTCAGCACGAGGACGATTGCGCCCAACACGAACAGATCCATTTTAATGCCGAGCAGCGGCAAACCGAAAAACGCGATGTATATCTGCAGAAACAGCGGCGTACCGCGCACGATGTTGATGTACGTAGCGCCCAGAGCGCGCGGGACACGGCTTTTCGCCATGCGCATGAACGACCACAGAAGGCCGATGGGAATGGCCAGCGGAAAGCTGACGATGACGAGCGCGATGGCGATAAGCCATCCGCTGAACACCACCGGCACCGAGGTGACGATGATGCTGGGGTCGAAGAACAGGTGGAGGAACTTGTTGGAGTTCCACGCCTTCACCCAATCCTGCATGCCGAGCCAGGTGGACAATTGCTCGGCCGGAGACGTGCTGACCACGTCGAACGTCTTGTCGGTGGCAGGCATGTCGAGCGTCTGCCCGTCCGCCGTGGTATAGCTTCCCGTCAGGCCGAAGGTTCCCCCATCGCCCGGCAAAAGCGTGCGGTTGCACTCCACCATGACAAGAGAGCCGGCAGGCGTGGCCTCGGGGAACGTCACCGTGACCAGCGATCCGCCGTCAACCTGCACCTTCGAGGCGACGTCGAGGCGATCGAGACCGTTCATGACGGTAACCTTGACGTTCTCGGCGTCGACGGACGAGCCCTCGGGCAGATCGATAGCCAACGCCGACAGCGATTCGTCTTCGGCGGTCTGCCCTTGCCACGTGACGCGCGTGGGCGTGGCGCCCATGACCTTTTCGAGCGCGTCGTCGTTGGGCTGGGCAGTCCATCGCTCAACCTCCATCGCCTGAGCGCTCAGCGGAAACGCGAACAGCACGGCAAGTGCCGCAGCGGCCAAAAGCGCTGCGGCACTTGCCAGGTGCATCCGCGTGCATCGAATGATACTCATGATGTCACGCTGGTTGATTTACTGAAGCCACTTGGCGGCAAGTTCGTCGTACTTGCCGTTGTCATGCACGGCCTGCAGCGCTTTGTTCAGCGCCTTCGTGAGCTCGGGGTTCTCCTTGCTCACTGCGACGGCATACTGCTCGCCCGTGGGAATCTCCTTGATCACCTGGCAGTCCGAGTACGACCTCACGTAGTAGTTCGCCACCGGCAAGTCCACGGACACGGCATCGATCTGGCCGGAGTCGAGCGCGGCGAACACAGCCGTCATCTCGTCGTAACCGGTAACCTCGGCATCTTTGATATTCTCGGCAGCCCACTCGTAGCCGGTCGTGCCGCTTTGGGCTCCGATCTTCTTGCCCTCAAGCTGGGCGACGTCGGTGATGCCCGAATCGCTGCGCACGGTGATGCTCTGGTTCACGTTGCAGTACGGATCGGTGAAATCCACCTGCTGCAGGCGCTTGTCGGTGATGGTGAACGAAGACACGCCGACGTCAGCCTTGCCGCCGGTCTGGATGAGCGGCACGATGGTGTCGAACTTGGTGGACGGCAGATACTCGCACTCGAGACCCATCTCTTCCGCCAGCAAGGTCATGAGGTCCACCGCGAAGCCTTCGGGCTTGTCGCCGTTGAGATTCTCGAACGGCGGGAAGTCGAGCGACGCCGCCACCGTCAGCTTGCCGTCGTTGACCAACGTGTAGCCCGCATCGTTCCCGCTGGTGCTGCTGGTAGTGGTTCCCTGATCTCCGGACGAGCAGCCGAACAGCGCGAGCGACGCGGCCAACGCGCCTGCGGCGACGAGCGCGCCCCATTTCTTGATATTCATGTTCCTCCCCTTTCCACTGCATCCGCTTTTCTCGAACACTATAAGTATGATGCAGTCGCACTACTATACGGCCCCGGACGCTCTTTATCAAAGGTCTAAGCGCCAAGAGAAGGGTTAGTTGAGCGTGATGGCCCCCGAGCGGTCGTTTCGGAGGGCCGTGCGGTTTAGCGCGCTAGAGCGATGGAGCGGCTATCCGCATACGGCGCACACAGCATACAGCACCGCGAGAAACGCGAAATTGAAAGCCGTGAAGCGCGCGACGAAGCCGCTCGCCGTTTGGCGCGCCAATTCGGGACGGCGCCCGAGCGCAGCACGCACGGCACGATACTGGTTGAACGTGATGAGGCTGGCCAGCGATGCCACCAGCGTGCCCGCGCCGCCGATGTTCACGCCCACGAGCAGCGCCTGATAGCTGTCGGTGAAATGCGACAGCAACACCGCGGCCGGCACGTTGCTGACGATCTGGCTGGCGGGCCCGCCGGGCCGCCGGGCGGTTTCGGCCCCGCCATCGCGGCCGCGCTGGCCAGCAGCGCGTTATCGGCCATCGCCTGGGACAACACCGCTTCGACCGAGGGGATGCGCGCCATATTGCCCGCGAACACGAAGAAGCAGACGAAGGTGAGCAGCAGCCCGAAGTCCACCGAGCGCAGGGCGCGACGGTCGAGCACGAGCAAGCCGGCTACCACGGCGACGAGCGAAACCGGATACGGAACCAGGCGAAACACCGAGGCGATGACCACCAGAAGCAGCGCGCCGAACGCGATGGCGCGACGACGGTCGACAGGGGCGACGTCGGATCGCGCGAGGTGCCGCCCCTCCGCAGGCCGCCCTTCGGAAGCGCGGGGCGTCGGCTTCGCGAACAGGGCGCAGCTCAGGCCGATGAGCAGCACCGACACGGCAAAGGGCAACGCCATGGTAGCAAGGAAGTCCGTCAGCGGGATGTCGAACCGCTCGAACAGGTAGAGGTTCTGCGGGTTTCCGAACGGCACGATCATGCCGCCGAGATTCGCCGCCAGGCTCTGCATGATGAACGCGAAGGGAAGCGCGCGTTCCCACCCCGCTTTGAGCAAAGTCGCCGCACAGAGGGGCAGCATCATGATGAGAGCCATGTCGTTCGTGGCGATCATCGACAGCACCAGCGTGATGCCCACGATGGCCGCGACGGCCGCGCGGCAGGTGGAGAAACGCGCCACCATCGCGCGAGCCGTTGCTTCGAACACGCCCGCGTTGCGCAGCGCACCGACAAGCGCGAGGATGCCGAACAGGCAAGCGAGCGTTTTAAGATCGAAGTAGCCCAGATAGGAGGCGTCGGGCGGCACGACCAGCATGGTGGCCGCCGCGGCGAGCGCCGACACGAGCAGCACCGCGTGGGTCCGCGAGAAGCGCAGGCAGGCCGAAGCGATGCGGGCGCGCGAAAAAACGCCCCTCGGATCAGGGGCGTTCGGCGAAGTCGATGAGGGGTCGCGCGTCATGGCGACCAGTGTAGCGCGTCGACGGACGGCGTACAACCGCCAAAGCGCGCGAACCCCCGCCCGTACGAGGTCGCGATCGCGGGGCGCAGGGCGCGGCCGCGTCGATGCGGAGCGGGCGATCGCGGGGACGGAGCGGTCGGTGCGCAACGCGGCCTCCCAGGCCGATTCGGCGGGCCTGCGCACGCAACGGCACGCGCCCTAGCGCTCCGGAAGGCTCGCGCAATCTACGCCGGAACGCGAAACCCCACGTGGGGAACCCTGCCGAACCTTCCGTGGTAGTCGGAACCGCTCGTGCAGACGAGACGGTAGCGGACAGCCAGCTCTGCGCAGCGAGCGTGATCTGCCAAGGTGTGGTCGGGATGGAAGCGCTCGATGCCGCCGAGACCGCATTCCACCAGGTCGGGAAGCAGATCGTAGCTGTCAAGCTGGCCGGGATGCGCGAGCACCGCCAGCCCGCCGTCCTCCACGACGACCCGCACGGCGTCGCGCGCGTCCACGTAGTCGATATCGCGGTCGCAGATGCCGCCGTCCTTGAACAGGCTGCGATACAGCGTGCGGTAGCCGGCGCTGGGGTACGGCTCGCTGGTGAGCGCGGCCATGAGGTGCTGCTTGTACAGGCACGTGGACGCGCGGCCCAGCTCAAGCGCGCGCTCTACGTCCACTTCGTAGCCCGCTTCCACCAACCGGTCCAGCTGCCACAGCGAGTTCGCGTGACGGCGCTCAAGCGTAGGCCCGCACAGGGCGGCCAGCGCGGGGGCGCCCTCCTCGATGCCCAGCCCCAGGATGTGCACCTTGCGGCCGCGCTCGAAGTCGTAGGCGCTCACCTCGATGCCGCCCACCACCTGCACGCCCAGGCGCTCGCCCAGCTCGCGAGCGGCGGTCAGCCCGGCAGTGGTGTCGTGGTTCGTGAACGCCAGGCGCTCGACGCCTCGCTGCGCCGCCTGTTCGAGCACCTGCTCGAACGTGTCCGATCCATCGGACATCGTCGAATGCACGTGAAGATCTTCGATCACGATTCCCCTTTCGCGGTACGGAATACGGCTGGGATGGCAAAAAAGCATCGAATTCGGAAGGCGTGCCCGCCTCATAGGGTTGGACTATGCGAGAAGTCGGGGCATGGTTTTCCACGACCAGGCGTTTTGCCAGCGTTCCGCTTTCCTGCGCCGCGAAAAGACAGCTCGAGATTCCGAATTCGAATGCTTTTTGCCATTGGGACGACGTTGCGCGACCGCGCAAGGCGCCGTCGCCACGAAGGTCGCCGCCGCAAGGGGCTCCGTCGCCGCCTCCGGATGTTTCACGTGAAACATCCGTTCTCTTGCGCGCCACCCTTTCCTGCTCGCGACCGCACGGCGTCGGGCGCGGGCGATACATCCTCGTCACGCCATCATCCCCTCCTGCATGTTGAACTCATGATCGCACAAGCCTTCCATGAATTCGAGGTCGTGGAAGATGCCGAGCATCGTGGTGCCTTCGGCTTTCAGCTGCTCGATGAGGGAGCGCACCTTGAGCTTCGACGCGTTGTCGAGCGAGGCCGTGGGCTCGTCGAGCAGCAGCAGGCGCGGGCGCTTGATCATGGCGGCGGCGATGTTGAGGCGCAGCTTCTCGCCGCCCGAGAACGTGCGGGGGTACAGCTCCCACAGGCCTTCGTCCAGATCGAAGTGGCGCAGCATGCGCTCGGTCTCCTCTTCGGCGCGGGAGCGCTCGTCGGCGCCGTACGCTTCCAACGCGCTTTTCAGCACGATGTCGTAGGCGGTTTGGCGCGGCAGGGCGTTGAGGAACTGGGAGACGTAGCCCAGCTCGTAGGCGCGCAGGTACAGCATCTGGCGCTGCGTGGCCTGGGCCAGGTCCAGCATGCCGAAGCGCTGCGAGTCGTACAGAATGCGGCCGCGCTCGGGCAGGTTTGTGCGCCAGATGCAGCGCAGGATGGTGGACTTGCCGCTGCCGCTGCGCCCCGTGATGCCCACGAACTGGCCCGGTTCGATGGCGAAGTCGATGTCCTGGCACCCTTGCACGCGCCGGTTCACGCGATGGAGCAGGAAGGTTTTGGACAGGCCGTCGATTCGGAGGAGCGCCATGCTACACCGCCTTGGCCAGAGGGCGGGTCAGCTGGTCGAGCGAGACGAGCTGCTCGGTGTCGCGCCCGTAGCCGAGCGGCTGGTCGGGATAGTGCGAGCGGAACACCGAGCGGCCGCCCACGAACGCGCGCGTGACCACGGGCATCGTGCGCGCGACGCGACCGTCCGGCCTTGCGCCCGGGTGCTCGCCCGAGCCTTCGCCTTCGCCGCAGGAGATCTCGCGCACCAGCAGCACGTCGGCGCGCTTGCCCACCGCGATGGAGCCCACCTCGTCGGCGATGCCCGCGGCCTTCGCCGGGTTGATAGTGACCAGCGCGAACGCTTTCGCGATGTCGAGCCCGCACTGATCGCGCAGCGTGAACACCGCGTCCAGCAGCGCCGCCGGGTAGTAGTCGCTGCACAGCACGTCGATGGCGCCGGCCTGCACGGCCTCGCGCGCGCTGAGGTTGCCCGAGTGGCTGTGGCCCAACATCACGTTCGGCGCGCCTGCGATGGTGTGCATGCCGCGCGCCCGCGCCGCCCGCGCGATGTCCAGCGAGATGGGGAACTCGGAGATAGTGGCCTCGAGGCCGTCCATGAACGCCAGCTTGTCCTCGCTGTCGTCGTCGTGCGAGGCGATGGACACGCCGCGCTCGCGCGCCACGGCCGCCAGTGCTGTGATCTGGGCGTACGTGAGCTTCTGGCTCTCCTGCTGCTGACGCACGATGTCGCGCACGTCCTCGTCGCTGACGTCGCGGTAGCCCTTCAGCGTGTCGCCGAACACCAGCAGGTCGCGGTACTGGCCCTGCCCCGGCGTGTGGTCCATGAACGACACGAGGTCCACCTTGCCCGAGCGCAGGAAGCTCTCGATGTCGTCGTACAAATCCACCGAGTCCAGCTCCACGCGCATGTGCAGGCGGTGGCGGATGAGGTGGTCGCGCTCCTCGCCCGCGCGCAGGGCGGCCACGCGGTCGATGAGGGCGCTCACGTTGCCGAAATCGCGGATGGGCTTGTGGTCGAACACGTGCGCGCCGTACACCGACAGCGAGTGGAAGATGGTGGTCACGCCGTGCGACACCAGCTCGCGGTCGGCCTTGTACAGCGACGTGGACAGGTCCATGACCACGCTGGGGCGCGGCGAGGCCACGTTCTCCACGTAGTCCGAGTGGATGTCGATGAGGCCGGGCGCCACGTACGCGCCGCGCGCGTCCACCACGGGCAGCACGCCCATCGTGGCATCGGGCTGCGCGTCGAAGTCGGACGCGCCCACCGGCTCGATGGCGGCGATGCGCCCGTCGATGACCACGACGTCGCAGTCGGGAAGCACGCGGTCGGCGCACACCACCGTGCCGCCGCGGATGATGCAAGAATCAGTGTCCATGGTGCAGGTTCCTTTCAAAGGGTCACATATTGGCGTAGTAAGTCAGCGAGGGTTCTTCCGGTGCCCGAGATTGGCGTGAAAGACCGAGGAAGCGTACTTTGGTACGCGACGAGGGCTTGGAGCGCCAAGATCGGACACCGGAAGAACCCGCAGCGTCGGCGTACTCCTTGCTCGTCAGAGCAAGGAGTAGACGAGCTGTTGGGTGTATGCGTGTTGGGGGTCTTCCAGGATCTGGTCGGTCAGGCCGCTTTCGATGACGCGGCCGTCCAGCATGACCAGCGTGCGGTCGGCCAGCATGCGGATGACGCCCAGGTCGTGGCTGACCACCAGCATGCTGACGTTGAAGTCGCGCCTGATCTGCTGGATGAGGTCGAGCACGGCGGCTTGCACGGAGAGGTCGAGGCCCGTGGTCACCTCGTCGAGCAGCAGGATGGGAGGGTTGTTCGACAGCGCCTTGGCTATCTGGACGCGCTGCTGCATGCCGCCGGAGAAGTTGCGCGGCGGCTCGGCCTCGCGCGACAGCGGGATGTTCACGCGCGCGAGCAGCTCCTCCCCGCGAACGCGCATGGCGCCCACGTTGCGGTTGCCGGCGGCGATCATCTGCTCGGCGATGTTCGACAGGCTGGAGAAATCCATGCGCAGCCCCAGGTAGGGGTTCTGGTACACCATGCCGAACACCGTGTTGCGGATGGCGCGCTGATGCTGGGGCGACAGCTGCAGCAGGTTCGCCGCGCCGCCGTCGAAGGGACGGGCGCGCACGTCGCCCTCGGTGGCCTCTTCGTCGAAGAACAGACACTTCATCAGCGACGACTTACCGCTTCCCGACTCGCCCACGATGCCGACGATCTCGGCCGGGAACACGTCCAGGCTGACGTCGCGCACGGCGTGCACCGTGCCGCAACGCGGGCATACGTTGCGTTCCAGCTGCGCCGCGGGAGCAAGGCAGTGCGGGCAGCCCGCGCCGAAGCGCTTCGACAGGTGGCGCACCGACAGGCACGGCTCCTCGTCGACGCCGAATCGTTGCGCATCAAGCATGGGAAGTTCCTTTCCGAGAATTGCCGGTCGTTCGTAGAGTCAGCGAGGGGGCTTCTGGTGCCGAAGATTGCGGGGAAAGGCCGACGAAGCGTGCTGCTGCACGTAAGGAGGCCTTGGAGCCGCAAGATTCGGTGCCAGAAGCCGCCGCAGCGTCGACCGGCTTGCAAGCCGACGAAGCACAATAGTTCGTGTCGTTGCATTGGTAGTAGGTTTCGCCGGTGGCTTCGTCCACCAGCTCGTCCAGGTAGACGCCCTCGGCGCCGCACAGGCGGCAGCGCTTTCCCTCGAAGGTTTCCACCGCGAACGGGTAGTCCTCGAAATCGAGCGGCTTGACATCGGTGAAGGGCGGCACGGCGTAGATCTTCTTCTCGCGGCCCGCCCCCAACAGCGTGAGGTGGCGCGCCTGGTTCAGCTTCAGGTTGTCGAAGCGCGGGATGGGCGACGGCGCCATCACGTAGCGGCCGAACACCTGCACAGGATGGTCGGCGCCGGTGGTGGTGGCATCGAAGCGCACGATCTGGTCGAACAGTTCCAGCCACGCGCCGGTGTAGTCGGCTTCGGCGTGGAGGCGCTTCGTGGCGGCCTCGCTGGGCTCGAAGCTGCGCAGCGGCTCGGGCGTGGGCACCTGCAGCACGAGGATCTGACCGTCGTCCAGCGGATGCTCGGGAATGCGGTGGCGCGACTGGATGAGCGTGGCGTCCTCGGTGGCGTCGGTCACCTCCACGTCGGTGGTGTCGACGACCAGCTTCTTGATATTGACGGCGTTCACGCTGTCGTCGGAGCCCTGGTCGATCACCTTGAGGGTGTCGTCGGGACCGATGATGGCCAACGTGATCTGCAGGCCGCCCGTGCCCCAACCGCGCCCGATGGGCATCTCGCGCGAGGCGAAGGGCACCTGGTAACCGGGAATGGACACGCCTTTGACCAGGGCGCGGCGGATCTCGCGCTTCGACGCCTCGTCGAAGAACGCGTAGTTATAGCGCTGCTGCATCGCGGGCCTCCTTCGACTCGGCGGGTTGATCGTGCGGGTCGCGCGTACTTTGCGGGTCGTGCGCGACGCGCGTGCCGTGCGGGTCGCATTCGCCGCATTCGCTGTGCTCGTCACGCGTGCCGCGCACGCTGGACAGCTTCGACTGGAACGTGACATAGTGGGGCAGCTTGAGGTGCGAGATGAAGCCGGTGGCCTCCACGCCGTCCACGTGGTACAGCACGAACTCCTCGTCCTCGGTGGGGAACCGTTTGTCGCCGCGCTCCAGGCAGTGGTCGAGCACGCTCATGGCGATGGCCTTCGTCTCGGCGCGGCCGATGGCCAGCGACAGGCCGCCGCCATCGGAGCGTGTGGCCGTCGCCGTGCCGCCGTCGGCATCGCTTTCGCCCTCGCTCTCGAACACGCTTTCCACCTCGGTCACCGGGACGGAACCCAGGTAGTAGGCGTCTTGCTCGCCGCCCGCCTCAAGCGGATGGTCAACGGCCACGGCCACGCGACCGGAGCGAAGCTCGCCCACCGTGGGATGCGCAGGGCCGAAGCCGCGGATGGCGGCGCACCCCGCGCCCTCGACGGCCTGCGTCATGCCGCGCGCGAGCGTCTGCAATCGCACGGAGCGCGGTGCCGGGAACGAGAGCGGCGCCATGGTGGCGTCCACCGGCGGCGCGTCGTCGGCTTCGACGTGCGCGAGCAGGCCTTGGGCGCGCAGGTAGTCCAGCACGCGCGGAAGGGTGGCGGGAGTTTGGGGCGCGCCGGGCACGGCGGTGTCGGGAGACTTCGTAGGGGTGCCCTGCTGGGCGCCCGCAGG